>WNFD01001831.1_pt1 | contig 24539 bp, 23 predicted proteins | sample 5400491 | NCBI WGS metagenome assembly WNFD01 (sample SAMN13153343, study PRJNA577476) | soil metagenome | isolation source: 120 cm saprolite under Douglas fir tree site 2 hole 2 replicate 2 | place: USA:California | collected 2015-04-18
GCATGCCGGCCGTGCGGCCGGCCTGGACGATCCTGGTCAGCGCGCCGTCGATCGTCTGCTGGACGTCCGGATGGCCCATCTTGCCGAGGTGGCCCATCGAGGTGGCGAGGTCGTTCGGGGCGACGAAGAAGACGTCGATGTGATCGACCTTGAGGATCTCGTCGAGGTTCTGCACGGCCACGATGTCCTCCAGGAGGACGATCAGCAAGCTCTGGTCGTTGGCCGTCTTGAGATAGTCGCCCACGCCAAAGCCCTGGCGGCTCGTGAACATGCCCCGCTTGCCCAGCGGCGCGAACTTGCCGGCCTCCACCACCGCCTGGGCCTCAGCGCGGCTGTTGACGTGCGGCACCACGATGCCCTGCGCGCCGCGGTCGAGGGTGCGATAGATCGTGGCGTAGTCGTTGTCCATCACGCGCACCACGGAGGTCATGCCCCAGAGGTCGCACGCCCGGGTCAGGTTGCCCAGATCGGCGTAGTCGACCCCGCCGTGCTCGCCCTCCAGCCAGACCCCGTCGGCGCCGAGCGGGCCGAGCTGATCGATCGTGTCCGGGTCGTTGGTGCCGGCCAGGATGGTCGCCACCTGCCCGGCGGCCAGCCGTTGCTTCACGCGATTCGGTCGGATGCTCATGCGGTCTCCCTCTCTCTTGTCTCTGATTAACCCGACGTGGGATCGCCCAGCCGGGTGGACGGAAAGCTGAAGATGTTGGCGGGCTCGTGGTGCAGGCCGTGGTCGCGGCGGAGACGCTCCACCATGCCCAGCGCATAGGGCGCTCCCTCGAAAAGTTGGGCGAGCATCAGATCGTCGACCCGCAGCCCCGCGCGCCGGGCCGCCTTCACGCACAGGTCGCGCATCCCGGCGTCGACCTGATCGGCGGTGCCCGACAGGATGGGGGGCGGGGTGACGGCGGGCGCGTCGGCGCCGGGCACAAGCGCGGGGCGCCGGGTGTGCCACTCGGTGGCCTGCTCGTAGGCGTGCCCGACGCGAAGGATGGTCGTCTCGCCGAAGGGCCGGCCGAGGATCTGCATGCCGAGGGGCAGGCCGCCCCTCCCGAAGCCGTTGGGAAGCCCGAGCACGGGCTGGCCCGTGACGTTCCACGGCGTGAATACGCTGGGCTTCTGCCAGAACGAGACACTCCGGTAGTCCGTGAGCCGCGGGGCTTCGCCCATGCCGGCCATGACGAAGGCGTCGAACCTGGCGTACAGGGGCTCCATCTCCACCATCATCCGGCGATGCTCGCGCGTGGCCTGGACGTAGTCGTGGGCGGAGAAGAGCACGGACGGAAGCACGCGCGAGCGAAAGTCGGCGCCGAAGTCGTTGGCCCGGGCGATCAGGTCCTTCTGGTGGACGCTGAAGATCTCGCTCTCGGCGATGATGATCTTGACGTCGAAATAGCTGGCGAGCGGCCTCACGCGGCAGTCCTCGAGCTCCGCGCCGAGCCGGCGAAGCACGTCGAGGGCGGCGTCCATGGCCTTCTTGACGTCCTCCGAGGCCGGGATGTCCTCCTCCCAGTGGTGGCGAAGGACGCCGATCCTGAGCCCGCGCAGATCTTGACCGAGCACCTCGCGATACCGCGGAATCGGCCGGCGCAGGCTGCCCGCGTCCTTCGCGTCATAGCCGGCCAGAGCCTGCAGCACCAGCGCGCAGTCCTCCACGGTCCTGGCGAGCGGCCCGCAGTGGTCGAACGTGTACGAGTTGGTGACCACGCCGGCGCGGCTCACCAGGCCGAACGTGGGCATCAGCCCGGCGACGCCGCAGAGCGACGCCGGGCCCCGGATCGATCCCCCGGTATCGGAGCCGAGCGCCACCGGCACCAGGCCGGCCGCGACGGCGGCTCCCGAGCCCGTGGAGGAGCCGCCCGTGAAGTGCGCGAGGTTCCAGGGGTTGCGCGCGGGAGGCCACGGCAGATCGAACGACGGCCCCGCATGCGCCATCTCGTGGGTGGCCAGCTTCCCGAGCAGCACGGCGCCGGCCTCGTAGAGCCTGGCGGTCGTGGTGGCATCCTCCGCCGGGATCCGGTCGATGAAGATCCGGGAGTGCGCGGAGGTGAGGATGCCCTGCGTATCGTAGATGTCCTTGAGGGCGAAGGGGATCCCATGCAACGGGCCCCGAGGCCCGCCCACGGCGATCTCCGACTCGGCCTCCTTGGCCTGGCGCCGCGCCAGATCGAACGTGCGCGTGATGAAGGCGCGCGTCTGGCCGTCGTGCTGCTCGACGCGCTGGATCAGCGCCTCGACCAGCTCCACGGGCGAGAGCTTTCGCGCCGCGATCAGGCTCCCGAGCTCGGCGATCGAGAGGTCGTGCAGATCACTTCCCATGGAGTCCTCCCTCCCCTGTCGTGACGGCTCTGCTCTCACCCCGCGCCGATCCTGCACCGGCTACCGTGCAGCGTCAAGGCCACGAGGAGCCCTCGATGTCGCAACCGGAACAACAGCTGGAGAGGTCTCGAGAGGGCGAGCGCCTACCGGCCGGAACAAAGGAGAGGGCTCCTGGACTGCCCTCAGCCGAGCGAGACCCGGAAGAAGGGGTGCTCGGGGTGATCGAAGAAATGCACGCGGCGCGCGTAGTCGAGGGCGCCCGCGTAGTGCTCGAACCGCTCGGCGAGACGACGGTAGGGCGGCGCGGGAGCCGCGGCGCGGGCGCGCGCGTGCTCCGACACGAAGCGGTAGGCTTGCTTGCCGCGCGCGATGTAGTAGCCCGTGGAGGCGAGACGCTCCACGCGCTCGCGGAACACCCCCATCATGAAGAGGGTGTAGTCGCCGATGTGCCGCCGGATGGCCAGCTCCTGCTCGGGCTCGAAATACGGGGAGTCCTCGCGCCACACCGCCTGCGCGTCGAGGAGCATGTCCACGACCGTCTCGAGCCGGGGCACCGCGCGTCCGGGCGGGTAGAGCTGCTCCGTGCGCGCGAACCGGGTGAGTAGATCGGCGAGGTAGCCGGCCACGGGATCGCCGCCCATGGCGAGATCATGGAAGCTCGCCCGGATGGTCTGGTCGAAGAAGCGTCTGAGCTCCATGAACGCCGTCCTTGGCGTGTCCCTCTATGGCTTCGCGCTGTTGGTCTGACCCAGGGCAGCCTTGAGACCCTGCGCAAGCTTGAGGGGGTCGTCATTCGCCCAGAAGTGCATGTAGAAGAGCCGCGGCGTGTCCATGAGGCCGTGGTTGTGGATTGCCGTCACGTCGATGCCGTGCTGCATCAGGGTGCGGGCGACGGCGTTCACCTCCTTGTCGATCAGGACGAAATCGCCGGTGATCGCCGCCTTGCCGTTGGCGGTAGGCTGGAAGTTCATCACCGTCGTCACCCCCATGGCAGGCAGCAACTCCACCCCCACCGCTGGCGGACAATGCCTGGCGGAGCGCCGTGGCCAGCTTGATCGCCTCGCCGTGGCCCTCGTAGTGCATGTACATCACGTGCGGCGAAATCTCGTTCAAATGGTTGTGGACGGCGGTGACCTCGAGCCCCCCTCTGAACAGGCCGGCCATCACGGCGGGCACCTCCTGATCGAGGAGGACGAGATCGCCCATCACCATTGCCTGATCCCCCACCGGCTTGAACGCGGCGTACGAGCCGAGCGCGAATCCGGCCTTGACGGGCACACCCTTCACCGTGACCGCGAGATCGGTACGTGGCATCCCGATCCGGAAGACGCCGCCTGGCTGCGCCTGTCCCGACTTGCCCAGGGCCGCCTCCACCGCCTTCCAGTCGGGCTCCGACGCCAGCGTCAGTCCGGGTGTGGCGACGATCATCGCCAGCCCAACTACGAGGATTGCGCGCATCAATGGCTGTCTCATGAGTTGCCTCCCGTCAAACCGCGAATCGGGACGTCGCCAATACCGCTATGTTCATGCCGGCCTGTAGATTGAGAGCGAGCCTCGAGAACGGACTGACGACGCCTCACGCAGCAGCTGCGATAGCTCGGCCCACGGTGGGCAATCCGTGCGGCTCGATCCGGTGGCTGCACTGTCGCGCTTTTGCGTTTAGCGAGCGTCGCGCTTCGCCTGCTGTCGCTGCCCGCGTGCCCGCGTATGGCCCTGACTCACGGTCGCCTGGGTCTTCTGGAATTGCCGCCGGGCGACGTTCTCCACCGCATTCGCCCTGACCGCCTTGCGACGGCTGGCCGTCTTGGCCTCTGCGTCAGCCGCAGACGCTTCCTGGTTTGGCGCTGTTACCCGAGAAGAGGCCTTCTTGCTCTTTTTCATTTCAGTAAATCCTTCATCCCCGCCTCCAGGGCTTTCACGAGTTTCTGAGCATCACCCGTCGCGCGGCTCGTCGCGGATGAAGCGACCCCCGCGAAGGTCCTGCAGCGCCTGCTCGATCTCGGCACGCGTGTTCATCACGAACGGCCCGTGGCGGGCGATCGGCTCGCCAAGCGGTCGTGCCGCGGCCAGGAGAAACCGGCCCCCGTCCCGTCCCGCCGATGCCTCCACCGTGTCGCCGTCATCGAAGATCACGAGGGCAGGCGCGCGCACGGGCGCGCGCGAAGGCCCGAACCGAACCTCGCCGTGGTCCAGGTACGCGAAGGCGGCATGACCCCGCGGCACGACTTCCCGGAACGTGGCTCCGGGGGGCAGCATCACGTCCATGAATTTCGGGGCGACAGCGAGGCCCTCCACCGGCCCCACGAGTCCGGCGGCCTCACCCGCGATCACGCGAATCCGCGCACCGTCCTCCGTCTGTGTCTCGGCCAGTCGCTCTCCCTGCAGGTCGCGATACTTTGGTCGGCTCATCTTCTCGCGCGCCGGCAAGTTGAGCCATAGCTGCAATCCCCCGATGCCCTCTGGAAGGACCTGCGGCATCTCCTCGTGGAGGATACCGCTTCCCGAGGTCATCCACTGGATGTCGCCTCCCCCTATGCTGCCCCGGTGTCCCAGCGAGTCCCGGTGCTGTATCTCGCCCTTGCGGACGATCGTCACCGTCTCGATTCCGCGATGCGGGTGGTAGGGAAAGCCTGCCTCGTAGTCTGCCGGGCTCGCTGACTCGAAGTGGTCGAGGAGCAGAAAGGGGTCAAGATGGTCGAGCCGAGACGTTCCGATGCTCCGTCGGAGATGCACCCCGGCCCCTTCGACCACGGGCTCCGGCGTGACGACCTGCGCAACCCGCCGCGAGGATGAGCTCATCGTTCGGGCCTCCTGTGGCTGCGGGGTACCCCTACATGTCATGCGGCACGAGGTCCTTGATACTGAGGCGCACCCGCGACCGCGGCTTCCCTGTGGAACCTACGGCGATCGAGCCGTCAGGTGCGCTTGCGTGGTGACCCACATTCGCGACAACTCCCGCGAAGGTCAATCGACGCCGAAGTCGAAGACCTCGACCATGTTGGGCTGGCCGCGGGTTACCGCGATGAAGCCGTACTCGCCCGGGGTCAGCGGTTGCTCGGGCCGCAGCTTGGTGAGGCCTTGCTGGCCAGGCTCGGCCACCAGCTTGACGGCGTACTTCGGATCCACGCCGTCGCGGAAGGTCGCGCCCCCCCAGCCCCAACCGTCGTTCTTGCTCATTGGCAGGTTGCGGTCCCGCTTGCCGGGCTTGAGCCGGGCGAGGATCCACTGCTGTCCCGGCTGCGGCGTGGTGAACACGGGCTCCTTGTCCGTGATACGGTACTCCGCGCGGGCCGACGGCAGGACGACTTCCTGGCGCGAGCCGACGAAGGGAGCAGCCGAGATCTCCTTGACGCCGTGAGTCGGGCTGAGCTTCTTCTCGCCGCTCGCCCCGGCGTAGGCGATGGCCGGATCAGCGGTCGACGCGGTGGCGGCCGGAGGCGCACCGGGCTCGCTCACCATGGCTTCGATGATTTTGTCCGGGACGCCAGCACGCTTGAGCTTGATCAGCCCATCCGTGCTGGTATCGAACTTCCGCGACGCCGAACGAATCTTCTGGATGATCACCGAGTCCGGCAGACCAGCCTTCACCATGCCGACCACGCTCTCGTTGGTGAGCACTTCCTGGGCTGAGGCGAGCGTCCCGCTGGCCAGCGCGAGGGCGGCCCCGATCAAGAGGGCCTGCACTAGGCGAGCGGGTCGACCACTGCGGATGTGGTTCTCGAATCTCATGATTGCTCCTTTCAGCTAGCCAGGAATGCTCGTCGCGGACCGGGAAAACTGTCACGAGCCGCTTCATCGGCTCGGTCATTCTGATCCTGCAGCGGGGCGGGCGTCAAGCGCCGCCGACGCTGGGCAGAGGCCTAGGGTGGTGAGGGACTATGACGGGTGGACGATGCCAGCGCGCAGCCCGGCGGAGAACTACGAGTGGCACCACGACCTGGCTTCAGGCCACCTTGCCCTCGATGACCACCTCGATCAGATGCGGACGCTTGGCCGCGATGGCTCGCGACAGGGCGCCCGTCAGCTCGCCGGGTGTCGTGATGCGCTCTGCCGAGACCCCGAGCCCGCGGGCGAGATCGAGGAAGCCAAGCCTCGGCTTCCCCAGATCCATGTGGAGGTAGGGGCGATCGGGCTTGGCCCCGAAGCGCTGCCGGTACACGTCCATGTTGTGCTTGAGGATGCGGTACTCGCCGTTGTTGAGGATGACGAACACGATGGGCAAATCGTGGTGGGCGGCCGTCCACAGGGCCTGGATGCTGTACATGGACGAGCCGTCGCCCGAGATGGCCACCACCGGCCGGTCGGGGCACGCGACCTTGACGCCGATCGCTCCCGGCAAAGCCTGTCCGATGCCGCCGCCCCGCGCTCCAAAGTAGTCGCCCGGCTTGCTGAAGGTCAGCGTGCGGGCGAGATCGGGGCCCGCCGTGATCGCCTCGTCCACCACGATGGCGTCGGCGGGCAACGCCGAAGCGATGTCGGCCATGAGCCGGGGCATGGAGATAGGGGTGTTGCCCCAGCGCTTCTGGGCGCGGGCGCGTTGGGCCGCGGCGTCGCCGTCCTTGAGCGACTTGAGCGCCTGGTTGCGCCGGGCGGCCGCCTCACGGTATCCGGCCGAAGCCTTGCCGTTCACATCGGCCAGGAGCGCCGCGAGCGTGGCCTTCGGATCACCAATCAGTCCCACCTTCACGCCGTGGTTGTACGCCAGCCGCTGCGACGAGACCTCGACCTGGATCACGGCCGCATCTCTCGGGAACGGAGACCCCGGCGAAAACCACACCTCTTCGAAGAAGGGGCCGCCGACGAGCAGAACAGCATCGGCACCGTCCAGGGCCTTCCGGATCGACAGCGCGTCGAATCCGAGCGCCAGCCGGAAGTTGGGGTGGTTGCTGGGCACGGAAGCGTGCATGCGGATGCCCTCGGTCCAGATCGCGGCTCCCAGCGCCTCGGCCAGCGCCACGACCTCGGCGCCCGCTCCGAAACGCGCCACCTCGTCCCCGACGACGATGACGGGGCTCTGCCCGCCGGCCAAGAGGGCCGCGGCCGCGGCGACTCCGGCGGGCGCCGCGGGGCCCGCCCGGTGCAGCTTGCCGGGCGCCACGGGCTCGTTCTCCGACTCCTGCTCCAGAACGTCGATGGGCAGGGCCACGAACACGGGACCAGCGGGCGGATCGTTCGCCACTTTGAACGCGCGATGTAGGAGCAGGGACAGCTCGTCGGCGCGCTCGGCCTGGATACTCCACTTCGTCACCGGGGCCGCCATGGCCGCGAGATCGTGCCCCAGCAGGGGATCGCGGAGACGCATGCGCGTGTCCTGCTGCCCGGCGGTGACGACGAGGGGAGCACTCGCCTTGAGGGCGTTGTACATCATGCCGATGGCGTTACCGAGCCCGGGCGCCACGTGGAGGTTCACGAAGCCCGTCTTGCCGCTGGCCTGCGCGTAGTAGCTGGCCGCGCCCACGGCCACCCCCTCGTGGAGAGCCTCGATGTAGTTGAGCTGGGGGTAGTCGAGCAGGCTGTCGATGATGGGGCTTTCCGTCGTCCCCGGATTGCCAAAGATGTAGCTCACGCCCTGAGCGATGAGGCTTTCCATCAGGATCTGTCTGCCGTGCATGGGATCTCCTAGTGGCGAGCAGGCCGCCACTGACGGCTGTGAGGAACGCTCGCCGATTCATGGAGCCCCCTCGTCCGGCTTCCTCAGCGCGGTTTCCAAGAGGGCGGATCTCCTCATCCCGGATCCTCTGAGTATCCTTTCGCAACCACCGGCTGAGCTCCGCGCGGCACCGGGCTGAGCACACTGACACCGACCGTCGCCCGTCCCGAGCTGCTCGGCAGACAGGGCAGGCCAGCTGCGAGGAGGCTACCACGGGGGCCGAGAGGGGCGCGCGTACGGTCTCGAGCGAGACTCTCTCGGGCTCGGAATTGATCACCCTGGACCGATTATCTCGCCGCGCCGCTTGCCGCCGGCACGCCCCTCGGTATTACGCTCTTGGCGCGGATGAGCTTGCGCTGGTAGAGGTTGTTCGACACCAACGCACCGATGGTGATGATCGCGCCGGTCACTTCCAGCTTGCTCACATTGTAGCCGGACAGGACCGAGATCGCGAACGTGGTCACCGGCACCACGTTGATGAACAGGATGCCGTTGATCGGGCCGAGCGCGCGGTTGCCGGCGTTCCAGCTGAAGATCGCGAGCACGCCGGAGATCACGATCATGTAGCCCATTTCCCAGCGGATGGTGGCCGCGGTTTCGACGTCGGGAACTTTCAGGTAACCGGCGATCGTGGCCAGCACCACGATGACCAGCGCGCTCGCGGTACCGAGGATGCAACTGAGCGTCGTATAGACGCTACCGGCAATGGGAAACTGAGCGCCCCAGGCGACCCCGGCCACGAGACAGTACAGCACGCCCATGATTGTCTTGTCGCTCATGACGGTCTCTTTCTCCAATGCAGCAGTTGCGATGACACTTCCTTGAACCTTCAGCGCTGGCGCACCGCGCATTCGGCCGGCCGTGTGCCGGCCCCACGCGGCCGCCCCCGGCCTCCCTTCCCTTGTCCGTCTCGACGTTCAGCTCCTTGCGGCTGGCGGCCAGCGCCAGCTGCACCAGCTTGTGCAGCTTCTCGCCTCTGGTGCCTTCCGCGAGGGCTGGCCGTCGGCATCGTCTTCTCGGGGTATACGTTCGACCAGGATGGTTCGGGTGGAAGGCACAGGTGGGTTGCCGATGCGAAATCCTGAAGCCGCGGCGGGCGGCCGATCTCCATCCGACGGAGCAGCTGGAGAGGAAAGACGTGCCTGCCTGCCGCCCGTCGATTGGGCTGACCCCCTCTCGAGGGGATCGGGGATAGGACTCCGCAGTCCGGGTCCGATTGCCGCCGGCTGATTGATGGATCGGTAAAGGGGGACTAGAACGCGACTTTCAGTCTCCCCAATGGGCGCCTGTACCTATCCAGAAAGCCGCGCGAGCACCCCTGGACTCAAATAGGGGGAGAAGGGCCGACTGGCGCGGCCTCGTCTTCTCCGGCGGCGAGCTGGTAGAGTTCACGGATCTGGAATGGACGATCGGGACAAGAATGGCAGTGCGACGCGAGGAGGGCGAAGACATGGCGGCGATGGTGTTGAGCGAGGACGAGGCGCTGGAGCTCCTGGCCTTTCTGGTGACGGCGGCGCGGACCCAGGTGGACGAGGCGGCCGAGTACGGCTCCCTGCGCCTCTTGACCGCAGCCGGGCGGCTGGCCGACGCGATCGTCGACCGGGTGTCGCCGGACACTCGCGCGTTTCTCACCGGCCCGCTCAAGCAGGTCCCCGACCTCGCGGTCCGGAGCGCCGACCCCGCGGGGTACGCCGCCGCGCTCGACGTCGTGTGCCGGGCGGTGGGCCAGCTCTTGGTCGCTCATTTCGGCCTCGATCGGAGAGCGACGTGACGAATTCCGTGCTCGAGGCCATCCGGACCCGGCGCATGGCGCGCGCGCTGACCGCCGAGCCGGTCGATCGCGCGGAGCTGGAGGAGCTGCTCAAGGCGGCGCGCCGCGCGCCCAGCGCGGGCAATCGGCGACTGCACCGCTTCGTCGCCATCCAGGATCCGCTCACCCTCAGGCTGCTTCGCATGGTGACGCCGGGAATGTTCCAGCGGCCGACGGCCATCGTGGTGATCTGCATCGACGGAGGCCGGGCGCAATCGTTCGGCATGCGGCCGACCGCGAAGGGACTCTACGTCGACGTCGGGACCACCGCGCAGACGATGCTGCTGGCGGCCCACTCGCTCGGGCTGGGGGCCGGGGTCGTGACGTCATTCAGCCAGGCGGCCGTGAGCACGGTGCTGAACCTGCCCGAAGGATGGAGCCCTGAGATGTTCATCTGCCTCGGCCACGCCGCGCTAGTGCAGCCAGCGGGGATGCGGCCGAGGGGAAACGTCACCTGGCAGGCGCTCACCCAATGGGAGCGCTTTCCCGGGGAGGATTGACGGCGCCGGCAGACAAAAAGATTGACAGCGCGTGGCCGCCAAGCCGAGGATGCCTCAACCTTGGGGTACAGGCCGGTGCAGAGTACGCATGCGGTTGGAGGGCTGTGCCGTCGGCGTCCGAGTCGGGCACCCTATGTCTGAGTCGCTCAAAGGCTGAAGGGGGACGATTTCTCGGTAGGGGACTTGAACGCGACTTTCAGTCCCCTGGACCGAGGGCGAGCATCGCCCGGAACCGGCTGGAGGCCGAGAATGGCGCTGAGCGCAACCACTCCTATGCCAACTCGCGCACCTCCGCCTTCGCCTGTTCCAGCCAGAAGCGCATGTCCATTTCGCGGTACATCGTCGTCGCCGTCGCCAGATGCTGTCGAGCCTGCTCGTGCTGATCGGTCTTCCGGAAGAGCCTGCCGAGGTCGAAGTGGCAGTGGGCGGCGAGCGGACGCATGCTGAGGTGGCCCGCCAGGGCCAAGGCCTCGCGGTAGCAGTCTTCCGCCGTCTCGAGAGCCGGAGGATCGCGGCGAGAGGCGATTTCACCGAGCAGGCGGAGACCCCACGCCTCGTGACTGCGCTCCTGGTGGCGCTGCGCCAGCGACACGGCCTCCTGCGCGCGTTGCAGAGCGTCGTCGAGCCGACCCTCGAGCAGGTATGCCTCGCCGAGCCACGCGAGCTGCATCGCCCGTCCCACGCCCATCGAGCTCATCGTCGTTGCGTTCTGTATCACCTCTTCGAGAAGATCCCGACCCTGGGCCGGCCGCGCGGAGAGCGCGCACGCGTATCCGAGACGGGCGAGGATCGCCCAGGGCTGGAGGTTCGACGTACGGGTGAGAACGCGCGCGCGCTCCAGCGCATCCATGGCCCGGTCGAGATCACCCTGAGCGAGGCATACGCTAGCGACGCCCGTCAGGGCCTCGGCCAGAGTGAATGGGTGGTCAGCGCCTTCGGCGATCCTGAGTGCCTCCTGGGCATGCAAGCTGGCATCAACGAATCGCCCTAAACTCGAGAGGGTCAGGGCCAACCAACTGTGTGACCAGGAGGCGATGAGTGGAGACTGCTGGCCGCTGCCCTCACGCGCGCCCTCCGCACAGGGGGAAAAGAAGTGAAGGGCCTGAGGGAAGTCGCCGATGGCGAAGTAGGCCTGGCCCGTACGGTACTGGGCCTCGCGCTCGAGCTCTCGATCGCCACTCTCGGCCGCGATCGCGAGGGCGCGCTGTCCCACCTCGATGGCTTGAAGGTGCTCGCCGGCGACGTTCCTGAGCCGCGCGCAGATATCGGCCAGGACCCGCCCCAGGCGAGCAGGATCGCCGAGCCTGGTCGCCAGGCCCTCGGCTTCGCGCATGACAACGAGAACGTCCTGGTATCGCCCGAGCGGTACGAGTGCGATCCGCAACTCCAGTCGTATGTCGATAGCCTGCGCGAGGGTGTCAGGGGTCTCGGGCAGCCGCTCGAGTGCCCGCAGCGCCTCCCGCAGTAACCCGGCCGCCGCGCCATACGAGGATCGAGCCATCGTCCTTCGGGCCGCCTGCCGAAGGTACCTGGCCGCCTTGTCCCACGCCTCGGCACCGAGCGCGTGGCGAGCGAGACCCTCGACCTCCTCACTCGGCTGGTCGGCGGGCCGGCGCTCCAGCGTTTCCAGAATTCTCAGGTGAAGCGCCATCCGTCGCTCCTGCAAGAGGCTCCCGTAGGCAACCTCGTGCGTCAGCGCATGCTTGAAGGTGTACTCGAGCTCCGGGAAGAGGTGCGCCTCGTAGAGGAACTCGGCAGCCTGAAGGTGCGCGAGACCGTGACGGAGATCTCCCTCACCTTCCTGAACGATGGCCTCGAGCAGAGCGAACGGCACGTCCTTGCCGATCACAGAGGCCGCCTGGAGCAAGCGCTTCTCCTCTGGTGGGAGCCGGTCGATCCGCCCCGCCAGCAGCGCCTGCACGGTCGCCGGGACGTGGATCGCCTGGGCATTCTTGATCAGACGGTAGGCGCCGCGCTCGCCCGCGAGGGCCCCGGTTTCCACCAGGGTCCGAACACTCTCCTCGAGGAAGAATGGGTTGCCCTCGGTCCGTTCGATCAGCAGGCGCTTGAGGGGGGTGAGCGCGCTGCCGTCGCCCACCAAAGCCCGGAGCAGTTCCTCCGCGCTCTCAGGCGGCAAGGGGTCGATCCTGAGCTGGCGGTAGTAGCTCTTGCCACTCCAGCCGTGGCTGTACTCGGGGCGATAGTTGACGAGGAGCAACACAGGCGCCGCGGGCAGACTCTCCACCAGGCTGTCGAGCAGGGCTTGAGTCTCCGAGTCGATCCAGTGGAGGTCCTCCAACACGAGGACGAGGGGCTGGACCCGACTCTCGCGAAGGAGCAGTCGCTTCACAGCATCGAGCGTGAGCTGGCGGCGCTCGGGCGGCTCGAGATCCCAGAGGCCGTCCTCCTCGGGCACGGCGTCGAGAAGCCACAGAACGGGCGCGACCACGTCCTTGAGTGCGTCGTCCAGGGTGAGCTGATGCCCGGTGACCTTGGCGCGTATGGAGCGGGTGTCGTCACGCTCGTCGACACGGAAATAGGCCTTGAGGAGATCGATGACGGGGAGATAGCTGGTGGCCTGGCCATAGGAGACAGCGCTGGCCTGGAGGGTTCGGCACCCGGCGACACGGTGGGAGTGGGTCAGCTCGTGAAAGAGGCGGGACTTGCCCACGCCCGGCTCGCCCACAACGGCCACGACCTCGCCGTGGCCGTGCCGCGCCTCTTTCAGTGCTGTGCGGAGCTGCTCCATCTCGGCATCGCGCCCGACGAAGTGGCTCAAGCCTCGAAGGGCGGCGACCTGAAACCGTGTTCTCACCTGGCCGGCAGCGACCACGTCGTAGACCTCGACGGGAGTATTGAGGCCTTGTACCGGCACGGGGCCGAGGGGCTGGACCTGCACGAAGTTCTCGGCCAGCCGGAGGGTTTCGGCGGTGATCCAGATGGCACCCGGGGGGGCGAGCTGCTCCATGCGGGCGGCCAGGTGGGTGGTCTGGCCAACGGCCGTGTAATCCATACGAAGGTCCGAGCGGATGGACCGCACAACGACCTCTCCGGAGTTCAGCCCCACTCGTATCCTGACCGCCACGCCGTGAGTGCGGAAGGCCTGTTCGGCGTAACCCTTCACCAACTCCTGCATCCGCAGGGCGGCGTAGCAGGCGCGCACCGCGTGATCCTCGTGGGCGACGGGCGCCCCGAACAGCGCCATGATCCCGTCGCCCATCACCTGGTTCACGGTCCCTTCGTAACGGTGGACGGCCTCCATCATGCGCTCGAGGACCGGGTCGAGGAGCTTTCGCGCCTCCTCGGGATCGCGGTCGGCCAGGAGCTCCATCGACCCTTTCAGGTCTGCAAACAGAACGGTCACCTGCTTGCGCTCACCTTCCAGCGCGCTTCTCGAGGTGAGGATCTTCTCAACCAGGTGCTTGGGCGTGTAGACATGTGGAGAATGGAACTTGGGCCCCGCGGGGGCTGCCGACAAGGTGAGCGATCTGCCGCATCCGCCGCAGAACTTCTCGCTGCCCTCGTTCAGGAAACCGCACGCCGGGCACGTCGAGGCGAACGACAGCCCGCACTCGCCGCAGAAGCGGCGGCCGTCACGGTTCTCAGCCTGACACCGCGGACACTGCAAGCTGGAACTCCCTAAGCGCTCGACGGCTTCGCTCTGCCACCGGTCCAGGATTGAGCGAACTCTTCGGCCGTTCGCTGAACTCGGGTCCCGGGGCCGCCGGTATCTGTCCCCACGTAAATGAAGCCGACAATGAGGTCATCCAGCCCTATACCGAGAGCACTCTTCACCGCATTGTCGTAGGCGGGCTCGCCGGTTCGCCACATCGCGCCCAGGCCCTGGGCAAAGGCGGCCAGCATGATGCTGTGAGCGGCACAGCCGGCGGAGAGGGTCTGCTCGATGATCGGGATCCTTGCGGACCGATCGCATCGGGTTGCGACGATGATGATGAGAGGTGCACGCAATGCCTTCTCTCGCTCGCGAGCGAGGGCCTGTTCGTTGGCAAGGGGATCTCGCCGAGACAACGCCTCGGCGAGGACCTTGCCAAAATCGAGGCGCGCGTCCCCTTCGATGAGGATCAAGCGCCAGGGCTGGAGTCGGCCGTGATCTGGGGCACGAGCCGCGCTCTCGAGCATGGCCTGGACGGCCTTCGCCGAAGGCGCGGGGTCGCCGAGCTTCAACGCCGAGAAGCGCGTGCGGAGAAGCTCCAGGGCTTCCATGGCTCTTACCGCCCCGTGACGGGTTGATGCTGCTCGTTCGCACGGCAATAGGCAAGGAGGGCATCATACGCTGGGAACTGTCGCCCCATGTTCTCGAAGTCGTCCTTACTCGTCGCCTGGAACCCCGTGGCCAGAGCGTAGAGACCTTGCGACTCCGGCGTAAGGTCGCGCTGAGAGGTGTCCGCGCCTCGCACAATCAGGGCCAGCGCGCGGAGTGCAGGATCGTCGAGCTTGTACTTCTCGAGGAACGCATCGAACGAGCAGTGGTCGCCATGATGCCCCAGCTCCACGCCGGGGACGTCGTAGGGAATCGCCTGCTCGCGCTCGGCCACCTGCATGACGTCGGCGGCGGGAACGAAGAGGAATACCGGCTCACGGTCGACAAACCGGCTAATCAACCATGGGCACGCAATGCGGTCGACGCGCGCCTTTTCTCTGGTCACCCATTTCATGGCCTTCTCCTTTTCAGTAGAGGTTCGCACTGCAATCGGCTTCGCTCCAGGCGTCGCCCTCCGCGCGGCCCCATGACCGCGCAGAGGGCGCGTTACTGGCGATTGCTATCCCACCGCCGGCCGCAGGGCCCGCGCCCCCCCGGCCGCGTACCAGGCGGAGACTCCGCCGCGGATATAGCGGGCATCGAAGCCGCGCTCCCTGAGTGCTTTCGTCACGTTGCAGCCCACGTGAAAGCCATAGGCGCAGTAGACGGCCACCGGCTGGTCGGGCGAGAGCTCTCCAATCCACTCCTCCACCCGATCAGGATCGTGCCAGGTTGCTCCCTCCATCAGATCCACGGTCCTCGAGATGTGATGCCGCGGCCGGGCATCCACGACCTGCACGCTCTCGCCTTTCGCGATCTGCGCGGCGAGCTCTTCGATCGAGAGCGACGGAAGGCCTTTGTCAGAGGGGTCTTCCTGCGGCAAGGCACGATCCGCGCAGACGGCGGCCATCCGCGCGCTGACGGCCGCCCAGTCGACGTTCCGCATGAAGGCATCGATGTAGGCGGTGGCGTTCGCCCCGAAGTCCAGATGATACGCGTGCTCGTACATATCGAGCGCAAGGACGGGGGCAGCGTCGACCGCCGCCTGCGAGTGGTCCGAAGCGATCTGGTTCCACAGCCGCTTCTGTCGCCGCGAGTACGTGAGCAGAACCCAGCCGGAGCCGCCAGCCAGCGACTGCGCGGCCCCCACGAACTCCCGTCGCCAGGCGGCGACGCTCCCGAAGTGCTCCTCGAGCACGGTCCGAACCTGGTCCGGGATCTTGTTCCCTTCCCCGCCCAGGCTCCCGAAATACAGCTCGTGAAGCGCAACCGAGCCCATGGCGATCAGCTCTTCGCGCTTCAGGGCCCGGAGCCGGTAGCCGGGGGCTCCCGCATCGAGCCCCGCGAGCTCGCTCCGGACCGCGTTCAAGGTCCGCACGGCGCCGCCGTAGTTGTTCTCGTAGTGGCTGACGATGAGCCGCTCCGACATTCCATTCAACGTCCACGGCCTGACCGGAATAGGCGTGATCTCTTGGTACATGGTAAGTCTCCTCTCTCTCATTGGGATGTCTTTGCTTCCGTTGGCTGCCGTGCAGATCTCCTCCTCATGGCCTTCCCTCCTTGCCGGGCCTCGCGGCATAGAGCCCTTCGCCCCTCCCTGCGCTTACCCCCGGTCGACATAGACCAAGGCCCGATGCGTGTCGGGCAGAAACGCGTATACCGTGTTGCGGCTCGGATCGAACCCGAGCGTATGGGCGCCGGCCTCCGTACGAATCGTTTCCAATAGCCGCGTCTGGTCCGTTTCGAACACCTCGATCAGCCCGGGTTCGCCGATCGCCACGTAGAGATGGCGTCTTTCCCGATTGAAGAAGATCACGTCGGGAACACCGGAAAGCTCAGCCCGCGCCAGCTCTGTGCCTGATCGCGAATCAAGAACGATGAGCGTCTTGCCGTCACACGCGCAGAACAGCCGATGCGATATCGCATCCAGATCCAGCCCATGCGGACCGGCCGCGGCAACGCCAAAGGTACGGGCCACCAAGTTGGGATTCGCAGCCTCGATGACCACGATCTGAGGCGGATCGGCAATGTTGACAAAGAAGCAGCCGGCCTCTGCGTCAAAGACCACCCAGCGGGTTCGCCCGGACACGGGGACGTCGGCGATCATCGCTCGAGCGGACGTGTCGACCACCGACACACTGAATGACCCAGGCCTTGCCGGATCCCCCACGTTCGCCGCCAGCAGGAGGCGGCGCCCCGCATCAAAGGCGAGACCATTCGGTCTGTGGCCTACCTTCACCTTGATCAGCGCGTCCTCCCGCTGGGGCGGGAAGATCCCCACGGTGTTCTCCGCACGATTCGAGGTGAACACCAGATCGTGCTCCTCGGAGACCAGCGCCCCCGCCACGCCCTCGAGGCGTGAGATCGAGCCGAGATACGTGTTCGTTGCGCAGTCCACCACGTCCAGCGCGTCGTTGGCCGTGTGGGCGACGTAGAGTCGGCCCCGCGGGCCATGCACCGCCGCGTGATCAAAGCCGCCCGACTTATCGTGAGCGGGAAGCGGCACTTCCCCGATCTGCTCCAGAATCATAGATGGGCCCTCCCCTTCCGCAGCGCCGCGCTCGTCCCTCGCCTCTCCTCAGCCATTGAGCTTAACCTCCGGGCCGCGCCCGGTCGCAAGAGCCTTCTCGCGTTTGTCTTCGCCGCGAAATAGCTGCGCTCGCCGACGAGCCCGGCTGCCTTCATATGGAAGCCGCCCCCCGCGGCGGGCACGCCAAGAACGCCCGGTCCCAACGTGCGGCCCTCGGCATGGAGGCGGGAAGCCGCCTCGACCGCGCCGATACAGTCGCGAAGCGTCAGGATATCGAGCACGTCACGCCGTGAAAGGACGATGAGTGGCTCGGCCATTCCATGTGACGTCATGGTCTTGACTCCCTGCCCGTCAAAAGAGCCTTCGTCGATTGGCACCGCTTCGGCGCCGCTCGCAGGCTGGCGAGAGCGCGCAAGAGCTTGAGAGGTAGCTCCAGTGCTTGAGCCAAGACCCTACCGGCCAGGCGAATAACAGCGAGCCTGATGGAGTATGGGCGTCGCGCCGAGGGGGCGAGCTTCGGGATCAGGGCCCGAGTCCGCGCGGCCGCCCGCGCCTCGTTGAGCCGATCGCGAATCTGCTGTTCGACTGCGTACCAGTTCTCTTCCATGGGTTTCACTCCTTTCCAGGCACGGCGGCATAGAGCCCTTCGAAGAGCGTCAGGCCGTGCGCGAGCACTTGCTGGTCATCCGCATGCGCCGCGAGGAGCCCGCGGATCGCGAGATCGATCCCCCGCGCCTCGTCGCGGGGGAACTTGCCGTCGCGAAGGTCCGCCTCGTGGACAATTTGCGCGAGGCGCGTGAGGCGGCGATCCCGAAGGCCGGCCCGCTTGAGGAGTGTCTCGAAGGTGCAGTCGTCCCCGACGTGGCTGAGCTCGGCGCCGGGGGTATCGAACGGGATTGCCTCCTTGGGATACTGCCGCGGGTCCGCGAACACGAACGTCGCGTCGGGATCGATGAATCGCTTGATGAGCCAGGCCGAGGCAATGCGGTCCACGTGGGGACGGCGCCGCGTGACCCACTGCCGCCCTCGGAGGTCGCGGAGATCGCCCGCGGACTTCTCTCTTCGTCTCGGTTCCTCGGATGGTCGTGTACGCATGTCGATGGCCTCCCTCAGCCGCTCGACTTCGGCGCCCTCCGGCGACTCGAAAAAATCGAGCTCGTGGAGCTTCTCGTAATCCCTCTGGAGCTGGGTGAGCTCCGCCTGGACCCGCGGATTGCTTGCCGCCGACTTCCGGTCGAGCGTTTGGAGGAGCTTTCGGTAGCGCCCTCCAAGTTGGCGATACTCGGGATTGCGGGCCTCGTGGAACAGGCGAATGACTTCGCCCGAGCTCATGTTCTCGATCTGCTCGACGCGGAGGAGCGTTGCCTCGCCGCCCGCCCGCTGAATCTCCTGGGCCAGCCACTGGAAGTGCTCGTAGTGGTCTGGTGTGTCGGGAAGTAGGTAGACCGTCCGCTTCAGGGCGACGGCACCGATCGCGCGAAGCCGGCGCCACACGCGCACGCGCAAGCTCGACGGATTCGGCGGCAAGCTAACTATGAGCAGAACGAGCCTGGTATTCATTGTGTTGCTACTATGAAACTACTGTTTCAATCTGTCAAGACCTAATGATGCGTTGCGGCGGAGACGGGGGCTCTACTCAGGTACTTCCAAGGAGAAAACCAGCGTTTACTCGGGCTTACGGAGGTATGCGAGCACTGCTCATCGCCAGGCCTTGGCCTCCAGCAGGTAACTGCCGGTCGGCGCCGTGCTTCCAGGAGCGGGCTCCTCAGTAATTGCGATCACGCGTGCTTCATCGAGTGGAACGGGAACGGTGATGGTCGCCCAGGCGCGCCCGCGTGAATCCACTCTGAAGGCGCCGCCGGTCACCGTGGGCGCGCCGGGTCGCACGAACCAGAGCTGGTAGGTCCGCTCCGCGGCCAGCGGGCTCAGTCCGGCGGTCGCGAGATGTCCATGGTGGCCGTCGATAGCCACGAGGAGACGCCCGCTCGCCCCCGGCGCGCCCGTCCCCGTGAGGATGACAAGCCGTCCCGGCCGGCGCGCCAGGGCTTCCACCTCCGGACCAGGCGGGCGACGTGTGAGCTCCAGTTGCAGCACCACGTTCCAGACCAACAGCGACGCGGCAAGCGCGGTCAGAACCGGCCACACCAATCGCCGCCAGCTCGGCAGTCCCTTGATGCTCGCCAGCTCGCGACCCCGGGGTCGGCGCCGCACGGCTTCTGCTCGGATCGCCGCCCAGGCTTCAGCCGGAGGCGGCACCGGATCGAGGCCGAGCGGCAGCGCGCCGACGACACCCCGGTACTGTTCCAGTAAGCCGGCGCACGTCGTGCATGTGGCGACGTGACTCTCAACGCGTATCTGCTCGGAGCCCTCGAGGGCTCCCAGGACGTACGCGGCAAGGTTCTCGATGGGATGCTCGTGCTCTTCAGTCACGGCCTTCCGACGCCTCCCGTTGTGGCTCGATGAGCGGCCAAAGCAAGGCACGTAGCCGATCCATCGCCTCGCGCGTCCGACTCTTGATCGTTCCCAGCGGCGTGCCTAGCTCGTGAGCGATCTCCGTTTGCGTAAGCCCTCCGTAGTAGGCCAATTCGATGGCCTGACGTTGCGCGATCGGCAGACTCTGGAGCGCGCGGACCACGGCGTGTCGCATCGTGAGGGACTCCGTCGCATCCGGCTGAGTGGGTTCGCCGATGCCCACGGCCAGCTGCTCCCTTTCCCGCAGGCGGGCCTGATGAGGCCGACTCCGCAAGAGATCGATGGCACGGTTCCGAGCAATGCCCATGAGCCACCAGGGCACTCGTCCTCTCCCGGCGTCGAATGATTCGCTCCCGTCCCAGCAGCGCAGGAACGTATCCTGCAGAACCTCGCGTGCCAGCTCGGGATCCCCCACGATCCGCAGCGCGAGGGTGAAGATGAGTCCCCCGTAGCGCGCGTAGAGGAGTTCGAGTCCAGACTCCTCCCCACGCCGCATCAGACGTAGGAGCTCCACATCTACCGGCTCCGGCGGACCGGCCCCAGCCACTGACCTCATGCGCCGAGAGGAAGATCAGGCATTACTCGAGGCGCAAAGCGGTCCGGTGAAGGGGTTTGTCCCCATACCAGTGCCTACGGAGTGGCCGTCGCGATCGGATCACCGGGAGCAGCTCATCCACGCGGGAGGATGCCTCCGTAGGCATGCATGACCGTCGCCGGCGACGCATCAAGAGGTCCGTCGAACTTGATTGCTTGTCCCCGTGAACGACATCCTTTCAGGGAGACGACCATGAATAGGCTCGTGATGATACGCCCGCTGCTTGTCGTGTGTACTGTTGCATCGCTGCACGTCCTCATTCTTTCGGCCGCGCCCGCGGTCCACGCACAGGAGAACACCGGCACTGGATTGGTCACTGCGGTCGATGTCGGGAGAAATACCTTAATGCTCGAGACCCGGGGCGGCTCAAAGACAGTCCTTGTGGTTCCAACCGCAGCAATCCGTGATGATCATGGTCAAGCGCTTGCGTTTGGTGACATCCGGCCAGGAGACGCCGTCGTCTACCAAGTGGGCTCTGGCTCTGCGGTCAGGCTTCACGTTGCGCGGCAGTTCTGGGCCATACCAACCGAACAATGAGCGGCGTGCAAACGCGTAAGGCACCAGCTCGCTCGGGAGGCGCAGCAGCTCACATCGACCATTGGAGGCTCACATGACGAAGCGAGCAGTAAGCCTGGTTGCGCCGCTAGTCGTGGTCCTGGTGGCCCTCGGTGCTCATTCGCTGAGCGCCCAGCCGGCCGCGTTCAAGCGCACAGTGCTGCAGAAGGCCGATCTCTCAACCCCTGGCCGTGAGCTGGTGCAGGCCCTGGTCGAGATCCCGGGCGGGGTGAGGCCAGGCAGGCATATACACCCTGGCGAGGAGGTCGGCTACGTGCTGGAGGGCACGTTGGTGCTCTGGGTCCAGGGTAGGCCGACGGTCACGATCAAGGCTGGAGACTCGTTCTTCATCGAGGCCGGACAGCCACACGAAACCGCCAATGAAGGACCGACCATGGCCAAAATCCTCGCCACCTACACGGTGGAGAAGGGTAAGCCGCTCGCCACGCCCCTCCCGTACTGAGGTCCGGTCGTGGATGTGCGGATGCTCGTGCTCGAGCGGCCCGCTCGCATGCCACTCTCACCCTTCTCGATCGCCCTCGCTGGCTTCAGGAGGTCATCAGTCGTCCCGCCACCTTGAATCCCCAAATGACAGGGAGGTAGCTCCTCAGAACGCCCAGCACGGCGCCGCCGATCATGAGCTTGAAGGCCCCGAAGCGGAGCGCCATCAGGGCGACAAGGGTCGCGGCGAGGATCACGATTGCGAATAGGTCGGGAAGCGCCGCCGGGGCAAGCCGGATCAACGACACGGCGAGAACTCCAATCACAGCCGGTCCCATGCCCTTCATCACAGCTCTCATCCATGCGAGTTTCCTGACGCGGTCGAGCACGGGAAGAAGGATCAGCATGATGACGAAAGACGGGAGAAAGGCCGCAGTGGCAGCGACCGCGGCGCCCGAAGTTCCCGCCACCTTGTAGCCGACGTAGGCCGCGATCATGAGGACAGGCCCCGGCGTGAGCTGCCCGAGCGCCAGTCCATCGATGAATTCTCGCGGCGTCAGCCAACCGAACTGCCCCACGACCTGGTCCTGGATGAATGCGATCATCGTCAGGCCGCCCCCGATCGTGAACGCGCCGACCTTGAGGAAGTAGCCTCCGATGTCCAGCAGGCTGTTCGGATTCGGGATTCGTCCCGCGACAGCCGAGCCGGGAGCCGACATGTTCAGCCACCAAGCGATTGAGAGCACGGAGAGAACCAACGCCGACGAGAGAACCACAACCAGCGCTCCAGGCCTCCTGGGCTGAAAGAGCACTAGCCCCGCGCACCCAGCCAGAACGAGAATGGATACGATCCCCAGCGGAGTCCAGGTTGACGCGACGGCTGCGATCACACCAATAACCGCCTCCGGTACGGTGCTCATCGCAGACCTGCCGAGGCGATATATCGCGACCGCGAAAAGGGCGATGACTACCGGGCCCAGCCCGTATAGAGCGCCACGCGCAATCGGCGTAACGCCCAGCGTGGCGTAGGCAATCGTGAGGGCGAGCATGATGAAGAACGCCGGTGCCACGAAGCAGAGCCCTCCGATCAGCCCACCCCACCAACCCCCGCGCGCGTAGCCCAGGAATATGCCGAGTTGGGTCGCCGTCGCGCCCGGCAGCATGTTCGCCACCGAGAGGCCTTCGAGAAAGCGGTCCTTCGATACCCATTTCCGCTTCTCCTGCAATTCGGCCTGCATGATGCCCATGATCGCCGGTCCACCGTAAGACGTGGCGCCCAGCCGGAAGAGTGCGCTCCCGATCTCCTTCCATTCTCTCGTGAGCTCCGGGTGTATCGTGCCGGGCATCTCGGTCTCCTGAGCGCAGGCCGGGCACGCACTGAGCGACGAACGCTCACGTTCCCGGGCCTGCAGCCAAAGTTCGAAGCACATGAGCCTCGCCGGGGTCAGAGCCGCGTCACAGGCGTCACTTCGCGGGAGTTCCGGTGACCTCCAGGTCCGCGAACTCTGTGACAGAGTCCGCCTTGGTCCAGAGACCGACCCAGCCTCCAGAGAAGGTCTTGTCCTCGTGGTCGAGAAAGAGCAAGTCGTCCAGGTACGCCTGGATTCTCGGTCCCTTGGCCACGACGCGGATCTTGTGCCACTCGCCCAGCTTGGGCTCAGTGACTCTTGCTGAAGCGATCGTGCTCCGCTTGCCGTTCACCATCGCGTAGAGCCGAAAATTGTTCTCGAGGGCATTGGCCCGGACTAGCAGGTAGTTTCGGCCATCCTTCGCCCGGAAAATGACCCCTCCGCTCGCGTCCTCCTTGCCGGAGACGGGGCGGAAGTGGACGGTGACGTCGACGTCATCGAATCTCTGGTCCTCGAGGATCGCGACTGCCCACGGCTGAGTCTCAACGACCTGAGCGAGCGCTTGGCGGCCGCCCGACGCGCGGCGGACCCACTGCCCGGCCACGAACTTCCACTTGGGGTTCTCCTTGCCGAGATCGTCCTTCATGCTGGTCTTCTCCGGTGCTGTGATCGAGAGCCGTGGAACATCGGTAGCAGCGTCGACTTCGTGAACGTTCATTGCCAGTAGCAAGAGAACTACGAACGCGAGCTTCATGAGCTCTCCTTCCTTTGACTGGATCTCTCTGCAAGTGATCATGAGGCAGGATCGCGCCCACGCCACTGAAGATTGTCTGACGTTTGTGTCAGGTTCAGTTTCGCTGGCCTTCGGGGGCGGCCCTATACCCGCCTGCACCGAGGGCCCGGGCGGGTCACAGTCTGGCTACGTCTTCCTGGCGGGTGGCACAGAGAGGAATATAGGCAATACGATCCTGAAGCGACTTCCCTTACCCTCCTCGCTTTCTAGCTCAATTCGACCCCCATTCACTTCGACGGCCCATCGCGCCGTCGCGAGGCCAAGCCCGGTTCCCCCCGATTCTCTCGAGCGTCCCCGGTCAACCCGGTAGAAGCGCTCGAAGATTCTCGCGTGATGCGCCACAGAAATGCCCAAGCCTGTATCGTCAACCTCGATCACGGCTTCCCCGGAGGGCGTCTCTCTCACGCCCACGCGAATCGTCCCTCTGGTGGGCGTGTATTTGATCGCGTTGTCGAGGACATTGATCAGACCCAGCCTCAGGATCGCGGGATCGCACGCGGCCGAGACGTTCGCCTCTGCCTCAAAGCTCAAGCTCTGCTCCTTCTCTTCCGCGAGAACCCTGAGATGCTCCACGACGCTCACGGACAGCCCGTTCAGATTCACGATTTCAAGTGCCGGCTGGATCCGGCCGGACTCGCCCCGGGTCAGAGTGAGAAGACTTTCCACCAGCCGCGTGAGCCGCTCCACCTCCTCGAGCATGCTCCCGATGACTTCGCGGTAGCCCGGCCCACTCAAGGATCGCTGAAGCGCCACTTCGCCCACACTACGGATTGCCGTGAGCGGCGTGCGAAGCTCGTGCGAGGCGTCAGCGGTGAACCGGCGAAGCTGTTCGAACGCCTGCTCGAGGCGAGACAGAGTGTCATTGAACACCCGCGCGAGCTGACCGAACTCGTCCCGAGGATTCCCGACGGGGAGTCGTTCCGTCAGTGACTCCGCCGTGATCTTGCGCGCCGTCTCCGCCATGGCGCCCACGGGGGAGAGCATCCGGCCCGCGAGGAAGTAACCACCCCCGATCGCCAAGCCGATGGCGCACGGAACGCCCATCGCCAGGATGACGGCGAGAGTCCAGAGGGTCTGGCGCAGGGCTGTCTCGTCCCGAGCCGCGGTGATGCGATGGGAGGCGTCCGCAAGCGTTCCAAGGCGATACGGTGTCGTCCCGGCCGGTGGCCAACCGGGCGTCTGGTACAGGATCGTGCCACCCTCGACCACCTGGAAGCGTGTGATGCCCATACGATGAGCGAGCTCCCCCAGATCACCGGTCTCTTCG
>WNFD01003122.1_pt1 | contig 24538 bp, 19 predicted proteins | sample 5400491 | NCBI WGS metagenome assembly WNFD01 (sample SAMN13153343, study PRJNA577476) | soil metagenome | isolation source: 120 cm saprolite under Douglas fir tree site 2 hole 2 replicate 2 | place: USA:California | collected 2015-04-18
CGCTGGTGCGCAGAATTCAGTCAAACCATTTCATCTCGATGAGGCCACGATCAGCGATGTGCATGCGGCGTACAAGTCCGGCGCTCTCACATCCGTAAGGTTGGTGCGGGCTTATCTGGAGCGCATCCGGGCCTGCGACCAGGCGGGCCCGAAGCTCAATGTGGTGATCTTTCTCAATCCTCGGGCCTTGGAAGAGGCGGCCGCGCTAGATGAACATTTCCGCAGGACCGGGAAGTTCGTCGGCCCGCTGCATGGAATCCCAGTGCTGCTGAAAGACAATGTCAACACGAATGACATGCCGACCACGGGCGGCTCGCTCAGCCTGGCGGGATACACTCCCGTCACCGATGCGGCAATTACTCAGAAATTGCGCAGCGCGGGCGCAATCATCCTCGCTAAGGTCAACCTGCACGAGTTCGCGATCTGGGGTGAAACGGTTAGCTCGATCCAAGGGCAGACCCTCAATCCCTATGACCTAACCCGCACGCCTGGCGGGTCGAGTGGTGGTACCGGCGCGGGTGTGGCTGCCAATTTCGCGATTGCGGGCATTGGCACCGACACCGTCAACTCCATCCGATCACCAGCGTCGGCGAACAGCATCGTGGGTATTCGCCCGACGCTCGGTCTCGTCAGCCGAGCCGGTATTATCCCGTACTCATTCACCCAGGATGCCGCTGGTCCGCTCGCCCGCACCGTTACTGACGCGGCGAAGATGTTAAACGTGCTCGTCGGCTATGACCCTAACGATCCGGCGACGGCATGGAGCGTCGGGAATACCGAGGAGGACTACACGAAATTCCTGAAGGCCAATGGTGTGCAGGGCAAGCGCATCGGCGTATTACGCAGTTTCTTCGGCATTGCACCCATCAACGACGAGGTCAATATTATCGCGAGCCAAGCGGTCGAGGATCTGAAGAGGTCCGGCGCAACGGTGGTCGAGCTGAACACCCCAGATCTCGATAGCGGAAAGCTTTCCTCTGATATCAGCGTTCATCTGTACGAATTTAAGCCGGCAATCAACGCTTATCTTGCCGCGGGCAACACGCCCGTTAAATCGCTCGAGGAGATCATCTCTTCCGGCAAGTTTCATCCGAACATCGGGGACAACATCACGAAAGCACAAGGCCTCGAGATGGACGACAGCTATCGCCTGCGTCTTCAGAAGCGCTCCGAGTTGCAGCAGCGTGTCATAAAGATCATGGCTGACGAGCGACTCGATGCGATAATGTTCCCGCATCAGAAGCGGCTTGTGGTGCCCATTGGGGAGACTCAGGTGGAGCGCAACGGCGCTCTTGGATCAGTGACCGGCTTTCCTTCCATCGTCGTACCAGGCGGATTTTCTTCCCCAACTCCGACGGCCACGCTCGGCGTCCCGGTGGGCATCGAATTCCTCGGCAGACCATGGTCCGAGAAGCTATTGGTCGAGATTGGCTACAGTTACGAACGAGCGACCAAGCACCGCCGCCCTCCGCCAACCATACCGCCACTGCTCGCCGCCCGATATCCTTAGGTGACGAGGTTAGTCTGAGGACTGAATCGGCATTATGATCGGATTGAAAATAATTCAGCCTAAGATTTACTTGGCCTGTTGGTCCCGAAGAGTTCTTAATTCGGCTTTCAGGTCGTCGATTTCTTTTTGCTGTTGTTAAAGATCGTGGATTTCTTTTTGGTGCTGGTCCTGAGCCGCCTTCACCAGAAGCGCGATAACCGCATCTTGCCGTTAGTAGCAGCGATCGCCCGTCGATTCGATTTTCAAGGCGTTGGGCTCCGTACCCCAGGTTGCAAATCCGAAAGAACGATACAGCGTTAAGTACCTCAACGCGGCGATGCAGTGTTCACGGGATCCTTTGGACTATCAGGAAACGATATCCTTGGTAGGGATAGCCCTGAGTAATTTCACATGTATAGTCATCGAGGCAATTTCTGACTTACGCCTTGAACAAAGCCAAGCCCTCGCCGATGGTCGGCCATGGAAAACTATCGAAGTCTGCGTTCGAGGGTCGTGACATCTCGCGAGCATGCTGCTGGTAAACCTTTGGCGAGGGCACACCTAACGCGACAGCTCGCCGGAGGCCTTACTTCTTCGGCTCGTTTCGCCGAGTTCTCTCTTCAATCAACATGAAATCCTTTTCCGTAATCCCCATGGCCACTCCCGTCACACGACCGACTACCTCGGCCTCATTGGGATGGCGGAACGTCCGTGTCTGTTGACCGGAATGGGGATGCGGAATCAGGGTCAGCACGCCATTCTTAATTTCGCACCACCCGCATGCGTAGCCCGTTCGAATATCCAAAAAGTAGATGGGCCGTGCAAACTGCGAGTGTCCCGTTTCCTTTTGAATTGGGCCCTTTTGCACACGCGTCTGTTTCGGATCGATCTGGACGAAAGTACCTGGAGGCAGCAGTGGCCACATGGTCCAATCCGCCGCGCCAATGTACCCGAATAGAGTCTTCCCCAGAGCCAGAAGCCGCATGATCGGTGCAGGTACGTCTCCCCAAATGTCAAAAAGCCGCGTGGCCAAGTTCTCCCCTTCCGTTTGCGGCTTGGCTTCTAATCCTTCCTCGTTTCGACTGCTCTTGTCTGGAGGGCTGAGAAGTTGAGTTCTGGGTGGCCGGAAAACAGGCCGCTCCTTACTGATATCCTCGGGTTGGATGCCGTAGAATTTCTCAATCTGCGCGATAGTAAGTCCGTAAATCTCGCCGAGGCTGGCGACTCTAAATGAACCAGGTACGAACCGTCCCATTTCGATGTCCGTGAGCCAGGCCCGGGAGACGTGGAATTCCGGATTCCCACGATCCTCAACGATCTTCAGGCTCCGTCGCTGCACTTCGCGCAGGCTGAGCCCCAGACGCATTCGTATCCGCCTGAGTCTCGCACCCGCCCGCTTGAGGACGTCTGGGTCGGTCATCGCCGTGATAGGTTACTGCCGTCTGTCTTAACTGTCCAGCTATATCTAACCGAAAGTACTTATCTCACCTGGCATTAGCTACACGCTGAAGTACATTGCTTCGTCCGGATTCCCGGACGATTTCAATAATTCTGCCGAAATCCATACTTGGTCCCCCATTTTATTCGGAGTTTCGCTCGGGGCGTGCCCGCACCGCCCTGCGAACTCGATGAACCACAAACCTCACCGAGCATCTTCGGAATCTCCTGCGACTTCTGATGAGTCGGCTCGTCGAACGCTCGAAGAACGCATCCGCGGGATCCTCGCGACGAAGAGTCTCACGCTGTATAGCGTTGCCGCCCTCGCGCGACGGCGGTACCCGAAAGAAATCACCTATCATCTTCCGCACAACTTCTACTTTCAGCTCCGCTCCGCAGGATTGACGCCCACGCTCCATCAATTGTCCGCGCTCGCCGAACTATCGAACTACCGGTTTACCGATTGGCTACGAATTTTCGGATTTCGCTTGGACGACATCTCCCGTTTGCAAGCAGTTCTTCCCCGCCCGCGCACGGCGCTCCTCGACGGCAAGGTCCAAGACACCCAAATAAAGATTCTCTGGTTTCGAGACCGTCCGTCTCGTGCCCCTGTTCCGCCCGTCGCTCCCCTCAGTCAACTTCTCGAACCTTCGGGTGCAGTCCGGCTTTCCTCATTGCCCTTCCTGGGGACCTCCAACCGATTTCGCTACGCCAAGATCGGCCAGCAGGACGCCTTCGCTTTTCCTGACCTCGTGCCGGGAGGTATCGTACGCGCGGATGCGCGACTCGCCTCGCGCTATTTGCGACGGACCAGCCAGCACAATTCAAACCGTATCTTTCTCGTCGAGCATCGCGGCGGAGTTTGCTGTTCCCGTCTTCACTTCGTAACCGGAAACCGCATTACCCTCCTACCCACCCAGCTTCCCTTCGCAAATGTCGAACTCGAATTGGGTTCCGAAGCAAGAATCTTGGGCCTCGTGGATCTCGAAATTCGTCCTCTTACCCATCCCAAGAGATCGGCGCAACCGATTTGTTCCCTGCCTGAAGTCGCTCCCGATCTCGCCCGTTTGTGGACTCCGGGCGTTCTCACCAAGCCAGCCGCACAGCCCGCTCACTTGCTCCGCGATGCACGGGTTCGCGCCGCCCTATCACTCCGCGCTGCGTCCGAAATGAGTCGCGATATTGCAAAGGCGCTCTGCAACAAACGCTATTTCACATCGCAGGGATCTCTCTCAGACTATGAAGCCAACGATACTCCGCCCCGCCATATCCAGAAACTGCTGACCCTTTCGATTCTCTATGACCTTCCTTTTGACGAACTCTTGGCTGCTTTTGCAATCGATCTCTCAACGGACGCGAACCCGATACCCGACGAGTGGATGCCTGACCGAGAACGACAGGACGATACGCTCATTGAGGCAGTACCTGTCGATGGATTCCTCTCCCGCATTATTAAACGCCTCGGCGAACTGCCCTTCTTTCTCCGTGGTTCGATCGCTTCCTTATCGGGACTACCCGATATTTCGTTACTCGACATTTTCTGGGTTGGCGGACAATCAAGAGCGTTGCACCCAGTTCTCGCCGGCGCGCTCTTTATCATCGTGAACCGCCGGAAGACCACCCCACCTGCCTTTCGCCGCAAATCGCTTTGGGAACAACCGCTCTATCTGGTACGGCGACGCGACGGATCGTACCTGCTTGCGAATTGTACCTTGGAGGACAAAACGATCGTCGCGCATCCCCATGCCCCTGGCTTCATTCCGCACGAGCGACTTCGCAATCGCGTGGACGCCGAAGTGGTGGGGCAGATTGTTGCCGTGGTTCGGTCTCTAGATCCGAACTTGGAATAGGGTAGAAACCCGAGCAGTCGATCTCGGGACTACGCGCGGAGTCACAAGGCCATCCTCTTGAATTGACGGCAGTTTTCGCGCGTAGTGTCAATTCGCGAATATTTTTTTGAATCACTGGCTTCCCTTTCTTCTTTCTGACACGCTCGCCTCGTTTACAGTCACCGCGTAACGCTCGAAACGGGGAGGTCCCCTCCGTGAAGCTATCCGCACAACTGCGTTCGACCCACAACCAGGACGGCGCCATCGTCCTCGACATCCTCCACGGAGAGATGTTCCGGTTGAACTTCGTGGGCTCGCGCATGCTCGAGCTTTTGAAACAGGGACGCACGGAAACACAGATCGTCGACGAGTTGAGCAAGGAGTTCGGAGCGCCGCAGGAAACCGTCGCAACGGATCTCCGGGAATTTCTCGCGCATCTCGAAAAACATCATCTCCTCGAACTGCGGCAAGCCGACAATCATTCGGCCTTTTGAGGAGAAAATTCTATGGATACGTCCTCACGATCCGAGCACAACCTCTTCCGCATCCTCCTCTACCAGAACGAAGCCGCCGAGGTTCTCATGGAAACAACCGGCCACGGTTTACGGACTCCTGCCTTGGCGATACCCCGGCATAGCCGAATCGCGGAAGAGATAACGGCGGCGATCGAAACCCGATGGAATCTCACTGCCTATTGCCTGTTCTCGCTCCCGAGCGACGGGTGTTCGCGAGACCTAGCTCGTTATCAGGTTGCGGAGGTAAGCCAGCCCGAGCGACCCCCGGCCGGAATGCACTGGTTCCCTGCTGATTCCCTGAGCGCGGGACAATTCGCAGAACCATCAGACTTCGCGGCAATTCAAGAGTCGCTGACAACGCTGAACCAGTACGGCCTCGGCCAACTTCCAGGCTTCTTCGGAAAATCCGGTTGGCTGCGCCCGGTTACGGAATGGGTCGCAGCCTGTGCTACGACGTCGGGGCTCCGGCTTACAGGAAAGTTCCACCAGTTCAATGCCACTCCAACATTCAGTTTGCTTCGCTTTGAAACAGATGGTCCTGCGTTGTGGTTTAAGGCCGTGGGCGAGCCCAATCTTCACGAGCACCGTATCACACTAAAACTCTTTTCCATTTTTCCCGCTTTTCTCCCGAGTATCCTCGCATCACGTCCCGAATGGAACGCTTGGCTGGCGCTCGACTCTGGCGGCTCTCCCCTCGACGCTGACTCAACAGCGCTCGCGTGGGCCACGACCGCGACAAATCTTGCCTCACTCCAGATTTCGTCTCTCGGCAGAAGGTTCGAGCTTATTAATGCCGGATGCAAAGACCTCAGACCATGTGCCCTTGCGGACCTTGTCGACTCGTTTCTAAACACTATGACGGAGCTCATGGAGCAGCAAACGAAGCTGTCTCCCGCGCGTCTTTCGCGGCACGACCTCCATTCGCTTGGGGATGACATCACCTCGGCGCTCCAAGAGCTTGGCGAATACGCGATCCCAAATGCTCTGGGGCACCTCGACATGAACCCCGGCAATCTCATGGTGTCAGGCAAGCGTTGTATTTTTCTCGACTGGGCGGAAGCCTACGTCGGTCCGCCCTTTTTCAGCTTTCAGTATCTGCGGGAACATTTGCGCCGACTGCATGGCGCGGATTCGCGCCACGAAAGATCGCTCCTGTCCTCGTACGTGAGACATTGGACTCGCTTTGCTTCGCCAAGCGAGATCGCGACCACTTTCCGGCTGATCCCTCTTCTCGCCGCCTTCGCCTACGCTGGGCGCGCAAGCTGGCGAAATCCTGAAGCTATTCGGCCCGAAACCGCAGCACGCCTGAGAAGTCTGACGCGCCGCATGAAGCGTGAAGCAGACGCAATCAGACAATCGAGGCCTACATGTGTCCCGTGACCTCGCCTCCGTTTTCGCTCGTCGAACCCGTTGTTGATGTTCTTCACGGCGTTCCGATCACCGATCCCTATCGGTGGCTCGAAGACCAGAACTCACTCCGGACCCGTGCCTGGGTCGAGGAGCAAATGCGTCACGCACGCACCTACCTCGATGCCATTCCAGGACGTGAAAAGATCCGCGAACGCCTTCGGGAATTTCTCGACGTCGAAACGTATGATTCGTTTTTGGTTTGTGGATCCCGGTATTTTTTCCGTAAGCGCCTGCCGGGGGAAGAACAGCCCGCGATCTATTTGCGCGATGGAGCAGAAGGAAGCGACCGGCGACTCGTCGACCCCGCCGAACGCGGAACAGGGTGCTACACCTCCGTAAAGCCTCTCCGCATCTCGCCCAACGGGAATCTCCTGCTTTACGAAGTCAAACAAGGAGGCGAGCGCACCGGAATTTTCGAAATCTTCGACGTCGAGTGTGGCGAAAAGCTTTCGGACGGCCTCCCGCACGGCTACCTTCGAGGATTCGAGTTTGCTCCTGACAGTCAAAGTTTCTATTTCGTCCACGAGCCGGGGACGCGGAACGCTCCGCTCCATCGAGCAGGCTATCAGCACGTACTCGGCTCACCTTCTTCTGAAGACCGCCAAGTCTTTACCGCAGGCAGCGATCCCAACATCAGACTGAGTCTTGCTTCGAGCGGCAGAGAGCTTGTGTTTTACGTATACCACTTGTTCGAAAAAACTCTTATGGACGTTTACGTGAAATCATTCGCGCACGAAGCGCAAATCCGGAAAATCTTTTCTGGAATCGCTTATGGCCTTGATCTGAGATTTGTTGGCGACATGCTTCTCGCTCTTACGGACCGCGCCGCACCAAACCGGCGCATCGTTCAGATTCGGCTGAATGACTCTGGCGAGCATGGGTGGATTGAAATCGTTCCCGAGACTGCCATGCGTATCGAGAGCTGGCTGGTTGGAGGTGAGAGTATTGTCGTCTCCTACCGGGAACATACCACGCACAGGCTCTCCGTCTTCGATTTATGTGGCCGAACGAGAGTCCAATTGTCTGTTCCCGGCAACGAAACTGTCCGTCCCATTCGAGGCTCCCTCGAAGGTGAAGAGTTCTTGGCCGAGGTAGAGTCTTTCACAGAGCCGTCCAGCGTCTTCCGTTACTCGATAGCGAAGAGCGAACGAACGGTATTTGCGAAAAAGACCGCTCGCTTTGCGGGCAGCCAGTACGCCTGTCTTCAAGTCTCGTATGCGTCCAAAGACGGTACGCAGATTCCCATGTTCGTCGTTGGCCGCCGGGAAGTTCTCAATAAGCAGCGTTGCCCCACAATCATGACTTCCTATGGCGGTTATGGTGTGCCGATGACGCCCCAGTTCAGTGTCTTTGTGGCGTTTCTTCTGGAATACGGCTGCCTCTTTGCGCTCCCCAACATTCGCGGCGGAGGTGAATTCGGAAGTGTCTGGCGGGACGCGGCGAGGCGCAGAAATCGCCAAACTGCTTATGACGACTTTATTTCTGCCACGGAGTGGCTCGTACAAACTGGATGGACCGACCACCGGAGGACGGCTATTTTCGGAGGTTCGAACTCCGGGTTACTCGTCGGAGCCGCACTTACGCAGCGGCCCGATTTGTTTCGGGCCGTGGTCTGCATGGTTCCGATTCTCGATATGCTCCGCTATCACCTTTTCGACGATGCCTGCGTTTGGAAAGCTGAGTTTGGCACGGCCGATGATCCTGACGACTTTAGGGTTCTCGCGAACTACTCTCCTTATCAAAACGTTCATGACGGGACGGCCTACCCGGCGATCCTGATCGTATCGGGTGATGCCGATCAGAACTGTAATCCACTCCACGCGCGAAAGATGACGGCACGCCTGCAGGCTGCGAATGCGTCGAAGAATCCGGTGTTGCTCGACTACAGCCCGCATCGTGGACACTCGCCGGTGCTCCCCTTAAACCACAGGATTGCAGCTCTTACAGACCGCATGGTGTTTTTGTGCGACCAGTTGCAGCTAGGAATCTGAACGGAGGTCCACCACATGTCTTTTCTTCTATTCCTGAGAGCCTATCTGGAACTGATCCGCTTCGAGCTTTATCTCAAGCGGGCCGACTTCCACCTGCTGTATTCGAAAGTGCGCAACTGCCCGGTGGGAAATACCGAAGCGAACCGTGAGAACGTGGAACGGATATGCGCGGCGTTCGATCGAGCGTGCATCTGGTATCCGAAACAAGTGCTCTGTCTGCAGCGCTCCGCGGCCACCGCATTCTTGCTAAAAAAATACGGCGCGATGGCTCATTTGGTAATCGGCGCTCAACAAATTCCCTTCAAGGCCCATGCCTGGGTGGAAGTGGATGGATGTGTGGTGAACGACAAGCCGTATGTGCCGGAAATCTACGGGGTTTTGGATCGCTGCTAGTTACGAGGAAGGGGCTGATCGAGGCCAAAGGCCACACTATGAGCGCACAATTTGGCTGGTATCGTTTTGATGGAAAGCCCGTTGAGCAGGCTGAGATCGCGGGAGTTTCCGGAGGGATCGCCGCCTATGGCCCAGATGGCATCCACTCCTACAGCAAGGACTATGTCCGTATATTGTACGCTGCGTTTGAGACGCACGGGTCTTCGCACGAGTTACAGCCGTTCGTTCTGCCTTCCGGCGCAATCCTGACATTCGACGGCCGCCTCGATAATGGTGAGGACCTCGTACGCGACCTCCGAGGTCTCCGATCTAGCCCCGTCGCCGATGTCGAGATTGTTGCAGCTGCGTTCGACAACTGGGGAACGGACGCCCTCAGCAGGTTAGTTGGCGACTGGGCTCTGTCGGTGTGGACGCCCGAAACAGCTTCACTCCTTCTCGCTAAAGACACGATCGGTACGCGTCCACTCTATTATTTCTTTGATCGTAATGAGATCCGTTGGAGCAGCGCGCTCGAACTGTTACTCCGCTATGCAGGCAGAACCTTTGCGCTCGACAAAGAGTACGTCGCTGGCTGCTTGTCTTTCTATCCGGCAAGCCACCTGACACCTTATCTCGGCGTTCACTCCGTCCCACCGTCCTCTTACGTACTGCTGCGCAACTCCAACGCTGTAGTCCGTGAGTATTGGCGGTTTGATCCGGACAAGAGAATTCGTTATCGCAGCGACAGCGAATACGAAGAACATTTCCGTACTGTTTTCGCGAGTTCCGTCGCGCGGCGGCTTCGCTCGAACTATCCGGTGCTCGCAGAACTCAGCGGCGGCATGGACTCCGCTTCGATTGTTTGCTTGGCGGATACGCTCATGTCGAACGGAATAGGTTGCACGCCTCGGCTCGACACCATTTCCTACTACGACGACTCGGAACCAAACTGGAATGAACTCCCCTATATTGCGAAGGTCGAAGCAAAGCGCGGGAGGACGGGGTGCCACATCAACGTTGGCTCATCGCCCAAACTGCCTTGGATGTATGACCGGGATTCTTTTGCCCCCATCCCAGGGTCTGCCGGCAATCCCGCACTAAGAACCGAGTTTGCCTCTTGTTTGGCCAAGCATGGAAACCGCGTAGTACTTTCCGGCGTCGGAGGCGACGAAGTTCTCGGTGGAGTGCCAGATTACGTGCCGGAGCTCTCGGATCTGTTGACCGCGGCAGAGCTGAAGCACTTCTGGCAACAGCTCACGGAGTGGGCCCTGACCAGGAGAAAACCCGTTTTCCATTTGGCATTGGACACGATCAGAGCGTTCTTGCCCCGGAATCTTGGCGGTCTTGAGAAGGTGAAACGTCCCGTCAGTTGGCTCAAGCCAGCATTCGTTCGCAAACATCATCACGCACTTCGCGGTTATGACCAGCGACTCAGGCTGTTCGGGCCTTTACCCAGCTTTCAGGACAATGTCCAGACGCTCGAGGCACTACGCCGGCAACTCGCGTGGTCTTCGGCACCAGTGTCGCCGCCTTATGAGAAATGCTATCCCTACCTTGACAGAGATCTTCTTGAGTTTCTCTATGCGGTTCCCCGTGACCAGATCGTGCGCGCCAACCAGCGGCGGTCTCTCATGCGGCGAGCCCTCGCAGGCATTGTTCCGGCCGACATTCTCGGTCGAAGAAGAAAAGCGTTCGTCGTGCGTTCGCCGGTTGTCAGCATAATCGCGGAATGGCCCTCGCTCATGAACATGGTCGCCGACATGGTGAGCGATACTGTTGGAGTTGTTCACGCTGACTGTTTCGCACAAGCCCTACGAGAGACCCGTGACGGAAGACCCGTTTCGCTTGCGCGCATGATGCGAACACTCGATCTAGAGAATTGGCTCCGACACGCCCGCGAATTTGGAATCTTGCATGTGCCCGATAGTTGTCGGTCGCAGATTATGTCGGGCATTCAAACAGCAAAAGCAGGCTCAATGAAAGCATGATAGCGCTAAGTAAAGCTGTGTATGCATAAAACCATCGACAGAATTCTCAGCTGGGAAAATATAAAGGAAAGGAGGTAACGCACATGAAATACGAGAAACCCGTGGTTGTTCTGGCGGCTTCCGCGTCTGATGCGATACAAGGCGCTGGAAAACAAGACGATGAACTTGACTCCAACCAACCTACGAGCGCGGCGTATCAGGCTGATGAATAGTACGGGTTGCCGGAGTATCTGCTAATCACGTGCTCCGGCATCTCAAAGAAATACTTGTTCATCAACAACTCTTCGTCACCCGCAGGGCGCTTTCTGCTCTATGGCGCCTCGTGGCACGCAAAGCGAAAGGAGGTGACGGGAATGAGATACGAAAAACCCACAGTAGTGCTGGCCGCATCCGCAGTCGATGCTGTCCAAGGCACTGGAAAGATCGACGACCCGATGGACTCAAGCCAGCCAACCAACGCAGCATATCAAGCGGATGAGTAGCCATCACGCCGGAGCACAGACTGCTTTCTGCGCTCCGGTTTCTCTATTTGGATCCTGGTATTGTCGGTTCACTGAGTGGACTAAATTCTTTTGTGCGCTCCCGCATTTCGTGCCACCGAGTATATTGTTCAGACCGCTCCAGGCCCGACATCTCTTCATCCTTCAGCCAGAAAAGAAACCACTCCAGATTCCGCTGATAGACCCACCATTTGGCCGAAGGGCTGCGCTTGACGTGACCTTCGTCCGGGTATTCATACCACTCGACAGGAGCATCCACGCGGCGAAGCCGAAACCAGGTTTCTGCGCTACCGAAATACTCCTCTCGGTCCGAGGATTGCAGCAGCAGTGGCGGCAAGTCCCTTCGTACATTTAGACCTGCAGAAAGTTCGTTCCAGGTGCCATAAGTACGATCGGCGGGAATCCTGAAACCTCGAGAAGCGAGAAACTCCGCGTACCGCACGCCGCCTAAAACGTAGTTCATTGGCTCCCAACTTCCGGACGCCGCACTCACCGCGCGAAAGACCTTTGACTTCCAGTACCCATACATAGCGATCTCGGCACCGTAGCTTAGCCCCGTCAGGCCGCACCGCTCAGGATCAATGACTCCTTCGTTCGCGAGCTCTTGGCGCACCCATTCCATTGCGCGCAGCGGCCTCTCCACACGATTGATCTCCGACTGAAAATTGCCCGTCCGCGATGAAACATTGGAGTCGCGCGAATTCATCGCAAAGACGGCTACGCCATGTGCAGTCAAAGCCAGGATCGGAACTTCGTCTCCGACCGAGGCGTAGAATCCGGGAGATGATAGATAGTTCGTGAAGACGAGGGGATATCTCAATCCCCTCTTGTAGCCCGGCGGCAGATACAGCCTCCCGTAGAAATCTGCATCGCAGCACGCGATTTGCATCAACCGAACGGTTGGAAGAGATTTCTCGCGAAAGCTTTCGTTCGGTGAGAAGAGACGAGTTGATTTACCAGATTTCAAATCAATCTTCACAAGTTCATCCGGGGTCACGTTCGTACTACGGACCACCACAAGAATCCCACCCTCGAAGCTGATTTCTGAAGAAGGGTTCGGCAGGGCGAGACCTGATTCCTCACGGTAGATCTCCCGAATATGCCCGCCGATATCGACGACATTCACAGAAGAGCTTAATGTGCCGACGCTGACGTAATACAGTTCCCTGCTGTCCGGACTCCAACCTAGCACGGTGTGGACAACGGACGACCCTCTTCCAACAAGAGCCAGAGTCTTCTCCGTGTCACCTTTCGTCGACTTGAGGAGAATTTCTGAGGTTCTGCGTGGAAGCGGCCCGTCGGCTAAATCGCTGCTCGTGTTCTCCACCGTGGCAATCACGTTTCCGTCGGGAGACGAGAACTCCGCCACGCGGACCGTGCGAAGCGCCCGAGCGTTCTTGGCCGAAACTTCTGACGTACTGCTGCCGGGACGCCATTCCTCTGGGAAGCCAACGTAGGAAGGAGCATCCGACTGTGTCATCACCGCAGCTCGCGAACTCCACACGTATGTCCAATGCTCAACTTGGTATTTCCCTTTGGGTTTCGGATTCTTCATCGGAGCGTAGAAGCGGTAGCCATCTTTAACCAGAAGGCTGAGATCCTCAGGTTCTGTCCGCGGTTCCGCTTCCGTGATAGATGCCTTGACCACCGAGATCTCGAGTTGGCCGTTTTTAGTAGAAATCTCGATCTTCTCAAACCCTCTAAGGAGTATTTTGTCGACCGCGTTGTGAATTGAGTGAATTCTCAGTTCCATTCCGCGGCTGTGGTGAATCGTATAGGCGAGCTCCTGACTGTCGGGGCTCCATGCGAACTGCGCCACGGACTTTTGAATGTTTCCGCTGTCCGCTTCAAAAGCACCATCCGGGGACAATACGTAAAGCGCTAAAGAGAGTGCTGTTCCTAGCTGGTCGGTTCGAAGAACGCCGAGCTTCGCCTCGTATTCGTTTTCAAGCGGCATTGCTCGGATCGTTAGATACGCCACCCTGCTTCCATCTGGCGACAGGCAAACTAACGGTATCTGAACCCTGGCCATCAGATCGTCAACAGTCACAAGCGGGCGAATCTCTTGTGCTCGCAAACCCTCGCTCAGAGCAGCACAAAGCAAGAACATTCGTGCACAGGGCCGATACTTCGTCAAACTCAAAACCTCCTCGCAATCAGCTCACCTATTTGTACCGCGCTTCTCCGAAGAACATTTCCCACAATGAGTTGCGTAGCAAACCCATGGCGCTTATTGAAATCTTTATAAGCACTTCTCGATCTTGCCCACGCGGACGCTGTCAATGATGCCTTGGGGTTAGGAAAAATCATCAAGGTTATCGCAAGCGTCAGAAAAACAGCTTTAAGGCCAACTGAAGCGATCGTGGCCCGCCGATCTGGTAGAGCGAGCTGAAGCTCCCGCCGCCGACGTTCTGGTCGAGGCTCCGGCCAAGCATCTGCGTTGCTTGACCGAATTGAGTCGGATTGCTCAGGTCATTCACGGGAGGTCCAAAATTCGGATGATTGAGGAGATTGAACACTTCCGCGCGAAGCTGCAGTTTGACAGACTCCCCGATCGGGAAATCTCGATGCACTGCGAAATCCCACTGCGTGGCGCCAAAACCTCTGAGCGCATTCCGCCCCAGGTTTCCCTGCCGGAGTGCATTTCCGCTGGCATCCGTGGGAGGCGGACAGAATGGACCGATACTTTGCGAACCGTCCGGGCACCCGCCCGCCACTGCTCCAAGCGTACCGTTCAAAATTTTTCCGCCTGGATATTGCGATCCATAAAGATAGAGAGGGATGCCCTGAATGACATCGGGCCGCACGTTTGCTTGCCCTTTAAAAATCGAACTAAAGTTTCCGTTGAAGACATCTACCGGTGGCGCGGAACGCGCCTGAAGGATGGTTTCAACGGACCAGTGATGCAGAATGATGTTCCCCATCCGGTTGGTCTTCGGTGCCGGAACGTCGTAGGTGACTCCGGCTGAGAATGCATGTCGGATGTCAAAATCCGATGGCCCGCGGCTCGAAGCACCGCTGACCAGCAAATTCGAGCCGTTCCCATACGAACCGGCGGAAGCGGTATCGAGGGAATGCGAAAAAGTGTAGGAAGCCAGCGCCTGCAGCCCCGAAGTGAGTCTCCTCTGAAACTGGACCTGCATTGCATGGTAGTCCGACGTTGCCGAGTTTCCGATAAGCCTTGCGTCAAAGAAAGTCGGGTTCGCGTTGACGATGTCGGCAGTCTGCAAGAGGCGCCGACCGGCAGAACCGAGATAGGTGATGGTCAAAGTCTGCTGATTATCGATCGCCTGCTCAAGTGCGACGTTCCACTCGAGGACGTAAGGCAGCCGAAGATGAGGATCAAACGCTAAGACCGATACATGCGTTGGCGTGATTGGTGGAGGCGCTGCAACGGCCGCACTCAAGGGGAATGTTCCGCCGAGATTGAAACTCGTCGCCCCGAACGGGTACTGAAATTCGAAGTTGATGTTGCCGACTTCGGAGCTGACGAGATCAAAGAAGGTTCCGAAACCACCCCGGAGAACCGTCTGCCATTTTTGATCCGGTCTGAATTGATACGCCAGACCGATGCGGGGTGCCACATTTCCATACGTAGTCTTGAAGATGGACGTCCCCGCCGGTGCTAGCGCCAAGTGTGACAAATCCTTTAAGTCGTACCCCGTTATCGCGGGCAAAGCTGGGCCGTTCGCTGTGGATGGCGTCAAGTCAAGATCCCAGCGCAACCCATAGGTCATCGTTAACCGAGGAGAGATCTTCCAGGTGTCTTGGGCAAATGAACCGAGATTGCGAAAGAGCAGCGTTGTGGAATGCCCGGCCGTGAGGAAGCTGAATGACAGGCTGCCTGTTTCGGCGGAAAGAACGTCCTCAAATGTGGCGTCTTGTGAATACAACCGGTTGCTCACCATAGGCGACAGGCGCCTGAAATCCACGCCGAATTTCAAGCTATGCGACCCTTTCTGAATCGAGAGACTATCGACAAGGTTTACCTGGCGCTGAATCTGCCTACCATTAATGCCGTCATCCAAAAAACCATGAGCAAGGGAATTGACACCCAACTGAAAGAGAGCATTTTGGTTTGAGAAAGGCTCAGGAAACGGCAGGATGGCCAGCGGAACCGCGCCGCCAAAGGTATCGGAGTACAAATGACTGTATGCGTTCGATCGGCTGTAATTGAAGCGCAGATCATTCGCTGCCATCGGTGTGAGAAACCATCCGGTTCCTACCGTCGCCGTTTGCGTCGTGATGTTTGTCGGAGAAACCGTGTTCAAGGCAGCTGATGCGCCGCGTTGAATTGTTTCAGAAGGAGAATAGTTGTAGCGCCCAAATAGATTAAATTTCTTATTGAACCTGTGGTCGATCCGAAGACTGTAAGCATCGAGAGTCGACCGGTTGGCGTAGCTTGCATTCAATTGCGCAATCCCGGTCGCCAAATCGTCTGCTCCATTGGGCAATGGAAAGGCATTGAAGAAGGGCTGCATCGCCGGAACGGCGTTTTGTCGTGCCATACGATCAGGGACGTCCGTTAAAGCGACTTGAGGCAACGCTAGACGTAGCCCCTCATACGAAAAGAAAAAGAACGTGCTGTTTCGCCGGATCGGACCACCAATGGTGCCGCCAAAATCATTCTGCCGCTCTGCAGGCTTGGCCAAACTGAGACTGTCCGCAAACCAGTCGTTCGCGTCCAGCGCTTCATTGCGAAAATAGTCGAATGCGGTACCATGAAACTGGTTCGTGCCGGACCGCGTCACGATGGAAATCTGGCCGCCGGGAGTTCTTCCGAATTCGGGCGCATAGGTGGAAGTCTGAATCCGGAATTCCTGCATCGCATCTACAGATACAAGACTGTTGGTTCCACCCTGAGCATTGAACGATCCAAGTGCTCCCCCTAGTCCGTTTCCGGGAGTTCCTAGCAAACTGACTCCCACTCCGACATTGCCGCTCACACCATCCACCGTCCAATAGTTCGATACGGCCCGCTGGCCGTTCACACTGAATTGGCCTCCATCCGCGAACGTGCTCGCGGTAGGAACGACACCCGGCGTTAGGTAGATCAGCGTCTGAAAACTCCTGCCGTTCATCGGGAGGTTCTGGCGGTCCACGACTGTACTCACGCTCGCGTCCGTCGTATTGATCAGTGGCGCGCCGCCTTCTACGGTCACGGTGACCGAAGATGCGCCGAGGGGCAGAGTAAAGTTGAGGCTCAGAGAGTCTTGGACGTTCAAGATGAGGTCGGGTTTGATGATGCCTTTGAATCCGAATTTCGATACTTGAATGCGATATGGTCCAGGCGGGAGATTTTCGACCGCATAGAGACCTTCGGCATTCGTCGAAGTCACGTACTTCGCGCCCGTCGCGTCGTTCACGACGATCACTTCGGCACCCGCGATCGACTTCGAGTCGGGATCGAACACAATTCCACGGATCGAGCCGTTCGGGGATTGAGCAAACACGCAACAACTCGAAACCAAAAAGAACAAGCCCAGCAAAATCACGCGCACGAAAGTCTCCTCACTCCGAGAGATGTGCAGACTTGTCATGCTTCCGCTGCAACCCCGCACTTTCGTACCACGCAAAATGCAAACGACCTCGGAGACACCCCTCCTCCGGGTTGCGGCGACTAGACTACGTGCTGGTTTTTCTTTTTCGGGATTCTTCTTTTTTTGTCCGGATTTCCGGACATTGGCGACAAACTATTTTGTGCTCTTACGGATGATTCGCGTTCACTTTGAGGTAGGCGTACATGAGAGGAGCACCGCTCGGTTTGTTGCTTCCGCCAGGGGGCTCGACAGTGATAAATACGGCATCGATCTGATCGAGGGTTTTCTTGTCGTTGAACTTCATCACCCAACGTTTCTTAGAAACATTGTCTTCATAGAACATTCCGAGCTTCAAAACCTGCGCACGGTCCGGTCCCCGGCTGCCCCATGCCTGAAATGTGCTCGCATTTTTGGGTCCCGGTAGGTCGTTCAAGTCGTAGGCGTAAAAGATGAGCGACTTCCCTTTCGTGTAGAACACCCGGCCAAATGCCTTCTGTGTTTTCCCGCTGCTCAGGACATCGTGGACCTCCGTTATATAGAGGTCCCGCGCGCCCATCAGTTCCCGGATGTCGCGATCCTTGGCGAGCAGTTCCTGCTGCTCTTCCGTAATCCGTTCGCGGATTACCTCTTCGGGCCTTCCCTGTTGCAAACTTTTTAGCTTCTTGTCCGTGGCTTCGAGCGCTTCACGGCTTAACGCAGCCTGCTGCGCGTTGCGGTCACGCTCTTGCGCCAACTCCTCTTTGCTTTTTTCGGTCGTGTCGAGTGCCAGTTGTTTCTCGGATTCAGAGGCTTTGAGCTTTGCGTTTTCGCTCAATTTCTGTGCAATTTCTCGCCGAAGTTCGCCAATAGCTCTATCGCGTTCCGCAAGTCGCGCGTTCACTGCATCGCGCTCGCGGCTCACCGCCTCAAGAGATTCCTGCATAGAGGCAGCCAGTGGAACTGCAGTTCTCTGTTCATTCCGAGCGACATCAACGCCACGATGCTTGCCCATTCGGTAGGCGAGAATCCCGAGCGATAAACAAAGAACTAAGCCCGCAGCCAGCGGCACCCAGAAGTGATACCGATCAAAGTTGCGGCGGAATTTCCTGCTTCGTCGGACCACAAGGGGAGAGAGCCATGGCTCTACATCTCGAAGTTGGTTTCGGGACTTCTCTTCCTCTTCAGACAATCGCTTGAAGAAGGATGCTTCGGCGGCTTCTTGTGAAAAGGAGGGATCTTCCGCGGGAGTTTCAGGCGCCAGTTCGGGAGCCAATGCGGGAATGGCTTGATCGACCACAGTTTCGAACTGCTTCCTGGCTTCGCGGCAGTCGGAGCAACCGGCTAGATGCTCGTCTAGCCTCTTCTGCTCTTCCGGCGTTAGACCACCGCCCGCAGAGAGTGCGCACAGTTCAAGAAATTCTTCGTGCGGTCCCATAGGTGACCACACCTCATCGCTCGGCTCCCCCTTCTCTACCATACTGTTTTCGGGTCCCGCAATTCCCTGGCCTCGACGCCTTTTCGGAGGTTTGCCGAACTTCTTAGTGGACGGTACCGTATCACTCGGCTCGGTTCGTTCCAAACACCTTCTAGAGCTGTCCGGATTTCCGGACAGGCGCTAGCCCTTGGGTAGACATCTGCGGAGTCTCGCCAAGCCCCTATAATAATGATGCTTCACGCTTCCTACCGATTGCCCTAACCGACTCGCAATTTCGTCCACGGTATATCCTTCGAAGAAATACAGCCGCAACGTCTTTCGCTGATCTTCGGACAGATCGTTTAGAGCTTGGCGAATGCCTTCTCTGCCAAAATGTGCCTCAATCGATTCATCGTAGAACAGGACCACAGGCGCTGCGATTTTCGTGGGATGCTCTTCCGCTTCTGTCGGAGCTTGGCAGTGTCTCGCGTTCAAATACCTGCGCCGCGAAAGCGCGCGCTGGTAGGTCATGTGAACGATCAACGACCGCGCTGTTCCTTTGGAACTATCAAACACGCAGGCCCTTCTCTGAATGAGAAGGAAGACGTCCTGGAGAAGATCGTCTGCTTCCGCCTTGTTGCGAACAATGCGATCCGCAACGCTCCATACGAGCCGAGCGTACCGGCGGAAAAGAAGGGCCAGCGCTTCCTGATCGCCGGTCGAAATTTGGGCGAGCAGAAGCTCATCGGCGAGCTCCTTGGGACCTTGAGCTGTAGCTTCTGCAACAGGACGCGAATCCGCTTTTTCCTGAGAGAGCCGGATTGCAGGAAAACGGGCTGTGGGAAAGGAGCTAGACATGCCTACACTCCTGCCATGCGCCGAATTCTTGTCGTGGGTGAAAGATAGCCTTGGGATAGTATACTTTGTGGAATCATATACTGACCTAGCTCACGATCTCTGCTGTCTATGGCGCGTTCTGGCAGCACTGGTTACCGTGGAGCCCTCGAGAAGCGGGCGTTTGCCCGTGTGCTCATCACTGCGCGAGAAGAACGTGGACTCACACAGGAAGCTCTGGCCTTCGACAGCGGTTACCATCCGAAATATATCAGCATGCTCGAGAGAGGCGTAAACAGCCCTTCTTTGACAGCTATCTTAGAGATTGCCAAAGCACTCAACACAACCGGAGCCGAACTAGTTGCGCAGGTCGAACGACTATTACCAGGCAATCGCCGAAGACGCCGCGACATCCGCTTAGGCTAATCCTCTAAGCACGCGTTCTTAAGGCCTCCGTCAGCATCCCAAATGCCATTTCACGCCTTACAGGGATAGTATACTTCCTGGAACTATATTTTACAAGCCCGCACTATTGAGCCGTTCATGGCGAAGTTAAAGGCCAACACGGCCAAGAAACCACACAGAATGGATCCTGTTGTAAGGGCCGCCTTCGCAGGCGTCATTCGCGAGCTTCGCCTGAAACTTAATTTGAGCCAAAAGAGGGTTGCTGAATTGAGTGGATACAGCGAGGAATACATCGGCAAGTTAGAACGAAGAGAACACACGCCTTCTTACACAGCTGCAATCATGCTCTCGTTGGCTGTCCAGCAGGATCCGGCAGATACGGTTAACCGAGTGCGATCTTTGATGCCGCGTTTCAAACGCCTCGAAGGTAAAGATCACGAAGCAGCCGATTTCTAACCGCCGAATGAGGCGTCGCCCTTTTTTCCGGTCCCCAACTCGTCATACAAAACGCTTGTCGCTGAATTGTTGTCCGGATTTCCGGACACTTTTCGATAGTTTACCTATTGCTTGAAAACATTTGGTACTAAGTTGCTGACGCGTTAGCTATGTATGGTTTGCCCGAATTGCAATTCGACGGAGCTGAAGAAGCTATCGCTGATCTATCCTGCGGGCGTGGATGAATCCCGAGGACAAATCGGCGGACTGTTTCTGGGGAGCGCCGATGGCTTGCTCTTAGCGAAATATAGAGGCACAAGCCAAAGCAAACTTTCGAAAATGGTGCGCTCGCCACAAAAGGCGCCCTACGTCGCGCCTGCGATCCTGTGGCTTGTCGGGCTTTTTTGTTGTGATGGCCTTCGCGGGCCGCAGAAAGCTTTCTTGGATGCTGGGCTTTCTGTCCGTAGTCTACGTATTGTTGCTTCCCGAATATATTGTTGGAGCTCTTCTTTGCAACTTTCTTGTTCATGCAAAGAAATTTCGCGCATGGGATCAGAAATTCATATGTCAGCGGTGCGGTGCAACAATACGCTCGCTTGCAGCGACTTCCGCTTGGCGACTTCAGGTACGCCGAATGCTTCTCGGACCTCCCGGTTTTTGTTTTCCGGATCGCTCGACGCGGTAGGAATTCGATGAGGAGAACAGGGCACAAAAGCCTTCTCTTCTTCTGCGCCCTGCCTTGTTGGTTTGGTTCGAAGTGAGAGTAACACGAGTGTCTGTCCAGAAGTCCGCGCGAATCCATAAGGTAAACCCCTTAGAACCGCGATTAGTTTAGAGAACAGTTATAGGACTGCACCAGATCAGGAGCATCGTGCGATTCATAGCTTCCTGAGGTCTTCGCGGTATGGCTTTGGGTCTGACCGCAGGTTAGATTGCAAGGAACCAGCCGGAGTTCGGCTATGGCTAGTTGGGTTTTGACGTGCCCGAACTGCAATTCAAGTTTTTCACACTCTCCGATCGAAGACACTCTGGAAAACTTCTTCTTGGCGAGCAAGCCAACTTTCCCGACTGGAGGGACCACGCTTGACTGCCCGAATTGCGGACACACCGCAACTTACCAACAGACCGACCTGAGATACCGATCATAAGTCCGCTAGCGTACCATTTATCGTCCCGCCGTGCTACAACGTCGGTCCGTAAACACTGTTGCCACGAAATGGGCCGCTGAGTCGGCTCGGTCAGTCCCGCAAATCCCGATGCTCGCTGTTACCGCAAGGTCGCCACCTGGCTTGGCTTGCTCGACTTCGTATCGGATTCGTTCCGCCGTAACCAGGGCCTCGTCGGTAGAAACGTCTGGAAGACAGACAACGAACTCATCACCACTGCCCCCATTTATAGACATTTCCTTTTCTTCCGACGACGGCTCCGATTGTCATCACCACTTTGTCCAGGCACGCATCGCCTTAGCCCGGCTGATCCTAAAGGAGACAAGTCGCACGGCTTAATTGCTCCAGCTTCGGTGTACCGCGCCAATCGTCGCACCTCTTAACGATCACGTGCGAAGGCGAAGCGGGATTGGAGTTCAAGCGGACATCGCCAACAGCGTGAGAATCCATCAGGAGCCCGCTATTGACTCTATTTGAGACGCGCGCGTAGCATCGCTAACGGAACCGTAAGGGTATCAGTGGCTAATCGCATCTTTCCATGATTCTGAAACACAGCCTCGCGGCAGCGAACGAACGCTCCGACTCGGAGATTTCCACACCACTGTGGTTCCGTATCAGTTCCCTTTTACTACTCGCCGTCGCTATCATTCTTCTTCTGGTTGTTCTTGGAGACCGGGTCTATACCTCGAATCTTGCCGTGGGCGCTCTCACTGCCGTCTTGCTCGCCCTCGCCTGCGCTGTCTTTCTGCACATTCGCGCTTGGTACGTAGGACGCAGGGATGTCTATGCGACCGAGCGGGAATTTACTTCCGTCTACCAACACGCTCTCGACGGAATTCTGATTCTCGACGACAGCGGCGTGTGTCTTGACGCCAATCCCGCGGCCTTCGCTCTTCTCGGTGCGCCGCCCGCTGTCCTCATTGGCCGTTCCTTTGCGCAGTTCTATGCTGACAGCCAGCAGTTCGACCGGCAATGGCAAGCCTTCCGAAAACGCGCCCACCAACGTGGACAGGTTCAACTCGTTCGTCGAAACGGCTCGAAGGTGTCTGTGCGATACACTGCGTCGGCTAACCACGTTCCCGGGCGCCACATGATGATCCTGTGCGACATCACGGAACGCTTGGAGGCGCAAGACGCATCTCGCGAGAGCCAGGAACGGCTCCGTCAAGTGACGGACAACATTCATGAGATAGTTTGGATGATGGATGCTTTCACCAAGAAAGTGATCGAAGTAAACCCCGCCTATGAAACGATTACCGGCCGCTCGCTAGAAAGCATTGTTAGTGACCCCTCGTCGTATGCGGACTTAATCCATCCTGGTGACCGGGAACACGTCTTGGCAAAACTCGAGAATGCCGTGCACTCCGGGCATTTCGACGAAGAGTTCCGAATCGTGAGGCCGGACGGGGACGTCCGATGGGTGTGGGTCAAAGCGTCCCCCTTACCGCGTGGTGGAGAGGTAATCCGACATCTCGTCGGGACCGCCCAAGACATCACTGCTAGAAAGATGGCGGCCGCTCAGGTCGCGGAACACCTAGCCGCAGCGGAGACGGCTCGTGCACAGGCCGATGCCGCAAGGGCCGAGGCAGAGGCACTCCGGAAAGCCACCCTTGCGATCACACAGAATCTGCGAATGGACGCCGTACTCGACACTTTCCTTCGCTGCGTTTTCGACATTATTCCGTATGACTCGGCGAGCGTGATCCTGACCGAGTCCGAAGAACGGTTGTTTGTGGCGCGGGAATCACCACGCGACGCTGAACACCGACCCTTCGTTACGCTGGAGACGAACGAAAGCGCCTTTTTACAGCGCATCATACTGATGAAAAAGAATGTGCATCTTGCCGACACTCATGAGGAAGCCGACTGGCGAGAAACGAAGGCGTTCGCGGGTGTTCGCTCCTGGATTGCCGTACCGCTCGTGGCCTCAGGTTCCGTTCTCGGCTTGATCTCCATCGCTAGAAACCAGCCGAACGCTTTTACCACCGAACACTTTCGCATGGCCAAGTCTCTAGCCATTCCGGCCGCCGCTGCTATTCAGAACGCGCGACTATATGAGTGGGCGGCAATCTATGCCGCCGAGCGCAAAACACTTATGGAGAAAGCCGACGCGGCCAAGGAATTACTCGGCGAAGAGTACGATCGCTTCGGTCTACACTGAGTCGCACTCTGCTACCACATCCAATGGCCTGTGATACCTTCGGCCGGCACGGTGGCACTTTACCTTTTGTCAGCCTTTTGACCTGCACTGAGCCTGCGTGCAAATGAAATTTAAAAACGCAAAGATCGGCTTGTCACGCTGCTCGATTTCCTGCTCACGGTAGGCAAAGCGACGGTGGCCGAGTGCGAAGAGGAACTGAAAGTGAAGCGAAGAACGCTGCAACGCGATCTGAAACTGTTCGTAGAGAAGGGCCTAGTCAGCGAGGTTGGGACCGGCTCAACGGACCCCGACCAAATACTATCGGCCGCTACTGTGACAAGCTGCGACAGCCACTGTGACCGCCTAGCCTCCGCCCTTGGGAGGCACAGGCTTGTCCGTGGCGATGGCCGCGATGATTTCGGCGGCGGTGCGCTGCACGAGATCGAGGCCCTCAAGCAACACAGCGGCGTCACCATTCCAGAAGGAGATGTAGTCCGCGCTCGCCGTTCCGGTGTCAAGGCCGATGGCCTAGCAAACCACGAATGCGCCGGCCTCGGCTTCACTCTCTCTCTCGTGCGCTTCGCTGTGCTTGCCGCGGCGCTTGGCGCGGTGAAGTCGCTCGTGGGCTACCTCATGTACTAGCGTGGCAAACGATTTCAGCCGGTGACTGGCCGAGTAACAGCTTGATCTTCCCGCAGCTTCACGATCACATGAGGGATTGTTCTCTCCTTTCTTCGAGTTCACCCAAAACGCCACTCACCGTCCTGTCGTCTGCTCAACCCATTGCGGATAGCGAGCCCCTTCGACCTTGATGATTGAGGAAGCACTCTCGATGGCACGGAGATCTTCAGGCGTAAGTTCGACGTTCGCCGCTCCGAGGTTTTCTTCAAGGCGATGCAGCTTGGTGGTACCTGGAATTGGCGCGATCCAAGGCTTCTTTGCAAGCAGCCAAGCCAGGGCGAGCTGAGCAGGTGTCGCTTTCTTCTGTTCCGCAAATTTGCTGAGCAGGTCCACCAAAGCCCGGTTCGCTTTACGGTTCTCTGGGTTAAAGCGAGTGGTGGTGTTGCGGAAGTCGGTCTTGTCGAACTTCGTGT
>WNFD01005366.1_pt1 | contig 24537 bp, 24 predicted proteins | sample 5400491 | NCBI WGS metagenome assembly WNFD01 (sample SAMN13153343, study PRJNA577476) | soil metagenome | isolation source: 120 cm saprolite under Douglas fir tree site 2 hole 2 replicate 2 | place: USA:California | collected 2015-04-18
CCGATCCGCATGATTCTGACTTCATTAATACGGCGGCGCGTCGATTCTGAAGCCCGCCAGCTTCAAACGCGCTACGATCGACTCAGGATTACGCGAAACGCCCGTCAGGACGTTTTCGCGGTGCCCGATTTCGATGGCGCTGTCGCGACTCAATTTGGCGCTCAGCCAACTGCCGCGCTCTTTCATGTGTTTATTTTCGGTAGAGAAGGAGAACTCCTAAAACAATGGAGCGATGTCCCGTCCGTTGAAGAGTTGGCCGCCGCCTTAAAACAAAATTAATACTTCGGGACGTCTGGGTCGATTTCGTCGGACCATTTGGCGATTCCGCCTTCGAGATTAAATACGTTTGCGAAACCGGCGTCGCGTAACAAGCGCACCGCCTGCGCGCTGCGCATTCCGCTGTGACAATGCACAATCGTCAAGCGATCGCGGTCCAATTCGTTCAACCGATCGGACAATTCCCCAAGCGGAATCAACCGCGCGCTGTCGATGTTTGCGATTTCGTGTTCGAACGGTTCCCGCACATCGACAAGCTGAACTGGCTGACGCGCGTCCAGCTTTTCCTTTAATTCGCGCACCGAAACCGTCGGGACGTTCGTTGCAACGCCGCAGAATTGCTCGTAATCGATCGGTTCGGTTATCGTCGGCGAATCGCCACAGACTGGACATTGTGGATCGCGCCGGAGATTGAATTCGCGAAATTTCATTTTTAGCGCGTCAAAATAGAGAAGCCGGCCAACCAGCGGTTCGCCCACGCCCAAAATCAATTTGATCGCTTCGTTTGCCTGAATCGTTCCAATGATTCCTGGAAGCACGCCGAGCACACCTGCTTGCGCGCAATTCGGAACCGAGCCTGGCGGCGGCGGCTCGGGAAATAAGCAGCGATAACATGGTCCGCCGAGATGCGGCGCAAACACAGTCGTCTGACCGTCGAAGCGAAAAACCGATCCGTAAACGTTTGGCTTCTTCGCGAAAACACAGACGTCGTTCGACAAATAGCGGGTTGGAAAATTATCCGAGCCGTCTACGACCACGTCGTAATCCGAGACAATCTCGAGCGCATTCTTGCTCGTGAACCGGCATTCGTGCGCCTCGATCTTGATGTTCGGGTTCGCGTCGCGCAAACGATCGCGCGCCGAATCCAACTTTTTCCGGCCGACGTCTTTGGTGCCGTGCAAAATCTGCCGCTGCAAATTGCTAAGATCGACATCGTCGAAATCGACGAGGCCAAGTTTTCCGATGCCGGCCGCAGCAAGATAAATTGCGGCCGGCGATCCGAGCCCGCCCGCGCCGATGCACAAAACGCGGGCGGCGTTCAAACGTCGTTGTCCTTCGGCGCCAACTTCCGGCATGATCATGTGCCGCGAATAGCGCAACTGTTCGTCCCGAGTCATTTGGTTTTGATCAAGTCCCAGTTGATACCAACGATCCGCTTATTCTCGAATCGCTTCAATGACTTCGGGAAGATGAGGTAGCTCGCACCTTTGTGTTCTTTAAATCGAACCATCCCGAATTCGCTGCCAGCTTCACTTTTCTGAATCGTCATCACGCGATTGTTTTTGATTTCCGATTGCAGATGTCGATCTTGCGCCGGCTTCTGCCAAAGCGTGTAAACGTCCGGCTTACCCGCTTTCTCGAGGACCTGCGCAAAGCGCGCGGTTTTGACTTTAAGCAGTTTCACAAAAAATCCGCCAGAGAACTACGGCAAGGAGGATCAAACTACCGTTGCTGCATTCCTGCCCTGGCGGGTTTCGTCAGTCCTCAATCCGTAGCCCCTGACGGAACCGAAACTTACCGCAAGGCTTGCCCTGAGCAACAGCTTGCCCTGAGCGAAGCCGAATGGGTCGAATGGATCGACATCGTGCAATGGAGTTTTTATAATCGCACTGTGAAATGGCTGGCGCTTCTAATCCTGGCGGCATCGCAATGCGCGTGCACCACTCTCGCGAACCGGCGCGATCTTTATAGTCCGGAACCGGCGCCCGATTCGCAAGAAGCGATCCGGCAGATAACAGCACGGCGGCAGAGCCAACAAACTCCTGCGCCAAAGCCGCAATTCCGTTGAGCGTGCTGAACCGAGCAGTCCAACGCCAGTCCGGCTCGGACCTCGATGAGAATCTTGGCGGCGAAGCCGCATTATTTTTGGCATCGCCCGCAGAGCGGCCGATCCACCTGTGGGTTCGCCCCTACGGGTTAACCGAACGGCAGATTGGCTTTTACTCGCGCCTCGTCCGTTTTGTCCACCCGCGCCATTTTGCCGAGGTGCCGTTTGCGTTTCGCGTTTTTGGCGGAAAGCAAATGACGCCGGGACGATTGGGCGCGCAAAACTTTGCCGCGAGCGGTGATCTTGAACCGCTTCGCAACTGCTTTGCGAGTTTTGCTGCGGGAAATTGGCTTCGGCATGAGGCGCGAAAGATAGTGGCCGCCGAAGCAATCACAAATTCTTTTTGCTTTCTCTCCCAGGATAGGCGGGCGGCAAAGTTCTAAATCCCGACGACCAAGCTCCAAAGAAATTCCACCTCTCAAATTCCAAAAGGAAAAACGGACCACGTTTCTTTGTTTGGATATTGAAGTTTGGAATTTGGAGCTTTCATCCAGTCGTGTTGCTGCAAGATTGTCGCGTGGAAAATGGGCCGACAGAGAAACCGCGTGTCGTGATTATCGGCGCTGGATTCGGCGGACTCGAGGCGGCCAAGAAACTCGCCGGTGAAACGGTCCGCGTCACGGTGGTCGACCGGACGAATTACCATTTGTTTCAACCGTTGCTCTATCAGGTCGCAACCGCGGCGCTTTCCCCGGCCGACATCGCCGCGCCGGTGCGGGCGATTTTAAGCAAATCCAAAAACATGGAGGTGATCCTCGCCGAAGTAGAATCGATCGACGTGAACGCGAAGAAAGTGAGGATGGTCGTTGAGGAGCTCGATTACGATTATCTCATTGTCGCGACCGGCGCGCGGCATTCCTATTTCGGACATCCAGAGTGGGAAAAACTCGCTCCCGGCCTGAAGAGTTTGGAAGACGCGGTGGAAATTCGGCGCCGCATTTTACTGGCGTTCGAATATGCGGAGAGAGTTTCTGACGAAGCCGCGCGTAAAGCCGCGATGACGTTTGTCGTCGTTGGTGGAGGACCGACCGGCGTCGAAATGGCGGGCGCCATCGCCGAAATTGCGCGCTATACACTGGCGAAAGATTTCCGTCACATCGATCCGTCGCAAGCGCGCGTGATTCTGGTCGAAGCCGACCCGTGGGTGCTGGCCGCGTTTCCGGACGATTTGCAGATCAGCGCCAGGAAACAACTTGTCGATCTTGGAGTAGAAGTGCGCACCGGCATTCACGCGACCAATCTTTCGGAGGAAGGTTTGCAAGTCGGTGACGAATTCATCCCCTGTCGAGTAAGAATCTGGGCAGCCGGTAACAACGCGTCGTTCGTCGGTCATTCACTCGGCGCACCCATCGATCGCGTCGGTCGCGTGATCGTGAACAAAGATCTGACCATTCCTGATCATCCAGAAGTGCAGGTGATCGGCGACCTGGCGAATTTTTCGCACCAAACTGGTCAGCCATTGCCGGGTGTCTCGCCGGTTGCGATGCAACAAGGACGTCATGCAGCGCACAACATTCTGGCGATGATCGACGGCCGAAAGCCGCAACGGTTCTGGTATTTCGACAAAGGCAGCATGGCGACGATCGGCCGCAACAAAGCCGTTGCTGATCTTAAATTGATCCATCTCAGCGGAATTCCGGCCTGGCTGGCGTGGTTATTTGTCCACATCATTTTTCTGGTCGGTTTCCGGAATCGCCTCGCGGTGCTTTTTCAATGGGCCTGGGCTTATTTCAGCTTCAACAAGGGCGCGCGGCTCATTACACGGAATTTTCAATCGGAGCAGCGCCCTCCGATATGATTACCACAGACAACACAGAGTTCGCAGAGTTCAGACATCTCAAGATATCTTTTCTCCGCAGCCTCGGCGATCTCCGCGGTTAAGTTCCGATGGGATTACGAATTGGGCTCGTCGGTTCGGGAGCGATTGGGACGTACTACGGGGCGAAGCTCGCCCATGCCGGAAGCGATGTCCACTTTCTGATGCGCGGCGATTTGGGCGAAGTCCTGCGCAACGGCATTTTCGTTCGTGGCGAAGGCGAGAATTTTCGAGTCGCGCCGATCAATTGCTACAATTCGACCAAAGAAATTGGTCCGTGCGATTTGGTGATCGTCGCGGTTAAGGCGACTTCCAATTCCGATCTTGTCGATCTTGTTCCACCGCTGCTGCACGAACAAACGATGTTGCTGACTTTGCAGAATGGTTTGGGGAACGAGGAATTTCTAGCCAACCATTTTGGCGCGGAACGAGTACTTGGCGGCCTTTGCTTCATCGCCCTAAATCGGTCCTCGAGAACAGAGATCGAGCGTTACGCGTACGGGCACATCGTTCTGGGTGAATTTGATCGGCCATCACAACCGCGCACGCACAAAGTCGCGGCTGAATTTACTCGCGCGGCCGTGACGTGTACCGTTGTGGACGATCTCGCGCTCGAGCGTTGGCGTAAATTAATCTGGAACATTCCGCTCAACGGATTGTCGATCTTAGGGGGCGGAATCGACACCGCCGCAATCATTGGCGACAAAGATTTGCGACAGGCGATGCTCGCATTGATGGACGAAGTGATCGCCGCAGCCCAAAAATGCGGCCACCCGCTTCCGAGTGATGCCTGGCGTGAACACGTGAAGCGCACGGAAACGATGGGCGCCTACAAACCTTCGACGCTGCAGGATTGGGAAGCGGGACGCCCTTTGGAGATCGAGCCGATTTGGGGTGAGCCGTTGCGCCGTGCGGTTGCCGCCGGCGGGCAGATGCCGAGAACAGAAATGATCTACGCGGTGCTCAAGAAACTCGATCACAACCGGGCCGGAGCGAAAAACTTGACCGGTTTAACCGGTCAAGTTCAGACAAGCCAATGCGAGAAGCGATAGCGCCGATTCCTGAAATCACGGTGCGCAATCTCCAGCGCAAAGTGCCAGTGCACGTTGTCGATCTTGAGATGTTCGCGCGAAATGCTGCGGAGCTTTGTCTTCGTTTGCCCCGCAGGAAAAAGACCGATCTTGCCCAGCTGCGCGAGATTTCGGTTTTGATTGTCTCAGATCGGAAGATCGCGTCGTTGCATCGACAATTCATGAATGAATCGGGACCAACGGACGTAATCACCTTCCAGCACGGCGAGATTTTCGTCGGCGTGGAAAGCGCTCGACGCAACGCCCGACGATTCGGAAATGCTTTCGAGCGGGAGTTGCGCTTGTACGTAGTCCACGGGTTGCTCCATTTACACGGCTTCGACGATCGCAATGCCGCGAGCGCGCGAAGAATGCGGGTCGTTCAACGCAAAATTCTTGCAACTGCAACAGTTTGAACTGCGGGGACAGTGTGATAGCATTTTTCATGAGCGCGGTCAGCGCCGTGCAGCTCGAAAAAGGATCTACGTCCACGGTGGAAGCCCCGGTCAGGGAAAAGGAAACGCAAGGCGAAGAAGAACTCGATGTGCCGTGGCAGGTCGTGGTGCACAACGATCCGGTTAATCTCATGAGTTACGTGACGATGGTGTTTCAGCGCGTGTTCGGTTATCCGCGCGAAAAAGCGGAGCTTCACATGCTGGAGGTGCATCACAAAGGCCGTTCGATTTTATGGAGCGGTGTGCGCGAACCCGCTGAGTTTTATGTGCAGCAGCTTCACGGTTATCTCCTGCTCGCCACCCTGGAGAAAGTCGTTTGATATGGAAATCTGCCGTCAGGACGATGCGTTGCAGATTTCGGATCTCGATCCGTTTCTAGCAGAACTCCTGCGACAAATTCCCCAGAGCACGAGTCCCGACGGCGCGCCGGCTGCCGAAGCACGTTTGTTTAGCCGGCCGTCGGCAGAAAAGGAAATCTGCGCGGAATGGAAAAATTACGTCGAACCGGAATTGCGGCGGCTTTTTCGCACCGCAACCGAAACAGTGGCCGCCGATCTGACCCAGCTGAATGGAAACGAGAAATCATTGCGAAACCGCACGCTACGCATCCCCGTCGAGCACGCCGAAGCCTGGCTGAACACGCTTAATCAGGCGCGATTGGTGATTGCCGCTAAATACAATTTTTCGGAAGAGGAGTTAAACGACCACGATCGCTCGCCAATCGGTTCGCGTCGGGACCTCGGATTGTTTCAGGTGAATTTCTACGGATTTCTCCAGGAATTTATTTTGCGCGAGTTGGGCGGTCAGGTCGGGTCTGAGCCCGATTGATTCTTGTTGCGCTCGCCCACCATCGACATCAACCGGTCCTTGATCGCGGCGGAGGCCTTGGCTGGCTTGAGACTGAGCGCGAAAGCTTCGTGCAAGCTGTGGCACTCATTAATGAAGTCCTCGGCGGCAGAGCCGTATTGTTTACGCGCAGCCTCGAACTCCTGCAGTTCTTCCGGTTCCAACGCTCCAATCACGTAGAGCCGCGCACAATTCTGGAATTCCTCAAAGCTCATCTTTCAACTCCTTCAAACCGTCATAGATTTTTTTCAAACCCAACTCAAGCCGGGTTTTTACTGTCCCCAAGGGTATATTCGTATTAGAAGCGATTTCGCGCTGGCTCATCCCCTGAAAAAATGCAAGTTCGATGACCCGCTGCTGGGCCTCGGGGAGAGAATTGATCACTTTTGCCATCAAGACCCGGGTATCTCTTGCTCGAATCGCGTTCTCAGTGACATTTTGCACCCAGGCAAGCGGTTGCTGCTCAGGCTCCGCTTGGAGGCGTCCCTCGGCCCGGGCGTAGGCCTGCCTTTTCCTGAGGGCGTCGATGGCTCTCCGGCGTGTCAATGTCACCATCCAGCCGAGTGGCTTTCCTTTTTGAGCCGAGAAGTTCTTCGCCTGATTCCAGATTTCCATGAACACTTCCTGGAGGAGGTCGTCCGCTCCGGTCTCGTCGTGAATGATTCGCAAAATCAGCGCCTTCACGACTCCGTTGTAGCGGTCGTAGAGCTCCGAAAGCGCCTCTGCGTCCCCAGACTGAATGCCCAACATAAGATCGACATCGCTAGGCACACCCGGTTCAAGTTCTACCGCACCTGCAATTGGCTTTGCGGAAGTTTGCACCGCCAGATTCGAAGCAGCAGCTTGGAGGCTTGGATCGACCGACGACGACATTCTCAAGTTTTAGTTCGACCGGTACCCCGCGTCCAACGATTTTCCGCCGCGGACTCGGTTCGCGATAAGTCTTGACCGGCGCGCGACCAGCCAAACACGATTCGCGCGCAACCCGGCTCGCGGTAATCCGCGTCAAAGCCAAACAGAAGAAATCCCATGAAAATTATCATCTCTGTTCTCGCAACCACCTTCCTCGCGGCAATCACTTTTGCGCAGGAAGAATCAGCATCGCCGGCAGAATCGACGACGCCAACAACCGAAGAGAAAGCGTCGGCCACAGTCGAGGAAACGCCCGCCTCGAAACCAGCGGAAGCCACCGCTCCCGCCGCAACCTCGCCGACAGCTCCGAAGAAGGAAGCCACAACCACGACGGCCACAAAACCAGCTGCACCAACAACGGCCGCTGCTCCAAGCGGAAAGAAAATGAGTGTCAAGGAGATGGAAGAAAAGTGGGAAGCTTCGATTCCCAGCCACGACTTTTCGACAGTCCAGGGGTTCGTTTCCTCCGATTTCGTCGGCATATCTTCACAAGGTAAGTTTGTGGATAAATCCAGCATGCTGGCAGACTTCAAAAAGGACACCGACACCTACACGTTGGCGAAAAACGAAAAACTGAACGTTAAGGCTTTCGGTCCAAATGTTATGGTTGTGACCGGCCGCGCCCGGGAAAAGGGAACAGCCAAAGACGGCAAAGCGTTCGACCGAACCTTTCTTTTTACCGATACCTGGATGAACCGCGGCGGCCAATGGCAATGCATCGCAGATCACCAAAGTTAAGGGCTAGCCAGGATTTAGTTTACTCTCAGAGCGGCCACGGCAACGTGGCCGCTTTTTTTTTGCGCCGGCCCCTCCGTGAGATGTTGATCTTGAGGAACAAGCTAACGGATCATTGCGCGGCGTGCTTTGTGCGGCAAAGGTTACTTGCATGCCGGGGAGCACTAAAGAATCAGTAACCGACCCGCTTTGGTACAAAGACGCCGTCGTCTACGAGCTGCATGTCAAAACTTTTCATGACAGCGATGGTGACGGCATGGGCGATTTTCGCGGCTTGATTCAAAAGCTCGATTATCTCCACGAGCTTGGCATCACGGCCATTTGGTTGTTGCCGTTTTATCCTTCGCCATTGCGCGACGACGGCTACGACATCGCCGATTATTTCGACGTTAATCCGAACTACGGAACGCTCGACGATTTCCGCGCGTTTCTCGACGCAGCTCATAAGCGTGGACTGCGCGTCATCACCGAGTTAGTGATTAATCACACCTCGGATCAAAATTCGTGGTTCCAAAAATCGCGGCGCGCGCCACTCGGTTCGCCCGAGCGCGAATTTTACGTTTGGAGCGATACGCCGGAAAAATATTCCGACGCACGCATCATCTTCAAAGATTTCGAAACGTCGAACTGGTCGTGGGACCCGCTGGCCAAGGCTTATTACTGGCATCGCTTCTACGCGCACCAGCCCGATTTGAACTTCGACAATCCGGCGGTGCACGAAGCGGTCGAAAAGGTTTGCGACTTCTGGCTCGCCATGGGCGTCGACGGAGTGCGGCTCGATGCCGTCCCCTACCTTTACGAGCGCGAAGGTACGAGCTGCGAAAATCTACCCGAAACCCACGTCTATTTGAAAAAGCTGCGCGCGCACGTCGATCAAAAGTTTCCCGGCCGAATGTTGCTCGCCGAAGCGAACCAGTGGCCGGAGGATGCGGTCGCCTATTTCGGCAGCGGCGATGAATCGCACATGAGTTTTCATTTCCCGCTCATGCCGCGCATGTTCATGGCCCTGCAAATGGAGGACCGGTTTCCGATCATCGATATTCTCGATCAAACGCCGCCGATTCCGGATAACTGCCAGTGGGCGATGTTCCTCCGCAACCACGACGAGCTTACGCTCGAAATGGTCACGGACGAGGAGCGCGATTATATGTGGCGCGTTTACGCCAACGATCCTCACGCGCGCATTAATCTTGGAATTCGCCGACGGCTCGCGCCCCTGCTCGCCAATAGCCGGCGCAAAATGGAATTGCTCAATACCATGCTTCTTTCCATGCCCGGCACGCCAATCATTTACTACGGTGATGAAATCGGCATGGGCGACAACATTTACCTTGGCGATCGCAACGGCTGCCGCACGCCGATGCAATGGAGTCCCGATCGCAACGCTGGTTTTTCCCTGGCCAATCCGCAACAGCTCCATTTGCCCGTCATCATCGACCCGGAGTACCACTACGAAGCGATCAACGTCGAGAATCAGCAGAAGAATTTGTCGTCGCTCCTTTGGTGGATGCGCCGCGTGATCGCGACACGAAAGAATTTCAAAGCCTTTTCCCGCGGCACTCTCGAATTTCTTTTTCCGGACAATGCCAAGGTGCTCGCGTTTCTCCGCCGGCACGAAGACGAAACCGTTCTGGTAGTCGTGAATCTCTCCCGCTTCGCGCAAGTGGTTGAGCTGGATTTGGCGCACTTTTCCGGATGCGTTCCAGTCGAAGTGTTTAGTCGCAACGCGTTTCCGAGGATCAAGAAATCCGCATACGTGCTCACGCTCGGGCCGCATTCGCACTACTGGTTTACCATTCAGCCGCAAACCGAACGACGGCGATTGGAGAAAAAACGCGTGGTGCCGACGCTCAACGCGCGTCCTGAGTTGCAATCTTTGCTCGATGATGGCGAGCGCGCGCGCATCGAAGGCGAAGTCCTACCCGAATACATCGCCGGCTGTCGCTGGTTCGGCGCCAAGGCTCGCACACTCCGGCAGATGCGCGTTCTTGAGCGTTCCAGCATTTCTTCCGAGCCCAATGCCGCCCAATTTTGGTTCGTCGAAGCAAGCTATCTCGATGGTCCGACTGAAAACTATTCGCTGCCGGTAAAGATTGCTTCCGGCGACAAGGCGCGCGCCATTTTGCAATCCGCGCCGCACGCGGTAATCGCTCATTTCGGCGACGAGCACGATTCGATTCTGTTCGACGCGGTCTGGGACACCGATTTCCGCGAAAAACTTTTCCGGCTCATGCTGGATCGACAACATGCCAGCGGACGAAACGGAAATTTGGTCGGAGCACTGAGTCCACGGATCGGACCGGTCACGACCGTTCCACCTTCAAATGTGCTCCGCGGCGAGCAGAGCAACTCATCCATGCTCTTTGCCGACAAATTCTTTCTCAAGCTTTACCGAAAACTCGAGGACGGCGTGAACCCGGACGTCGAGGTCACGCGTTTTCTGACCGAGCGCGCACAATTCGAAAATGTACCCGCGTTTGGTGGCGCAATTGAATATCGCCGGGCTAAAACGCAGCCCACCGTCGTTTGTTTGTTGCAGGACGCGATCACGAGCGAATCCGATGCCTGGACGATGACGCTCGATCACGTCGGCCGGTTTTACGAACGCGTCCTTTGCCGTAAAGCCGAGTTGCAAAATGAAACCGCGCCGGCTGGTCCGCTGGTTGACGAACTGGTCGGCGGCGTTTACGCCGAGAAAGCGAAACTGCTCGCGCAACGCACCGGCGAGTTGCATCTCGCGCTCGCCTCGGTGAAGGACGATCCCGTTTTCGCGCCCGAGCCGTTCAACGCCATGGCCCAGCGTTCTGTTTATCAAAGCATGCGCGCGCTCCTGCGCCGCAATTTCGAATCGCTGAAAAAGAAATTGCGCGACGTGCCCGACAATCTTCGCGACGAAGCCAAGGACGTGCTCGGCACTGAGAAGGAAATTCTCGCCCGCGAAAAACGTCTGCTCGATCGCAAGACCAACGCCGCGAAGATTCGAATTCACGGCGATTACCATCTCGGACAAATTCTCTCCACCGGAAAAGATTTCGTCATTCTCGATTTCGAAGGCGAACCGGCCCGACCGTTGAGCGAGCGCAAACTGAAGCGCTCAGCATTGCGCGACGTGGCCGGGATGATGCGTTCGTTCCAATACGCCGCTTACAGCGCACTCTGGCAACCGGCCATGCGCGCCGAAGACGTTCCCTTCCTCGAACACTGGGCCGATCTCTGGTATCGCCAGATGAGCAGCACTTTTCTCCAAAGTTATTTGCGGACCACGTCCGGCGCGATGTTCGTCCCGCAAAACACCGACGACCTCCAAATTCTTCTCGAGGCCTATCTCCTCGACAAAGCTGTTTATGAGATCGGTTACGAACTAAACAACCGTCCCGACTGGGTCATCATCCCCATCCGCGGCATCAAACACATTCTGAAATCGGCTTAACATGTCGCCACTGATGAACACAATGAAACGCAGACAAAAATTCTGTTTCTTTCATCTGTGAAAATCTGTGTCAATCTGTGGCCTAAACAATCCCTAAGAATCCTATGAATCAGCATCTCGATAAGGTCGACAGTGACATCGCGGAGAAGCACCTTTTAAAGCATCCATTTTATCTCGCGTGGACGAGGGGTGAGCTGAGCAAGGAGGCGCTGACGGATTACGCGAAGCAGTACTATCATCATGTGGCCGCGTTTCCGACGTATCTCTCGGCCGTGCACGCAAAGTGCGACGATCAGCCGACCCGGAAACAAATTCTGTCCAACTTAATCGATGAAGAAGTCGGCTCGCCGAATCATCCGGAGCTTTGGAAGCAATTCGCCAAAGGCCTTGGCGTGGGGGATGTCGATCTTGCCAAGACGAGCAAACAACCGGAGACGACGAACCTGATTGGAACGTTTCGATCAGTCTGCGGCGAACAATCGACCGCGGAAGGCTTGGCCGCGCTTTACGCCTACGAGAGCCAGATCCCTGCGATCTGCGAATCGAAGATCGACGGATTGAAGAAGCATTACGACTTCACCGATCCGAAGCATTACGAATACTTCTCTGTTCACATCGAAGCAGATACGAAGCATTCCGCGGACGAGCGCGAGATGCTCGGCAGTTATGTCGACGATCGTAACATCGACAACGTGCGCACGTCGGTGCGCCGAGTGCTCGATGCGCTTTGGCAAATGCTTTCCGGCGTTTGCCGACGACACGCGATCGCGTGTTAGAATTTTGGAGGGACGACCTCCGTGTCGTCCCATTAATATTTGGGACACGACGGCGCGTGTCCCTCCATTCGGAAAACTTACCTCGGCGTGATCCCTTCGGCGAGATCGACGTGGAAACTTTGTTTTACCTTGTTGGGGCCGAACGTTAATTCGGCGTTGTAATCACCGGCTGGTAACAAACGCTTCGGATCGTCGCCGCCGTATTCGATGCTCACGTCCTTCGTCGGGCGGAGGTCCCAGTTCAATCGCGTGAATCCGGGCGTTCCGGGCGCTTTCAGATTGGCAACTGGTTGTCCGGTCGATTTTGTGATTGCGATTTTGATTTCGTCGCCGGTGAATTCTTTTACCCAGACGGTAAAGAGCGCGCCTTCATCTGGATTCTTGCCGCGATAAACGCCTTTGCCATTCGAATCGACAAAGCCCGGCTGCAAATACGCGCCAGTGACCGAGCGGACATTAAACAGATGCGCCGGCTTCGCCGCGATCTCCGGCGTGAATTCGCGGAACGGCGCGCTGTCATCGAGAACGGCGACGCTGCGACCGTGCGTTGCGATCGCAAGATCGGCTGTGCGCGGATGAATTTGAATGTCGTCCACGCGCACCGGCGGAACATCGCCAATGCGGACCCAGTGCGCGCCCTGGTCAAACGACGCAAACAATCCGAAGTGCGTCCCTGCGTAAAGCAATTTCGGATTGACCAAATCTTCGCGCACAACTTCGAGGGAAGCGTTCGCCGGCAAATCGCCGACGACCGGCTGCCAGGTCTTGCCAAGGTCGCTGGTGCGCAAAATCATCGGGCGATCGTCGCCCGTCCGATACGCATTCGTCGCCACATACGCGATGTTTGGATCGGCATTCGACGCTTCGATCCGTACAACCCATTGTCCGCGGGCGGGCTCCGGCAAGTTGTTCGTCAGTTCGGTCCATTTGCCGCCGTCGTTTTCGGTTATCCAAAGCCGACCATCGTCTGTTCCGGCCCAGAGCAATCCCGCGCGCTTCGGAGATTCCGCGAGTGAAAACACGACGCCATAATTCTCCGCGCCGCTGCCGGTCGCATTTGTTTTGGCCGGATCGTTGTGCGTCAGATCAGGACTGATCACGGAATATTTTTCCATCCGATCGGTCAGTTTGAAGACGCAGTTGCCGCCGAGATAAATGATGCCGGGTTTGTGTCTGCTCATTAGTATTGGGGAATTCCAATGAAACCGGTAGCGAGGCGCGCCTTCCGTTGGTTCGGGCCGCAAACGTCGCAGCTCGCCGTTGCGCAAATTGATCCGGTGCACTTCGCCTTGCTGGCTCTCGGCATAAAACGTGTCGTGATCGGTCGGATCGAACAGAACATAAAAACCGTCGCCGCCGGCGAGCGCGGTCCAATCGGAATTGCGAATCAGCTCTTTGCTTTGGACGCCGCTCGGCCCGACCCAGTTTTCGTTGTCCTGCAACCCTCCGGCGATGCGGAAGTACGGTTTCGAATCATCGAGACTGATCCGGTAAAATTCGCCTGCCGGAATTTTATTTAAATGGTCCCAATTCTTTCCGCCGGCAAAACTTTGATAAAGACCGCCATCGGTCCCGAGCAACAATCGCTGACAGACCGGCGGCTTCGGCGGTTTATTTTTGTCTTCCGGCTTTGGCGGTTTCGGCGCCGGCACAGTCCCGGGCTGGATCGCCAGCGCGTGACAATCGGGATGAACTTTTTCGGAAAGATCTTCGCGGAAATTTTTGCCGCCGTCATCCGACACGAGGAGCGCGAACTGGAGCAGATAAACGCGCTGATCGTTCGCCGGATCGACCCGGATCTGGCTGAAGTAAAACGGGCGGGGATCCATTGCGCTCATCCGCATCCAAAGTTCGCCGCTATCTTCCGATCGAAAAACACCGCCGCTCTTGCTTCGCAAATCGCTCAGCGTGCCGGAACCGCCTTCAAAGCTTTGCACAACTGCCATCACGATTTTCGGGTTGCTGGCGCTCACGGCGAGACCGATGCGACCAGTTTGCGCGGGTAAACCGCCGCTCAATTTTTTCCAGGTCGCGCCGCCATTGATGCTTTTGAAAATTCCGCCAACATCTTCGCCGCCAGTCGCGTTCGGTCCGGACGTGAAACTCCAAGGCGTGCGCTGCCTCGCGTAGAGCGTTGCGTAAACGGTTTGCGGATTAGTTGGATCGAGCATGACATCGCCACAGCCGGTGCGCGCATTGTGCGGCGCAGCCGCCTGCAGAATTAGCTTCCACGTTTTGCCGCCGTCGGTCGTCTTGTAGAGACCGCGTTCGCCGCCATCGGCCCATAAATGTCCCATCGCCGCGACGTAAGCGACGTCAGGATTTTTTGGATCGACAACGATGCGCGCAATCGTCCGGCTGTCCTTTAGTCCGACGTTTGTCCAATGCTCGCCGCCATCGGTCGTGCGATAAACGCCGTCGCCCCAATCGGAAGAATTCCGATCGTTCGCTTCGCCGCTTCCGACCCAAATGACATCCGAATCCGACGGCGCAATCGCGATTGCGCCGATCGACATCACCGGTTGTTTGTCGAAAATTGGGTCGAACGAAACGCCGCTGTCGCCCGACTTGAACACGCCGCCATGTCCAAGCGCGACGTAAAAGACAAATGGATTGCGCGGATCGATCGCAATATCGGAGACGCGGCCGCCCATTACCGAGGGACCAATGGAACGCGCTTTGAGATTTTTGAAAAGCACATCGGTCAATTGCGGCGCGCCCGAAGATGGCGCCGGGGTAACTGAAGCCGACAATGGTGGCGTGGTGCCGGCCAGCGACGCAACAGGAGGCGATCCCGCGGCTGGGGGAGCAGAAGCGGGTGGCGATTCTTCCTGCGCGAACGCAATCGAACAAACCAACAAACCGTAAGCCAAAGCGAGTCGAGTACTCATAGGTGAAGAATAAATCATGGCGATTGCTGCGTTGTAGGGCAAGTCGCCGGGGCGATCTTGCAGATTTCTGTAGCGGCGTTCTCCGAGCGCCGCAATATTGTCGATCTTGTATGACGCAACCAGTGCTGGATGGAAAGGTTGGAGTTGTTTTCGGTGTCGCGAATAAGCGCAGTATCGCCTGGGCAATTGCCCAAGCCTGGGCGGTCGCCGGCGCGCGGCTGATTTTCAATTACCAGGGCGAGCGGTTGAAAGAAAATGTGGAGGAATTGACGACAGCTTTTGGAGAAAAAACGCCGGTGTTCCCATGCGACGTTTCCAACGATGCCGAAATAAAGATTTTTTTCGAAAAAGTGCGCAGCGAAACCGATCATGTCGATCTTCTCCTCCACTCGATCGCGTTCGCGCCGAAGGAAGCGTTGGAAGGCGATTTCGTGAGCACGACGCGCGAAGCGTTCCGCGTTGCGCACGACATCAGCGCCTATTCATTGGTTGCGCTGGCCCGGGAAGCCGCGCCGTTAATGACAAACGGCGGCAGCATTTTGGCGATGACTTATTACGGCTCCGAAAAAGTTGTGCCGCACTACAACGTTATGGGCGTGGCCAAAGCCAGCCTGGAGGCGTCCGCCCGCTACCTCGCTTACGATTTAGGGCCTAAAAAGATCCGCGTAAACTGCATTTCCGCCGGCCCGGTGCAAACCCTGGCCGCACGCGGCATCAGCGGGTTTAGCCAGATGTTGAAGCATCATCAGGAACGGGCGCCGTTGAAACGGAGTTGCGACACATCCGAGCTCGGCGCGGCCGGCGTATTCTTAGCGAGCGACGGCGCGGCCGCGATCACCGGCCAGGTGATCTATGTCGATGGCGGCTATCAAATTATGGGGATGTAATTGTGATCGCGCGTATTTGGCACGGCTGGACCACGCGCGAGAATGCGGAGAAATACGAAAAGCTTCTGCGTGAAGAAGTTCTGCTCGAAATCGCAAAACGCAGTATTCCCGGCTACAAGGGCGCGGAAATATTCATCCGTGAAGCGGAAAACGACGAAATGGAATTTATTACGCTCCTGCGATTCGAAACACTCGACGCCGTGAAAATTTTCGCGGGCAAAGATTATGAGCGACCGGTGATATCGCCCGAAGCGCGGCGATTGCTCAAACGGCACAGCGAAAACTCGCGACACTACCGAATCGTCCAGATTAATTAGATGTCACTGGGCGACGAACTGCGGCAATTGCTCAGTAGCGACACAATCGCTGACGATCCTGAAACGCTCGCGGCGCATAGCGGCGACAAATGGTTCGCGACCGAAGCGCCGGAGGCTGTCGTCTTCGCAAAATCGACATCTGACGTGTTGAAGCTGCTAAGATTTGCTTCGCAGAGAAAAATTCCGGTGACGGCGCGCGGCGCCGGATTCGGTTACGTCGGCGGCTGCGTGCCGGCCAAAAAAGGTATCGCGATTTCGCTGATGCGAATGAACCGGATCAAGGAAATCAGTTTTGCGGACGCGATTGCGATTGTTGAACCGGGTGTGATCACGGCCGATCTGAAAGCGGCCGCGCGCGCACAAAAGTTATTTTACCCACCCGATCCTGCAAGCATGAAAGATTGCAGCATCGGCGGAAACATGGCCACCAACGCGGGAGGACCGCGCTGTTTAAAGTACGGCGTCACGCGTAATTACGTGACCGGACTCGAAGTCGTGCTCGCGAACGGCGACGTCTTGCGAACGGGCGGTCGCGTGCACAAAAACAAGACCGGCTTTGATTTGATCGGCCTTTTTGTCGGCTCGGAGGGAATGCTCGGCGTTGTTACCGAAATCACGCTGCGATTGTTGCCGCTTCCGCCGGCGCGCGCGACCCTATCTGCTGCCTTTGCCACGATGTCGCAAACCGCCGAAGTGGTGCAGGAAATTTTTGCGAACGGATTTCTGCCGTCATCGCTCGAAATCGCCGACAGCTTTACACTCGAAGCCGCACGAAAAGATTTGGGCAAAGCGATCGTGCCTCCCGGGAACGCGCATCTTCTGATCGACCTCGATGGTCAAGACGAAAGCGTACGAAGCGAAGCGGAAGCGATCCGTCAATTGCTCGCTGATAAGAAACCAAACGCTCTGGAAATGGCGACCGGCGAAGAAAATTGCGAAAAACTTTGGGCGTTACGGCGGCAATTCAGCAATTCATTGCGCGCGACCGGGCTGACGAAACTAAATCAGGACGTGGTCGTGCCCCGCAGCCGCATTGTCGATCTTGTCGAGTTCGCGGAGCGCTTGCACGCGAAGTACGGATTTCCGATCGCCTGTTTCGGCCATGCCGGCGACGGCAACATTCACATCAACATCATGGCGGACCGTTACAACCGAGACGGCGCGGTCCGCAAAAAAGTGGAAAGCGCGCTCGACGATTTGTTTGCGCAAGTGCTGGCCTGGGGCGGCGTTATCACCGGCGAACATGGAATCGGTCTGGCCAAGAAACGCTGGTGGCCGGAAGCAACCAGCGAACCGGTGCGCGAGCTTCATCGCAAACTCAAAGACGCGCTCGACCCGAACGGCATTTTGAATCCGGGAAAATTCATCGAGTGATTTTTTAACTTGCAACAGCGCGATTTGATTCGAATTTCTTAGTGAGGGTTAACGTTTAAGTCTCTGCCGCGCGTTCGCGCTGGCGTGGGATCGTATGAAACCAGGAAAAATCACACACACGCTCACAGCTTTGCTCTCGTCGGTCACGTCGCTTTTTGCTCACGAAGCAGTTACAAAAGCGGAGCCGACCAAGGTCAAGCTGAGCAAAAAGTCCGAGGAAAAATCGGAGGAATCCCGGGTCCGTGTTGAATCGCTCGCTTTCACGCCGAGTCATTTGAGATCGGCCCGGCCGTCGCCGGGCGAACCGTATCCGTGGAAACGCCAGATTGTGACCACGGTGTTTTGGATTGGAGAAAAGCCGAGTGAAAATAATCCGGTGCCGAACCGCTCCAGTTCATGGGACAAAGAGTGGTCGAAAAGCTACGGCGGCTTTGATGATCCCAATCCCGCGCGGCGACAGGATTATACTCCGGTGAAATTCACGCCACGGCAGAACCCATTTTATTGCGCACTGCCCTATAACGACAAAGCTGCCAGTGGCCACCGGCCGGAAGCGGCGCATGTCGTTCCGTGGTTCAACGACGCGTATCAAGGGCCGGGTGTATCCGTTTGCAAAGATCGTTGGATCGCGATTCGCAAAGGAAACAGGGTCGCCTATGCGCAATGGGAAGACGCAGGACCGTTTCGCACCGACCACTGGCAATACGTTTTCGGCAACGAGCGTCCGAAGCCGAACTTGAACAAAGGCGCCGGTCTCGATGTTTCTCCGGCGGTGCGCGATTATCTTGGTTTAAACGAAACCGACGTGACCGACTGGCAATTTGTCGACTTCAAGAACGTGCCGCGAGGGCCATGGTCGAAGTTGGGCGAGAACAACACCTTCGTCATCACTGCTCGGAACGCCGGAACACAGTTGACTCGAGCAAAGAGCAACGGCGGTCCTGAAGCTACGCATGCCGCGGAATAGTTACTTCTCCACCTAAGATCGACATCAACGATCGGGAACGGAGCTGTCGGCGGCACTTGGCTGGTTTGGCCGCGTCTGGTTTAGCCGCATCAAAGCAAAGTAACCGCCGATCAAGCAACCCACGATTAAAACGAACAGAAAAATGAATCCGGCGGCGCGAATTGATCGGTAGCGGTCGCCCGCTTGCTTCCAACTGGCGCGCTTTTGGATCAGCTCCAATTCAAGCAATCGCGACAAGTTATCGGCGTCGATCTCGTTCGGTTTAGGCTCGCTGGGATCAGCCATGACGCCGGAAAATCCGCAACTCTCATGCCTGACTACCACCGCGGTTCAGCCCGGTGGTCTCCGCCGCCAATGTCGGAAACCGTTTAAACGGTTTGTGATGCGCGGCGTGCCCTGGTCACCGCACTAAAGCGCGGTGTTAATCGCGAGCGCGAACGTGCAAGATCGACAATTTTGTAAAGACCTTCGTGCAGTGGCACTATCGTTGCTGGTAAACAGGGGTGCCCGCCACCTTTTTCCAGAAAGTCCTCATCTGCGCCTTCTGTGGTTTCCTTGCGGCCAGCCTCGTCGAATGGGCAAGGGTTTTCGTCGAGGGGGCTGACGACGCCTTAAACAAAGGCTATAAGCACCGCGCGGTGTTCGATCCTGGGAAGTAGCACAAAAGCCGATTGCTGCTGGCCCGCGCACGCATAATTTGCGTGAATGAGAGTCGGCTTCGCACAGCTCAATCCCACCGTGGGGGATTTGCGGGGTAACTTCGAAAAGATTCTTCAATCTTACGAACGGTTGGCCGCGGCCGGGGCCGAACTCATTGTTACGCCCGAACTCGCAATCACCGGTTACCCGCCCCAGGACTTGGTCTTCAAGTCACGATTCGTTCCGGAAACGCTCGAGATTTTGGACCAATTGCATCGCCATGTCGGCAAAGCGGCCTTGCTGGTCGGATTTGTCGATCGAAACGAAGGACGCGGCCGGCCGTTTCATAACGCGGCTGCTCTGCTCGTGCCCGGCGAGCCGATTCGCAAAGCGCACAAATCACTTTTGCCAACCTACGACGTTTTCGATGAAGACCGTTATTTTCAACCCGCGGCCCGCGTCGAGCCTTTCGATCTAAAGGGGAAAAAAATCGGCGTGACCATTTGCGAGGACATTTGGACGGAACATTATCTCCCCCGCCCGCTTTACGACTGCGAACCGACGCGAAGTCTGATCGAACAGGGCGCGGAGGTGATCCTGAACTTGAGCGCGTCACCGTTCACGTTGCATAAACCCGCGATTCGCTATGAAATGGTGGCGACACTCGCGCGCACTTATCGTCGGCCCATCCTTTACTGCAACGCCGTTGGCGGGAACGACCAACTCATTTTCGATGGAAACTCGATTGCGGTGAATTCATCGGGCGGTTTAATCGCGCACCTGCCGGCTTTCCGCGAACACGAACAGGTCGTCGATACCGATTCAACTGCCGCTATCGAATTCAGTCAAGAATCAACGCCGCAGCAGCTTTTCGCGGCGCTCTCGTTAGGCCTGCGCGATTATTTGCGAAAATGTAATTTCAAATCGGCCGTGCTCGGCCTCAGCGGCGGAGTTGATTCGGCGGTCGTGGCAGTGATCGCAGTCGAAGCGCTCGGAGCTGAGAACGTGGTCGGCGTCTCAATGCCGAGCCAATATTCATCGCGCGGCAGCATCGACGATGCAAAAAGATTAGCGGAAAATCTCGGCATCAAATTGTTGCACGTTCCGATCGCGGAGACGTTCGCCGTTTTCAAAGGCCAGTTTAAGGAAATCTTTTCCGGAATGCCGGAAAACGAGACCGAAGAAAACATGCAGCCGCGGTTGCGCGCGATGACGCTAATGGCGCTCTCGAACAAATTCGGCCACCTAGTTTTATCGACCGGAAATAAAAGCGAGCTCTCTGTCGGCTATTGCACGATTTATGGCGATATGGCCGGCGGCCTCGCCGTCATCAGCGATGTGCCCAAGACAATGATCTACGAGCTCGCGCGCTGGATTAACCGCGAGCGCGAAATCATTCCGAGATCGACCATTGAGAAACCGCCAAGCGCGGAATTGAAGCCGAACCAAAAAGATCAGGACACGCTGCCGCCTTACGAGAAGCTCGACGAGATTTTGCGACTCTATGTCGAGGAAAACTTGAGCGCGCGCGACATCATTGGACGCGGGTTCGACGAGAAGACTGTGCGGTGGGTCCAGCGCCGCGTCGATCTCAACGAATATAAGCGCGAGCAAGCGGCGCCCGGATTAAAAGTGACCAGCCGTGCGTTCGGGCTCGGCCGCCGTATGCCGATCGCCCAAAAATACGTCGACTGATTTGTATGCGCCTCTCCATCCTCGCGCCGTTTGTTAGATTCACGGCGATAGCCGCTATGTCTCTAACAAGCGTTGGTATCGCAATTGCAACGGGGCCTGAGAAATCGACTGCCCTTCACATCGGTAAAACAGTCGTGACGTTTACGCCGAGACCGGTTTGGCCATTCGGAGCCCGCATCCGCCGCACGACCACCGGAGTTTTCATGCTGCGCGTTCGCCCGAACGGAAGCGCGGCGAGAGTCGACATTGTTCAGTCGACTGGTTACCAGACAATCGACTTGGCCTCGATGGATGTGTTCTACAAATGGCGATTCGTTCCCGGGTCTACCGACAACGTGGAGATCCCAATCACGTACAAGGTAGATTTACCCAAACAGTAACCGCTTAGATCTGCAGCAGCTCCCGTTGCCAGGGAACCAGCAACGCGTTGGCGCGGGATTGGTCGGCGGCGATCGCTTCCAAAGTTGCGCGCGGAGCGATGAAGGAAGATTCGATGTGCAACTCTTTCGCAGCGTGATCGCGGTTCCTGCGAAAGTTCTCGATTCTCTTCACGACCTCGGCGGTCGCGCGCGTACCGGAGCGGCGAGGCCTGACCGGCCAATCTGTCTCTGGCAATTGCATTCCGCGCTCCGCCGCTTCTCGAAAAGCGCGGCGGCGGCGATCGGAAAAATATTTGTAATCCGGAGATTCACCGGCGGCGAACCGTTCGGCCGAGTGCAGCAGCTCGCGGTTCTGCAAAATGTGAAACGGTGGACGATCAGCCGCTTCGGCTTCGCGTTCGCGCCAATTCCATAGCTCGCGCAAAACAGCCGACGCGCGACCACGTAAAGCCCCTGCCCCGGAAATGCGCCAGGCTTCATCAAGATCGCGCTCACGATCGATCGCGGCCAGCTCGAGTGCGCGCTGACACGATTGCCGGAACCACTCCATTCGATTTCGCGAATTCAACTCCGTTTCCAAACGCTCGGCCATCGGCAACAGATAGCGCGTGTCGTTGACCGCATATTCGGCCATACGCGCAGGAAGCGGTCGCTGCGCCCAATTCGCTTTTTGCGAGCCTTTTGCCAACTCGATTTCAAAATAACGCTGCACCAGTGCGGCCAAGCTGAATTCGTGGATCCCGATCAACCGCGCCGCGATAACGGTGTCGAAAATCCGTTGCGGCACGAAATTCAAATTTCGCCGGAGCAACCGCAGATCGTAATCGGCCCCGTGGAGCACAATTTCTTTTTCCGCGAGCGCGCTAGTCAGAGGGTTCAAATCCAGGTCCGCCAGCGGATCGACAATGAAATCGCGGTGGAACGCCTTATCCGAACGCGTTGTTAATCTTGGCGCCGAAGGCGCATTCACTTGAGCATCGTCTTCGGAGAAGCCGATCCACCCTTTTCCGGACGGCGTGCTGATCTGAAGCAGACAAAGTTTCTCTTTATAGCAGTGCAGGCTGTCGGCTTCGGTATCGAGTGCTACGCGATCGGCCGACTCAAGTTGTGGAAGCAGCTCGCGAAGCTGTGCGGCGTTCGCGATCACGCCTCGCGAAGCCGGTTCTTTGTCATTCCGAGCGGAGTCGAGGAATCTCTAAATATTTCAGAAACATCAAGAGATGTCTCCACTTCGGTCGACATGACAGAATTAGTAAACCGCACCCTCATTTGAGCCCACTCAATAACAGCTCGGCGTTGGTTTTGGTCGCGTTGAGGTTATCGATCAACTTTTCCATCGCCTCGATCGGCGGCAGCGCAGCCATCGCTTTGCGCAAAAGCTGCACCCGCTCCCATTCCTCCGGATGATAAAGCAAATCTTCGCGCCGCGTGGCCGAAAGCATCGGGTGAATCGCCGGATAAAGTCGTTTCTCCTGCAGCGCGCGGTCGAGATGCAGCTCCATGTTGCCGGTGCCTTTGAATTCTTCGAAGATCAATTCGTCCATACGACTGCCGGTTTCGGTCAGCGCGGTTGCGAGAATGGTCAGGCTGCCGCCTTCTTCAACATTTCGGGCCGATCCGAAAAACTTCTTCGGTTTAGTCAGCGCCTTGGCTTCAACACCGCCCGACATGATGCGCCCTTTGCTCGGCTGCAAATTGTTATACCCGCGCGAAAGCCGGGTCAGGCTGTCGAGTAAAATCACGACGTCTTTTTTCATTTCGACCAAACGCTTGGCCCGCTCGAGCACCATCTCCGCGACCTGCACGTGTCGGGTCACGTTCTCGTCAAAGTTCGAATGATAAATCTGGCAATCGATCTCGCGCTCGAGATCGGTCACTTCCTCCGGCCGCTCGTCCACCAGCAGGAGAATGAGAACGATCTCGGGATGATTCACCTGAATCGCTTTGGCAATTTCCTTGAGCAAAATCGTTTTGCCGACGCGCGGCGGCGCAACGATCAACCCGCGTTGGCCGTGGCCGAGCGGTGCGAGTAAATCAACTCCGCGTGCGCAGATCGAATTGGTCTTTGGATTTTCGAGCATGATCCGCCCCTGCGGAAACTGCGGCGTTAGTTTTTCGAAATCGGTCGGCTCGCTCCATTTCTCGGCAGGCTCGCCCTCGATCGTAATCACGTCGTCGAGGACCAGGCCTTTCTCGCGGTCGCGCGGGAGCCGCAATTTGCCGGCAAGTTCTTGTCCGGGCCGCAGACGATAAAGCTCAATTGCGGCGCGCGGCACATAAACGTCTTCCGGTACCGGCAAAAAATTCAGCTCCGGATAGCGCAGCAGCCCGAACGAATCGGCGACTTGATCGAGAAAACCTTCGGCCGTGACGTTGGCGCCCTGGCCAAGCGCAGCGCGGGCGATGTCGAGAATGTGATGATGCCGCGTGCGCGCCGGATGCAGATGCAAATTGAAATCGCGCGCGACCGGAAAGAGATCGTCGAGCTTTTCCAGCTCGTTGATGCTCAGCTCTCGCGGTCCTGCCGTTGTAGTGGCGGCCGTGTCGGCCGCACTCCGAGCCGGGGTGGCGGTTTCCTGATCCGCAGCCGCCACGGTCCGAGCCGGACTGGCATTAGCCTCTACAGTTTCGTCGTTTACGCTTTCGTCCATTTTTCCTGACGCCACAGTTCAACCAGACTGGCGGCCTGGGCCGCGAGCACCGGTCGTTCGCCGTTGTTCCAAACAACGTGATCGGCCCGCTTGATTTTTTCCTCGAGAGGCATTTGCGATTTGATCATGGCTTCGGCCGGGGCGCGCTCGATCTCCATTCGCCGGATAAGATTGGCGAGCTGGATATCAGGCGAGCAGGCCACGACCACCACCCGATCGCAAAGGGTTTCACCACCGGTTTCATAAAGAAGTGGAATGTCTGCGAAGAAAAATTCGGGGGATGTGCGGTGCCTGTCCGCTTCAACGCTCCATTGCCGCCGAATCCGGGGATGGAGAATTTGTTCGAGCGCCTGCTTTTTGGCGGCGTCCTGGAAGATTATCGCGCGGACTGCCTCCCGATTCAAGTCGCCATTACGGGAAAAGACGCTAAAGCCGAAAAGATTGAGCAGCTCCTGTTTGACCTCGTCAAGATCGACAAGCTCACGTGCGACCTCATCGGCGTCGAAAAATTTGGCTGCGGGAAGGATCTCGCGCAGGCACTCGCAGAAAGTGCTCTTGCCCGTCGAAATGCCTCCGGTGATTCCAATTGCGG
>WNFD01001377.1_pt1 | contig 24524 bp, 17 predicted proteins | sample 5400491 | NCBI WGS metagenome assembly WNFD01 (sample SAMN13153343, study PRJNA577476) | soil metagenome | isolation source: 120 cm saprolite under Douglas fir tree site 2 hole 2 replicate 2 | place: USA:California | collected 2015-04-18
TCGCCGAACAGCTTCGCGGTGAATGCCTCGTGCACGGTGTCCGAGGGGTCGTCCTCGTTCATCGCGATCTCTTCGAGCACCACGTTGCGCTCGGCGTCCACGTCCTTCGGCGTGATCAGCGAACTGGTCACCATGTCGGACAGGATGTCCACGGCCAGCGGCAGGTCCGCGTCCAGTACCCGCGCGTAGTAGCAGGTGTACTCCTTCGCGGTGAACGCGTTCATCTCGCCGCCGACCGCGTCCATCTCCGAGGAGATCTCCAGCGCGGTGCGCCGCCTAGTGCCCTTGAACAGCAGGTGCTCCAGGTAGTGGGTCGCGCCCGCGTGCGCCTCGTCCTCGTCGCGGGAGCCGACGCCCACCCAGATTCCGAGGGCGACGGAGCGCACCGCGGGCAGGAACTCGGTGACTACCCGCAGACCGCCGGGAAGGACTGTGCGACTGACACCACGGGATGGTTGGGTAGCCATCTATTCGTGATGTCCGCGGGTGCGGTGCCGGGTCCGGCGGCTTCCGTCCTGGCCGTCGCGGTCCCCCCGGTCACCGTCCCGGTCACGATCGCCGCCGCGGTCCCTGGGGCCGCCGGAACGGTCGCCGCCGGAGCGGTCGCCGCCGGACCGGTCGCCGCGGGATTCGCCGCCGGACAGGTCCTCGCCGGCCGCCTCACGCTCCACCACCTCGACGGGAACGAGCGACAGCTTGCCGCGGTCGTCGACCTCGCGGATCTCGACCTGGATCTTGTCGCCGATGTGCACCACGTCGTCGATGTTCTCGATCCGCCGGCCGCCGTGCAGCTTGCGGATCTGGGTGATGTGCAGCAGGCCGTCCTTGCCGGGCAGCAGCGAGACGAACGCGCCGAACGTGGTCGTCTTCACCACCGTGCCGAGGAACCGCTCGCCGACCTCGGGCATGTGCGGGTTGGCGATCGCGTTGATCGCGGCCCGCGCCGCCTCGGCCGACGTCCCGTCGGTGGCCCCGACGTAGATGGTGCCGTCGTCCTCGATCGTGATCTCGGCGCCGGTGTCGTCCTGGATCGAGTTGATCATCTTGCCCTTCGGGCCGATGACCTCGCCGATCTTGTCTACCGGGACCTTGATCGTGATGATCCGCGGGGCGTAGACGGACATCTCGCCCGGCTCGGTGATGGCGCCGCGCATGACCTCCAGGACGGTCAGCCGGGCCGCGCGGGCCTGCTTCAGCGCGGCCGCGAGCACCGAGGCGGGGATGCCGTCGAGCTTGGTGTCCAGCTGCAGCGCGGTGATCACCTGCTCGGTGCCCGCCACCTTGAAGTCCATGTCGCCGAAGGCGTCCTCGGCGCCGAGGATGTCGGTGAGCGTCACGTACTGCCCGCCCTCGGAGATCAGGCCCATGGCGATGCCGGACACCATGTCCTTCAGCGGCACGCCGGCGTCAAGCAGGGACATGGTGGAGGCGCAGACCGAGCCCATCGAGGTCGAGCCGTTGGAGCTGATCGCCTCGGATACCTGCCGGATCGCGTACGGGAACTCCTCCCGCGTCGGCAGCACCGGGAGCAGGGCCCGCTCGGCGAGGGCGCCGTGGCCGATCTCGCGGCGCTTCGGCGAGCCGACCCGGCCCGTCTCCCCGGTGGAATACGGCGGGAAGTTGTAGTTATGCATGTAGCGCTTGGTACGGTCCGGGTTGAGCGTGTCGATCATCTGCTCCATCCGGAGCATGTTCAGCGTGGTCACGCCGAGGATCTGGGTCTCGCCGCGCTCGAACAGCGCGGACCCGTGTACCCGGGGCAGCACGTGGGTCAGCGCGGCCAGCGGCCGGATGTCGGTCAGGCCGCGGCCGTCGATGCGCACCCCGTCCCTGATGATCCGCTCCCGGACCAGCTTCTTGGTGAGCGCGCGGAACGCGGCGCTGATCTCCTTCTCGCGGCCCTCGAACTGCTCGGCGAGCTTTTCCTTGGCGAGCGCCTTGACCCGGTCGGTCTCTGCCTCGCGGTCGTGCTTGCCCGCGATCGTCAGCGCCTTGGCCAGCTCCTCGGAGACCTCGCGCGCCACCGCCTCGTACACGTCCTCGGCGTAGTCGACGAAGACCGGGTACTCGGCCGACGGGGAGCCGCCCGCCTCGGCGGCGAGCCGCTGCTGCGCCTCGCACAGCACGCGGATGAACGGCTTGGCCGCCTCGAGACCCTCGGCCACCGTGTCCTCGGTCGGCGCGACGGCGCCGCTGGACTCGTCGGCGATCAGCTTGAGCGTCTCCGGGGTGGACTCGGCCTCGACCATCATGATGGCCACGTCGCCGTCCTCAAGGACCCGGCCCGCCACCACCATGTCGAAGGTGGCCTGCGCCAGCTGCTCGTGCGTCGGGAAGGCCACCCAGTGGCCCTTGATCAACGCCACCCGGACCCCGCCGATGGGGCCGGAGAACGGCAGGCCCGCCAGCTGGGTGGACATGGACGCGGCGTTGATCGCCACCACGTCGTACAGGTGCTGCGGGTCGAGCGCGAGTATGGTCGCGACGATCTGGATCTCGTTGCGCAGGCCCTTGACGAAGGACGGGCGCAGCGGCCGGTCGATGAGCCGGCAGGTCAGGATGGCGTCCTCGGACGGACGGCCCTCCCGACGGAAAAACGAGCCGGGAATCCGGCCCACCGCGTACATCCGCTCTTCCACGTCCACGGTGAGCGGGAAGAAATCCAGGTTTTCCTTCGGCTGCTTGGACGCCGTGGTCGCGGAAAGCACCACGGTCTCGCCGTCCAGGGTTACCAGGGCGGAACCGGCGGCCTGACGGGCCAGCCGGCCCGTCTCGAACCTGATTGTGTGTACGCCAAATTCGCCGTTGTCAATGACGGCTTCGGCACTGTGGACACCCTCCACGGGTGAGACCTCCTTGCGGTAGATCCCGCACCCACCCGCCGCCGTGCCGCTTGTGGCCTGGCTCGCCTTCGGGGGCAGCCGGCCGGTCTTCGATCGAAGCCCTCGGGGCACCGGCTCTATGCCGACCCGGGGACCACTACCGAGGACCGGCCCTGGCGCTCGGGGCCGGGGGCTACGGGATGTCAGTGTTGTCGTTGTTCAGTTGTTCCTGGCTGGACCCAGGGGCTTAACGGCGGATGCCGAGGCGCTCCCTGATCGCACGGTAGCGATTGATGTCCTTCTTAGCCAGGTACTTCAGCAGCCTGCGGCGGCGGCCGACCAGCAGCAGTAGCCCGCGGCGGCTGTGGTGGTCGTGCTTGTGCACCTTCAGGTGCTCGGTCAGGTGATTGATCCGCCTGGTCAGCAGTGCGACCTGGACTTCCGGCGAACCGGTGTCACCCTCACTGGTCGCATACTCCGCCAGGATCTCCTTCTTGGCGGCGGTGTCGAGCGGCACGTGACTCCCTAGTATTGGCACGGAACGGGTTCCCCGGTTTAGGGGACGAGGCAGCCGCATGAGGGTGCAGCACACCTCTCGCTGACCAGGCTAGTCGCCGGGCAGCGTTTCACGATACCACGGGCGGCGATGCGATCGCGCCCGTCTGTCAGCAGCGCCTCACGGGGTCTGCGGGCTGTGAGTCTCCGGTGAGGTCCCGCCGTCCTGCGGAGCCACGGCTTCCCCGGCGGCCACGGCTTCCCCGGCGGCCACGGCTTCCCCGGCGGCCACGGGTTCCCCGGCGGCCACGGGTTCCCCGGGAGCCACGGCGTGCCTCGGGTCCCCGTCCCCGGTGTCGATCATGTGCTCGCCGATTTCCCGGCCCCGGTGCGCGGCGAGGAACACGATGACCCCGGCCACGGCGACGACCGCCATCACCAGCAGGGTGATCCAGTCGTAGTTGAAGATGGCGCGCGGGCTGCTCAGCCCGGTGGGCAGCACCACGTTGACCAGCATCAGGCCCAGGTACACGACGGCGACCACCGACACCGGCCAGGCCCAGCGGCCCAGCGTGAACTGGCCGGCCGGCACCCAGCCCCGGGCCCGGGCGATCATCGACCCGATCACCGTCAGCAGGAACGCCAGGTAGATCCCGCTGACCCCGAACGACACGAGCGAGAGCAGCACGTTGGTGTTGGCCGGGTAGGTGATGAACCAGATCTTGACGTTGTGCGTGGGCGACGCGAACTCGAGCCCGATGAACACCACGGTGATCAGCGCGCCGCCGAATAGGGCGTTGGCCGGGGTCTTGAACCTCTGGCTGATCGCGGAGATCCACTTGGACCCGGGCAGCGCGCCGTCCCTGGCGTAGGAGAACGCGAGCCTGCTGCCCGCGCCCTGCACGGCGGTGCCGCAGGAGAAGAAGGCGAAGATGATCACGACCAGTACCACGTCCTGCAGGCCGCGCGGCAGCTGGCTGAGGATAAAAGGTATCCCGCCGTTGCTGACGGTCCGCAGCACCGAGCCGGGGCCGGACGGCATGGCCAGCAGCAGGGCCCCGATCAGCACGAACGAGGCGATCCCGCCCCAGATCAGCGCCAGACGCATGGCCCGCGGCACCTGCCGGCCCGCGTTCTTGGTCTCCTCGGAGATATCCCCGGCCGACTCGAAGCCGTAGAAGATGTAGACGGGCGCGAGCACCGCGATCAGGGCGGCGCCGATCCAGCTGCCGCCGAAGTTCAGGCCGAGCGGGTTGGTCGCGACGTGCTGGACGTTCTGCGTGCTGGTCAGGAAGCCCAGGCCGTGGTGGAAGCCGTGGATGCCGAGGACGACCGCGATGCCGAACGTGCCGAGGATCTCGACGTAGACGCCGAACTGCGCCACACGGCCCATGGCCCTGGCGCCGATGGTGTTCAGGGTGGTCTGGATCGCCAGCAGGACCAAGGTGATGATCAGGATGGTCAGGTGGCTGCTCGGGTTGATCTTCCAGCCGAGCCAGGTACGGGCGAGCGCGGCGACGTAGCTGACCACGCCGGTGTCCACCGACGCCACCGTGACGAGCAGCGCGATCCCGTAGAACCAGCCGACGAACCAGCCGAACTTCCGGCCGACCGTGTACTTGCTGTACTGGTAGAGCGCGCCGGCCACCGGGTAGTGGCTGGCCAGCTCGCCGAAGACCAGGGCGACCAGGAGCATCCCGGCGACCGGGATCCAGGTCAGCCAGATGTAGGCGGGCCCGCCGGTGCCGAGGCCGAGCACGAACAGGGAGAAGATGCCGACCATCGGCGATAGGTAGGTGAACGCGACCGAGAAGTTCGCGAACAGCCCGAGCACGCGGTTGAGCTGCGGGCGGTAACCGAGGTTCTCCAGCCGGGCGTCGTCCTCGTCCAGCGCGGCCGGGACCTGCGTCCCCGTGTCCTGCATGAAACCTCCTCTGGTTTGCCGCGGGCGAAGCCAGACCGCCCCAGGAATGTAGCAATGTAGCGCATGGAGCTGATGATTAACCTGAGTTCCGCCCGGTTCCACGCCGTGCGGCCGCAGGCCTTCTCGGTTGAGGCGCCCGGCACGCGCTTCTTAGACTGGGCAAATGCCCGATCTGAGCCTTGCGCGCCGCCTCGCCCTGGGCCGCCTCCCGCAGTCCGTGCCGGGGAACACGGGGCCCACGGGGTCCACGGGGCCCACGGGGTCCCGGCCCGCGTGGTGGCCGGCCTGGTCGGTGCCGGCCGCGACGCGCACGCTGCGCGCGGTCCTGGTGATCCCCTCCCTGTTCGCGCTGACCTATCAGGGCTTCGGCAACCTGCAGATGGCCCTGTTCGCGGCGTTCGGCGGGTTCGCGAACCTGATCATGGCCTCGTTCGGCGGCAGCAGGCGAGACAAGATCATCGCGCACCTGGGGCTGGCGGTGACCGGGAGTGTCGGGCTGATCATCGGCACGGCGGTCAGCGGCATCGCCTGGCTGGCCGTCCTGGTCACGATCCCGGTGACGTTCGGGATCTTCTTCGCCGGCGTGGCGGGGCCCAACGCGGCCTCCGGCGTCACCGCCGCGCTGCTCCCCTACGTGCTGCCGGTGGCCACGCCGGGCACGGTGAGCATGATCGGTGACCGGCTGGCCGGCTGGTGGCTGGCCTCGGTCGTCTCCACCGCGGTCGTGCTGGTGCTTTCGCCGCCATCACCCGGAGACCGGCTGCGCGCGGCGGCGGCCGGGTCGGCCCGGGCGCTGGCCGCCCACCTGGACGCGGCCGTCAACGGCACAGCCACCGCCGCCGACCGGGAGGCCTGCCAGACCTCCAAGCACGAGCTGATGAGCGCGTTCGCCAGCACGCCGTACCGGCCGGTCGGCCTGGCCACGGCCGACCAGGGACTGGGCAGCGTGGTCCAGTTGCTCGAGTGGTGCACCGCGTTGATCGCTGACGCCACCGACGGGCACCCGAACCTGGACCGGGCCGCGCAGTCCGACCGTGATCTGCTGGGCCTGGCGGCCACGGTGCTCAGGCAGATCGGCGACCTGCTGGCCGGCACCGACCCAAAAACCCTAGCGCTGCCCGACCCGACCGAGATGGACCGGCAGCGTGCGGCCAGTGCCGCCTACCACCGGTCGGCGGCCCCGGACGGCGACTACGACTCGGTGGAAGTCATCGCCAGCTACGCCTTTCACGCGCAGGCGATCTCCCTCGTCGTGCAGGCCATCGTCGCGGATGCCCTGGTCGCCACCCGGCAGGCCGATCCGGAGACGATCGCCGCCCGGCGTCGCGGCTGGTACGGGGCCCAGCCCGAGGGGACAATGGCCGAGCGGCGGGCGGCCGCTCTTTCCGGCGCGATGGGCGTCCTGGTCAGGCACGCCAGCTTCCGTTCGGTCTGGTTCCTGAACAGCCTGCGCGGGTCGCTGGCCCTGGCGGCGGCGGTCCTGGTGGCCGACCTGTCCGGGGTCCAGCACGGGTTCTGGGTGGTGCTCGGCACCCTGTCGGTGCTGCGCACCAACGCGGCGTCCACCGAGTCCACCGCACTGCGCGCGCTGGGCGGCACCGTCATCGGCTTCGTGGCGGGCGCGCTGCTGCTGCTCGGCATCGGCACGAGCCCCCCGGCGCTGTGGGCGGCGCTGCCGATCGCGCTGGCCGTGGCGGCCTACGCGCCGGGCACAATGCCGTTCGCCGTCGGGCAGGCGGCATTCACCGTCGTCGTCCTGGTCCTGTTCAACCTGCTCGCGCCGGCCGGCTGGAAGGTCGGCCTGCTGCGCATCGAGGACGTGGCCCTCGGCTGCCTGGTGAGCCTGGTGGTCGGCGTCCTGTTCTGGCCGCGCGGCGCCGCCTCGGTGGTCGGCGACGACCTCGCCGACGCGTTCCGCCGCGGCGGCGCTTACCTCACTCAGGCGGTGGACTGGGCCCTCGGCACCAGGCATGACCCGCCAGACGCCGGCGTCGCCGCCGTCACCGCCGGGATACGGCTGGACGAGGCGCTGCGCGGTTTCCTCGCCGAGCAGGGCGCCAAGCGGGTGTCCAAGGAGGACCTGTGGATGCTGGTGATGGCCTCCATGCGGCTCAGGCTGACGGCTTACTCACTGGCCGGGCTGCAGGCACCGGAGCATGCCCGGCAGCACAAGCCCCGGGGCACGGCCTACGCGCGCACCGCGCTGACCCACGCGACCGCCGACCTGACCGGCTTCTACGAACGGGTCGCGGTGCTGGTGGGGCGCCCGGTTGCCCACCAGGTGGTGCTGCCGGTCAGCGTACCGCCGTTCACCGGCCTGAGCCTGAACGGCAGCGCGGCGGAGTCCCCCGGGACCGACGTTGATGGGGTGGAGGTGCTGGGCCCTGGAGGGGGAGCCGGCCCGGACCTGGTCCGCGTCATCACCGCGCCGCATCACCCGCACCTGCTCTGGGTGCACGAGCACCTGCAGCATCTCAGCTCGCACGCGCACGCGATCACCGCTCCGGCCTCGCGCGTGGCCGAGCAGCGCCGCCTGCCCTGGTGGCGCTAGCCCGGGGCGCGAGGCACGCACCACGCCCGTTCGGCCGAATTAATTCAGTAGCGGGCGCCGGCCACCTGGGTGGCCAGCGGGTCGAGGACGGCGAGCTCGTCCGCGGTCAGCGTGATGTCCATGGCCGCGATGTTCTGCTCGAGCCACTTGACCCGCTTGGTGCCCGGGATCGGCACGAGCGGGACGCCGAGCCGCTCCTGCTGGGCGTACACCCAGGCCAGCGCCACCTGCGCGGGAGCCACGCCCTTGGCGTCGGCCACCGACCGCACCGCATCGGCGATCGCCTGGTTCGCCTTGGCTGCCTCGCCGGCGAACCGCGGGTTGCGGCGGCGGAAGTCGCTGGCGTCCAGCGTGCTCAGATCGACGGTGCCGGTCAGGAAGCCGCGGCCGAGCGGCGAGTAGGGCACGAAGCCGACGCCGAGCTCGCGCATGGCGTCCATCGCGCCGGCCGGGAGGTCGGGGTCCTCGATGTCACGGGTCCACAGCGAGTACTCGGTCTGCACCGCGGTGATCGGGTGGACCGCGTGCGCGCGGCGCAGCAGCTCGCCGCTGACCTCGGACAGGCCCAGGTAGCGGACCTTGCCCTCGGCCACGAGTTCGGCCATCGCGCCGACGGTCTCCTCGATCTCGGCCGTCTGCGGCGGGCGGTGCAGGTAGTACAGGTCGATAGAGTCGACGCCGATCCTGGTCAGCGACGCCTCGGCCGATCGCTTCACGTAGTCGTGTTCGCCGCGGACGACGCGGTGCGCGTCGCCGCCCGACCGGTCGATGCCGAACTTCGTGGCCAGCTGCACCTCGTCGCGGCGGTGCGCGATCGCGCGGCCGACCAGCACCTCGTTGTGGCCGGCGCCGTAGATGTCCGCCGTGTCGATGAACGTCACGCCGAGGTCGAGGGCACGCCGGATGGTGGCGACCGACTCGTCCCAGTCGGCGGCGCCGTACCATTCGCTCATCCCCATGCAGCCCAGGCCCTGGGCGGACACGGTGAGCTGGCCTAGTTTGATGGTGCGCATGTGGTTTACCTGCTCCTTTTAGAGTTCGGTGGTTTGCGGCGCGGCCAGGCAGCTTGAGTAGTAGCTGATCTTCGCGTCGAGCAGCTTCAGGCACTCCCGCTGGCTGGCGAGGGCCCGGCGCACCTCCTCGCGGTGCCGCTTCAGCAGGTCGAGGCGTTCCGCCTCGCCCGCGCCCGACCTGACCAGCTCGGCGTACCGCTGCATGTCCCGCACCGGCATCCCGGTCGCGCGCAGCTTGATCAGCACCGACAGCCAGTCAAGGTCGCGGTCGCTGAACCGCCGGCGGCCGTCCCCGCCCCGCTCGATGGTCGCGAGCAGGCCGATCCGCTCGTACCAGCGCAAGGTGTGCGGGGTAAGGCCGCACTTGGCGGCCGCCTCGCCGATGCTCCAGGTCGTCACATCATCGAGCCTACGAGTTAGAGCGCGCTCTAACGCAAACGGGGCCCGGTTAGCTGGCCCGGTTAGCTGGCTGCGGCGCCGCCGAAGGTGACGGTGACGTGCTGGAAGCCCAGGGACGTCAGCATGCCGTCGAGCATCCCCTCGGCGTTCTTCTGCGCCTCGGTCAGCAGCGGGCTCTGCCGGGCCGCGGTCTGGATCTTCTGCTGGGCCAGGATGTAGACCTGCTGCTGGCTGTTCGGGTTGCCGGAGAAGAAGTTGCCGATGCGGTTGAACAGCCCCTGCTGCTGGGCGTACACGTACGACTGGGATGGGTCGAGCACGGCCGGCTCGAGCTGGGCCTTCGGCAGCGCCACGGTGACCGCGGTGCGGTTCGTGTTCACCGTGATGGCGTGGCTCTTGAGCCGGGAGAAGTCGATGAAGGCGATGTCGGTGCCCTGCCCGACGAACAGTGTCTCGCTGCCCTGTAGGAACGAGGGCAGCATCGAGCTGCGCCTCAGGTCGACCACCACCTCGAACGAGCCGCTGGCTGCCTCGTAGCGGCTGAGCTGGGTGATCGACTTCAGGAGGACCGGCTGGCTGCGGTCGGTGGTGGTTTCCGCGAACGGGTTCCGCAGCTGTGGCAGCAGGTGGACCGCGGAGAGCACCACGATGAGCACTCCTGCCGCGGCGACCGCGCCCACGATCCCGGCCAGCGACCCTACTCTCGGCATGCGCGCCATTGTCTTCCTCACGTCATGCTGGGCTTGCTTGGCTGAGCTACCCCAGCGCGCCGAGATAATTCGGCAGGCGCGGCATATTACGCTGTGCTTGGGCATACCTGGCGTATGTACAGGTCCTTGTTCAACCGGCCCGATGGCTACGGGACCCGGCGCCGCCGACGCTGGCCGCGATCCCGGGCTGCGGGCTGCCTGCTGTGGATCGTCCTGCTGATCGTGATCCTCATCGTCCTTTCCGTGCTGTTCGGCGGATTCCAGAAAGGCACCAAGACCAACGGCCTCGGCCATTGGTGCACCTCCTGCACTTCCGCACCAATGGTGACGGGCCGACCGGGCTGATCAATCATCGTGGACATTTACTGCCCCCATGAGGGATGTACCGGTCCACAATGATCGAAAGGGGCGCGTCACAGGCGGGGGTCGACGGGTTCGGACTCCAGGGCCAGGACGGCGAAGACGCATTCGTGGACGCGCCAGAGGGGTTCGCCGCGGGCGACGCGGTCCAGGGCCTCCAGGCCGAGGGCGTATTCGCGCAGCGCCAGCGAGCGCTTGTGGCTGAGCCCGCGCTGGCGCAGCCGGGCCAGGTTCGGTGGTTCGGTGTAGTCGGGACCGTAGATGAGGCGCAGGTACTCCCGGCCGCGCACCTTCAGGCCCGGCTGGACCAGGCCGCCGTGCTGGCTGGAGCCGCTGCCGCCGCGGGGGGTGCGGGTCAGGTTCGCGGCGGGCTTGACCACCATGCCCTCTCCCCCGGCGGCGGTCAGGTCCTCCCACCACCGCGTCGCCGCGGCGACCGATGCGGGATCGCCGGTCTCGACCTCGAGGCGGCGGGTGGTCGCGATCAGTTCCGGGCCCGCCGCGGCAGCGGCTCCGGCCAGCACAGCCGCGCCAGCGGCTCCAGCCAGCACAGCCGCGCCAGCGGCTCCAGCCAGGTCCGCGGCGGCGAGCCGGTCGGCCAGGCCGAGGTGCCACCGGTGCGGCCGCTCGTGGTAGACGGCGCCCTCGGAGGCGAGCAGCTGGAACGGGGCGACCCGCACCCCGGCCAGCCCGTCGGTGGCCCAGCAGTAGCGCAGGTAGGCGGCGGTGAACGCCTCCGCGTTCGCCAGGCGGGCCCGGGTCCGGTCCAGCAAGGCACCGACGAGCGAGCCGCCCTCGCCAGGCAGCGGGCGGGCGCTGGCCTGGGTCAGGGCGGAGACCGCGACCGGCAGCGACGCCAGGGCGGCGGCCCCGACGGCGGCGTACTGGTCGCGCAGCAGCGGCCCGGCCTTGACGTTCCACGGCAGCAGTTCGGCGTCGAGGAGCAGCCACGACGTGCCGAGCTCGGCGAATAGCCCGGCCTTCTCGATCGCGGCACTGACCCGCTCGACCAGCGCCACGGCCAGCGAGGGGGTGGGCTCCGCGGCGAAGAACGGGCGCCCGGTCCTGGTCCAGACCGCGCCAGCCGCCCCGGGCACGCCGAACCTGGCCTGCGCGTCGTCCGGAGAGCGGCACACCAGCAGCACCGCGCGCGAGCCCATGTGCTTCTCCTCGCACAGGACCGATTCCACGCCGTCCGCGCGGTAGGCGGCGAAGGCCTGGTCCGGGTGCTCGAGCAGGTCACCGTGCTGAGCCGTGGCGACCGGGCTCATGGTGGGCGGCAGGTACAGCAGCCAGCGCGGGTCGATCGCGAACCGGCTCATCACCTCCAGCGCGGCCGCCGCGTGGGCGTCGCGGACGCCCACCCGCGGCAGGTAGGCTGTCTCGATCACGCGTGAGGAGGAAACGTCGCCCATGTCAAGCAGCACAGTATCCAGCACATCAGGCTCGCGGCGTGCGGCGCCGGGGGGTGAAACCGCGGGAAAAGGCCTGGCCGGGGGATGGTAGACGCGGGCAGCCGGGACTGACACCACGGTCCGTTCGGGATAATTCAAAGCGGTCAGACGGCCACCGAACACACAGCCCGTATCCAGGCACAGGGTGTTGTTCACCCACTCGGGCGTGGGCACCGGGGTATGGCCGTAGAGCACCATGGCCTGGCCCCGGTACTCCTCGGCCCACGGGTAACGCACCGGCAGGCCGTATTCGTCGGTCTCGCCCGTCGTCTGCCCGTACAGGCAGAACTCGCGGACCCGGCCGGAGGCGCGGCCGTGGTAGCGCTCGATCAGGCCCGCGTGCGCCACCACCAGGCGGCCGCCGTCCAGCACGTAGTGGCTGATCAGGCCGTCGATGAACCGGTCCACCTGAGTCCGGAACTCCTCGGGCTCACCGGCAAGCTGCTCCATCGAGGCGTCTAGGCCGTGGCTGCGCTTTACGTTCTTGCCGCGCAGCGCCTTCAGCAGCTTGACCTCGTGGTTGCCGGGCACGCAGAACGCGGTCCCGGCGGCCACCATGCCCATGACCAGGCGCAGCACGCCCGGCGTGTCCGGCCCCCGGTCGACCAGGTCGCCGAGGAACACCGCGCGCCGGCTTGGATGGCTTGCTCCGACCGGCCGCCCGGCGCCGTCGCGCTCGAGGGCGTAGCCGAGCGCGGCCAGGAGCTGCTCGAGCTCGGCCAGGCAGCCGTGCACGTCGCCGATGACGTCGAACGGGCCGCTCTCGTGCCTCAGGTCGCTGTACAGCTTGGTGCGCGTGATCGTGACCGCGGCGACCTCCTCGGGGGTGCGCAGGACATGGACCATGCGGAACCCCTCCCGCTGGAGCCCATGCAGGCTGCGGCGCAGCTGGCCGTGCTGGCGGCGGAGCACATACGCGCCGAAGTCACGGTCCGGGCGGCCGGCGTTCCGCTCCGCGCACAGCTTTTCCGGCAGGTCCAGGACGATCGCCACCGGCAGCACGTCGTGCTCGCGGGCCAGCGTGACCAGCTCGCGGCGGGCTTCGGGCTGCACGTTCGTCGCGTCGATGACGGTCAGGCGGCCGCCGGCCAGCCGCTTGCCCGCGATGTACTGCAGCAGCTCGAACGCGGCCGGCGTGGCGGACTGGTCGTTCTCGTCGTCGGCGACCAGCCCGCGGCAGAAGTCCGAGGAGATCACCTCGGTCGGCTTGAAGTGCGCGCGGGCAAACGTCGACTTGCCGGACCCGGTGACGCCGACCAGGACGACCAGGCTCAGCTCGGGGATGGTCAGCTTGGGGGTGGTCAGCTCGGTCATGGCCCTGTCTGTCATGGCTTTGGCCCCTGCTCGAAGACGGCGAGCTGGGTGGGCGGGCCGGCGTCGGGGTGTTCGGGGCCGACGGGCAGGAAGCGGACCTGGTAACCGTGGTTTCTGGCGGCGTTCTTGGCCCACGCGCCGAACTCAGCGCGGGTCCATTCGAAGCGGTGGTCCCGGTGCCGGAGCGCGCCGGGTTCCAGCGTGGCGAAGTGCGGGTTGTATTCGGCGTTGGGGGTGGTGACCAGGATGGTGGCTGGCTTTGCGAAGCCGAACACGGCCCGCTCGAGCGCGGGGAGCCGTTCGGCGTCCAGGTGCTCGATCACCTCCATCAGCACGGCGGCGTCCAGGCCGGCCAGCCGGTCGTCGCGGTAGGTGAGCGAGGACTGGAAGATGGTCAGGCGTTCGCGCTTGTTATCGGGCATCTGGTCGAGCTTGAGCTGGCGGGCGGCCAGCTGCAGGGCCCGGGCGGACACGTCGACCGCCGTCACGTGCTCTATTTGCTTGTCCGCGAGGAGGTCTCTGGTGAGGGCGCCGGCGCCACAGCCGAGGTCGCCGACCCTGCGTGCTCCGATTTCGCGCAGCACGGCCAGGATGGCCTCGCGGCGCTGGACGGCCAACGGCTTGTGTTCTTCTGAGCCGGCTTCGTCGACGGCGTTGTCGAGTTCTTCGGGCTCGGTGTCGTCGGCCTCGGCCAGCCGGGCCAGCGCGGACCGGGTGAGCTTGTGCTGGTGTGACAGATAGCGCCGGGTGATGAGCTCCTTCTCCGGGTGGCCGGCCAGCCAGTCGCCGCCGGCCCGGATCAGCTTGTCCACCTCCTCGGTGGACACCCAGTAGTGCTTGGCGTCGTCGAGCACGGGCAGCAGCACGTACAGGTGATTGAGCGCGTCCGCCAGCCGGAACTCGCCGGTCAGCCGCAGGTCGAGATACGCGGAGTCACCCCACTCTGCTGGCTGGAGGGGCTGACTGCGGGCGTCGACGCTCCACCCGAGGGGCGCGAAGACGCTATCCGCTAGCCTGGCGCCGCCGCGGCAGCGCAGGGCCGGGACCCTTATCGTGAGCGGGATGCGGGCGGCGGCCAGGTCGGGCCGCGCGTCGCAGCGCCCGGTCAGCGCGGTGCGGAAGGCCTCCTTGATCGCCACCGCGAGCATGCTCGAGGCGGCGTACGGCCGGTCGTTGACGTACTGGGCGAGTGCCGTATCGCTGTTCTTGGTGCTCTTGCCGGCTGGCCCGCGGACCAGGGCCACCGGGTCGACCTCGAGCAGCAGCGCGGCCGTGCACCGCTCCGGAGTCGCCTCCGGGTAGAAGACATGCGCCTCACCAGCCGAAACGGCGAACGACTGCAACCGGTCCGGGTGCTTGTGCAACAGGTACCCCAGATCGGTCGCGGGCGCGCGGGTGGTGGTGATGGTCAGCAGCACACGCCATTGTCTCCGGCCGCATCACGCCAGATCAAAACCATTTTCCCGAACGGCTCGTGGTGCGTGCCCGGCTCGTGGTGCGTGCCCGGACCGTGGTGCGTGCCCGGACCGTGGTGCGTGCCCGGCTCGTGGTGCGTGCCCGGGCGCCCGGTTCGAGGGGCACGCTGGAAAGCGCTCGGTGTCCCCCGGGTACGTTCTTAGGTACCCGGGGGGACACCGACTCCGCTGGTGGCGTCCGCCCGGGCGATACCGGCGGGGCTGGGCGGGTAGGAGTGGAGCGTGACGCGCTGGGTGCTGCATGTGGACCTCGACCAGTTCATCGCGGCGGTCGAGGTGCTGCGGCATCCCGAACTGCGCGGGCGGCCCGTCGTGGTGGGCGGCGACGGCGACCCGACCAAGCGCGGCGTGGTGAGCACCGCGTCCTATGAGGCTCGCGAGCACGGCGTGCACTCCGGCCTGCCGCTGCGGACGGCCGCGCGGCGGCTGCCGGACGCCGTGTTCTTGCCGGTGGACCGGGCCGCCTACGAGGAGGTCTCCGAATCGGTGATGGCCGTGCTACGGTCCACCGGGGCGGTGGTGGAGGTGCTCGGCTGGGACGAGGCGTTCCTCGGCGTCGAGACCGACGACCCCGAGGCCTTCGCCCGGTCGCTTGCGCGCAGCGTCCGGGAGGCGACCCAACTGGACTGCACGGTGGGGATCGGCGAGAACAAGCTGCAGGCCAAGATCGCCACCGGGTTCGGCAAGCCGGCGGGCGTGTTCCGGCTGACCTACTCCAACTGGTTCGAGGTCCTCGGCGGCCGGCCCACCGACGCGCTGTGGGGCATCGGGGCCAAGACGGCCAGGAAGCTCGCCGGGCTGGGCATCCGCACCGTCAGCGACCTCGCGGCGGCTGACCCGGACGCGCTCGGCGCCGAGTTCGGCCCGATGACGGGGCCGTGGCTGGTGCTACTCGGCCGCGGCCGCGGTGACGCCGACGTGGACGACACCCCCTACGTGGCCCGCGGCCACGGGCGGGAGGAGACGTTCCAGCGGAACATCGCCGACTGGTCCCAGGTCCAGGCCGAGATGGCGCGGATCGCAGGCCTGCTCGCCGTGGATCTGGCCCAAGAGCCGCGGCCGACCGTGCGGGTCATCGTGAAGGTGCGCTACGCGCCGTTCATTACCGAGACCCATGGGGTGACGCTTTCTCCGCCCAGCTCGGAGGCCGCGGTGATCTCGCAGGCCGCCTCGGACGCGCTCGGCCGGTTCACCGGGCGGCGGCCGGTGCGGTTGCTCGGGGTCCGAGCGGAGTTCGGGTCCTAGCGGTGCTGTTTACAGCGGGCGGGTCATGCCGACCTCGCCGAGGGCCGGGTTGGAGGGTAGCGGCTGGCGTTCGGCGGTAGGGGAGAACCCGCAGCGCTCGTACAGCATGCGCGCGTGCTTGTTGGTCTCGGTCACCCACAGGTGCACCGAGGTCGCGTTCCTCGCCCGGGCCCAGCCGATCACCGCGTCGATCAGCGCCTCGCCGACGCCGCGGCCGCGGGCCTGCGGGCGGACGAACATGGAAATGAGCTCGACTGTGCCGGGCGCCTCCTGGTAGCCGCCGATTAGGCCGGCGGGCTCGGACGAGTGGACCTCGGGGATGTAGGCGAGGAACGTGCCACCGCGGGCGATCCGCTGCCGCCACTCAGCCTCGCCGAAGGCCACCTGCTCCGCGTAGGTCGAGCTGAAGGCGTCCGGCGCGTCAAGCAGCGCCAGCAGCCGGATGTCCCGCAAGGCCGGCCAGTCCGCCATCACCGTCTCGCGCACCAAGACCATGCCCCATGCTCCGATCGTTACCGCGTGCCACACAACCGGTTTTCCTGGCGGTCGGCGCGTTGGCCCAGTCCGCGCTCAGTCAAAACGGCGGGCACTCGGGTAGATCTGACTGCCATCCACGACGATGTTGGCACCGGTAATCCACGAGGCCCGGGCGGACAGCAGGAAGGTCACCACGTCGGCGACCTCCTCCGGGCGGCCCAGGCGGCCGAACGGGAACTGACTGGCCAGGAAGGCGGCGAAGTCCTCGGGGTGCTCCTGCCGGAAGGTGTCCCATCCGCCGCCGGGGAACATGATCGACCCGGGGCTGACGGCGTTCACCCGGATGCCGGCCGGCGCGAGTTCCTGCGCCGCGGTCGCCGCGAGATGGATCTCCGCGGCCTTGGCGGCGGCATAGGCGGTTCGCGGCGCCGGACGCAGGCCGGTGATCGAGGAGATGATCACCACCGCGCCGCCGCCCGCGGCGCGCAGGTGGGCCAGGCCGGCCCGGATGAGCTCCGCGGCATGGCCCGCGTTGAGGGCGAAGGTCGCGGTGAAATCGCCGTCGCTGGCACTGGTGAGGTTGCCCCGGCCGACCGTCCCGCCCGCGTTGGCCACCAGGTGATCCAGGCCGCCGAGCGCGGCCGCGATGTCGTCCACCGCGCGCTTCAGCGCGGGCGTGTCGGTGACGTCGGCCACCGCGGTGGCGACCGGCACGCCCCTGGGGCCCAGGCGCTCGGCGGCCGCGGCCAGGCCCGCGGCGTCCCGGGCGACAAGCCCGACGGCCGCTCCCTCGGCGGCGAGCGCCTCGGCCACCGCCAAGCCGATGCCCCGGCTTCCCCCGGTGATCAGCGCGCGGCTACCGTGCAGGCCAAGGTCCATGGGTGGCTCCTATCGCGGGCGGAGTGACCGGCCGGATTCTTAGTTATTACCCTGGCGGCATGGCGGAGGGGACGCAGCCGGACCATGCTTTTGCCGTCGGTAACGACGAACAGTACCGGCCGGTGCAGGCGGTGGGCGACCAGCGGGTCCGGGTCAGCGGGGCGGACGGGACCGGCCTGCTGGTATGCCACGCGTCGCGCCCGCTCGAGGATCCGCGCCGGGATGGCGGACCGCTGGTGGTCGTGGTCCACGGCGCGCTGCGCGACTCAGATCGCTACCTGGCTAGCGCGCAGCACGCCGCGCGGCTGGCCGGGTTTGACGCGCTCATCGTGGCCCCTCAGTTCCTGTCCGACGTGGACGCCAGGGCGGCGGCCGGCGTCCCGGACGGCGCCCTGTACTGGGATGTCGAGGGCTGGAAGGGCGGCTATCCCGCGCTCGGGCCCGCGGCGGTCAGCTCGTTCGGCGCCATGGACAGCCTGCTCGACCAGCTGGCTCCGCCCGCCGGACCCGGGCCTGAAGCGGCCGTGGTCATATTCGGCAACTCGGCGGGCGGCCAGTTCGTGAACCGCTACGCCGCTGCGGGCCGCGGGCCGGACGCCCTGGCCGAACGAGGCCAGCGGGTGCGATTCGTCGTCTCCAACCCCTCGACGTACCTGTACTTCGACCGGGAGCGGCCAGTCACGGTGCCGGACGGCTCACTCGTCAACCGCTGGCGTTACGGGTTCGACGAGGCCCCCGGGTACGTGGACGCCGACCCGCGATCGAGCCTGGAACGCTATCTCGCCCGCGACGTCACGATCGTGCTCGGCGCGCTGGACACCGACCGCGCCGGTTTGCTGCTCGAGGTGAGTCCCGCGGCCATGGCGCAGGGCGCGAACCGCTTCGACCGTGGCCTGCACTACGACCAGCACGTCCGCAGGCTCGCCCGCGCGGCCGGGCTTCCCGCCAGGCACCGGCTGATCCAGCTGGCGGGCGTCGGGCACACGGCCGGCGACGTCATGGCCGCCGCGGACGTCCGGGAGATCGTCTTCGGCTGACCCCAGGGGCCACACTGGTGCCCATGCCGGAGGGACCCCGCGGCGCGGTCAGGTGCGGGCGTAGTTGCTGGCTCCGAACCAGTCCACGACGACGACCGGCTCGTCTCCCACCACCCAGGCATCATGTCCCTGGGGCAGCGCGGTGACGTCTCCGGGCCTGGCGTCGAACTCGGCGCCATCGGCCATCACGATGTGCAGCGTTCCGGTCACGTGGTACTGGAAATGCGGCGCCTCGCAGAGATCGGTGCCGGCCAGCGGCTTGACATGGTCGGACCAGCGCCACCCGGGCTGCAGGGTGAGCCGGCCGATCTCGGCGCCGCCGATCTTGAGGAGGTCCAGGGCGCCGCGCTCGAAGGTGCGGGTTTCGTCGGGGGCCTGAAAGCTCTTCTGCTCCGCTTTCCCGGTCATGATGGTTTCCTTCCGCAGGACTAAGGTGTAGGGCCCAGTGTGGCCCACGGCGGTTGCAGCCACCTTGCACTGACCTGGCGGCGGGCCGGATGCCGGGATTTAATACGTGCATGAAGTCGCTGGCCGTGCGGGTACTCAGCGATTTCGGCGTGGACGGGATCGAGCCGCAGGCGCTGGGCAGCCGGAAGGCGCGGCTCGCACTGCAGCTGCTCGCCATGGCCGAGGGACAGGCGGTGTCACCCGGCGTGCTCATCGACACCCTGTGGGACACCGCCCCGCCCGCGCGACCGGAGGAGCAGCTGGCCGTCTTGATGAGCCGGCTGCGCTCGGTGCTCGGACGCGACCGGATCGAGCATCGTGACCGCGGTTACCTGCTGCACTGCGATTGGCTCGACGCGACCGAGCTGGCCATGCTCACCGGGGAGGTGGAATCGCGGCGGGCCGCGGGCAACGTGATGGGCGCGGTCGCAGCCGCCAGGGTCGCGCTCTCGCTGATTCGCGGCGAAGGCCCGCAGCCGCTGCCCGGCGAGTGGGCTCAGCTGAGGCAGGCTGAGCTCGAGCGGCTGATCGGCCGGGCCCGTCTCGTGGCGGCCACGGCGCTGCTCGAGGCCGGCGACTGGATGGCCGCATCCGATGCCGCCTCGGCGGCCACCGAGCGCGATCCCTATGACGAAGCGGCCCTGCGGGTGCTGCTCCGTGCCTACGTGATGGGCGGCCGGGTAGCCGGGGCGCTGGCCGCCTACGCCAGCGCACGAGAGCGGATGGCCGATGAGCTCGGATCCGATCCTTCGCCCGAGACCGTCGCGCTCTACACCGCGATCCTGCGCGGCGAGCTGACGGTCCCCGCGCGGCCATCCCCGGCCGCCTTGGGCCTAGTCGGCCGGGACGATGAGCTGGCCTATCTCGAGGCGATTGCGACGCGCGCCCAAGGCGACTCCGTCGAGGTTATCGTCGTCGACGGCGAGGCCGGCATCGGGAAGACGACGCTGCTGCGGGCCTGGGCCGACCGCCGCGCGGCCGCCGGCGACACGGTGCTGATGGCATCGTGCGGGCCGCTTGATCGCTCCCTGCCGCTCGACGCTCTGCTGACCGCGACTGCCGCCCTGCTGCGCGAGCTCGGGCCCGAGGTGACCGCCGACATCCTCGGCGCCGACGCGCCGATACTGGCGCCTTTGCTCAGCGTGGCACCCGGCCCGCGGCCGCCGCCGATGCTGGCCGACAGCATGCTCGGGCCGGCGGTACTGTACTCCGCCCTGGTACGGGCGCTCGGGCGCCTGGCGGAGCGAGCGTCGCTCATGGTCGTCGTCGACGATGCGCACCTGGCCGGTCCCGCGCTGCCGGACTGGCTGCGTTTTATCCGACGCGAGGAAGTAGCGGTGACGGTAGTCGCCGCGGTCCGGTCCGGCGAAGGAGAGCCGCTGCCCGCGACGGCGTCCATCCACCTCGAAGCGCTCGACCGCGACGCGGCGGCTGAGCTGGTCGGGCCGGCCCGGGTCGATGAGCTGTACGCGCGGTCCAAGGGGCACCCGCTGTTCCTGACCGAACTGGCCCAGCAGGCCGCGGGGACGGAGCTGCCGGCGTCGCTCGTGGAGTCGGTGTCCGCGCGGTGCGACGAGCTCGGCGCGGCCGGGTTGCTGCTGCGCACCGCGGCCGTGATCGGCCCGGAACTCGATGTGGACCTGCTCGCGGCCGTGCTCGGTTGTCCCGTCATCGCCCTGCTCGACGACGCCGAACGGGCCGTGGCCAAGCAGTTCCTGGTCGAGGACGACGGAACCTTCAGGTTCCGGCATGAGCTGGTCAGGGAGGCGCTGGCGGCGAGCGCGACCGCGGGACGGGCCGCGCTGCTGCACCGGCAGGCCGGCCGCGTGCTCAACCGGCGCCCAGGCGCCGACCCGCTGACCGTAGCCGATCATGCGCGTCTGGGCGGCGACCTTGAGCTGGCCTCCCGTGCCTTGCGCGACGCGTCGGCACGGGCCGCCGAACGCTTTGACCACGCGGCGGCGGAGGCGCTGCTCGATGACGCGCTGCGCCTGTACCCCGACCCGGAAGGCTGGCTGGCGCGAGCCCGGGTCCGCACCCTGCGCAGGCGTTACGCCGAAGCTCTGAAGGACGTGGACCGGGCTGCGGCGGCCGGCGCGGCCGCCCTGGAGGTTGGCGCCTGGGCGTCCTACTTCGGCCGCCAGTTCGCGCAGGCCACCCAGTTCGCCGAGGACGGCGCGCTCGCCGCAGAAGACGCGGCCACCCGGGCGCGGTGCCTGGCGGTCGGCGGCCGGACCAGTCACGCCGCCGGTGACCTAGCCCGGGCCGAACTGCTCCTCGGTGAGGCGTTCGCCCTCGCCGAGGGCGCGGACCGGGTCACCGCCGCCGGGTGGCTCGGCGTGCTCAGGGCCCATCAGAGCAGAGTGGATGAGGCCCTGGCGCTGCTGCGCCCGGCGACCCGCGGGCAGGTAGGGGTGGAGCATACGGCGGCCACCTTGCACTCACTGCTGTTCACCGGGCACGCGCACGCGCTGGCCGGCCGCCCGGCTCAGGCCCTGGCCGCGTTCACCCGGTACACCGCCGAGGTGGAACGCCGCCAGGTCCCGCGCTTCGCCGGCCGCGCAGTGAACTTCTCCGGCTGGGTGCTGCGCAACCTAGGCGCCTGGCAGGAGGCGCTGGACCATCACTACGAGGCGCTGGAGGTGGGACAGCGGCAGGGAACCGCGGAGGTCACCATCGCCGCGCTCGAAGACCTGGCCGAGCAATGTCTGGAGACCGGCGATGCCGACGGCGCGGAGTCCCGGCTGGCGGAGGCCGGGGCGCTGCTGGTGGGCGACCTGGTTTTCGGGTGGCGGCTTGAGCTCAAGCACCGGCTCCTCACCGGGCGCCTGGCCCTGCTGCGAGGCGACGCGGAAGGCGCGCTCGCTGAGGCCAGCGAGTTGGCGGCACGCGCGGGAGCGCTGGGCGTGCCCCGGTACACCAGCGTCGCCCGCCTGCTCACGCACCGGGCGAACCGCGCTCTGGGCCTGCCCGTGGACCTCGCGGTGGTGGCCGCGGACCTTGATCTGCTCGATAGCTGCGTAGCCATCGAGGCGTGCGTGGCGGTGGACCTGCGACGTGGCCACCGACTTCGCCAATCCCGCCTGGCTGGACCTGGCCGCGGACCGCGCCGCCCGGCTGGCCCGGGGCGCTGGCAGCTACGCGGACGGACTGCTGCGGGAGGCGGACCAGCGGCTGGCCCTCCGCCGGGCGGCCGTCGACTGAGCCCGCTCAGCTGTGCCTTCCTCAGCTGTGCCTTCCTCAGCTGTGCCTTCCTCAGCTGTGCCTTCCTCAGCTGTGCCTTCCTCAGCTGGGCCTTCCTCAGCTGGGCCTTCCTCAGCTGGGCCCTCCTCAGCTGGGCCCTCCTCAGCTGGCGGTGAGCACCACCATGGAGACGACCAGTGGCTCGGCGCCGGCCGCGGCGGCCACCGCCTGCTCGGCCGCACGCCGCACCGCGGCTCGGGCCGGCGCGTCCAGCGAGCGCAGGAACGGGGCGACGTGGGCCATGCCCAGCCGCCACGACGCCAACTCGGCGGGGGTCGCGAGTCCGGTGGGGACGGCCGCGGTGTGCACCCGCACGCCGGTGTACCCCGCCGCGACCGTACTCTCGGCGAGCGCCTCCGGGTCCCTGGCCCGTGACCCGGGCATGAGGGATGCGTACCAGGCCGGCGGGTGGTATCCGAACGAGCGAAGGACATCGTCGACCGCGTCCTTGGCGGGATGAGCCCAGCCCGGCGCGAACAGGCTGGCGGCGATCGCGGCACCGACCCGGCGTGCCTCCGCCAGGCCAGCCGCCAGGCTGTCCAGGTGGTTGAGGCAGAAGGCGGCCAGCACCAGATCGAAGCTGCCGTCACGGAACGGCAGGGCGACGGCGTCGGCCGCGACCGGACGCCACGCAGCGTCGCCGCGGCGCAGCATGCCGAGGGAAAGGTCGACCCCCACCACCTGGCGCGCTCCCGCGGCCAGCGCGGCCCGGCCGGCCACGCCGGCACCCGCTCCCAGGTCGAGCACCCGGCGGCCGGCCAGCGGCACCGGCGCCGAGGCGACCAGCACCGTGGCCAGCTGTGTATACATCTGCCCGGGACCGTCGGCCCATTCTTCCGCCGCGGCGTCGTAACCGGCCCGCACTCCCGCGGTCAGCTCAGCAATGCTGCCGCCTTGACGGAGTTCATCTCCCACCATGCAAGTTCCTCGTCATAACCGCCGAGTGCCTTCTCCCAGCCGAACTGGACCATGGCGCCCAGCAGGCACAGGGCCAGCTGGCGTTCCCACCATGTTTCGGTGTCGATGCCGCAGGCCTCTAGCGCTTCCCGGTAGACCGCGATCGAGGCCTCCTTCGACTGGGGCAGGCGGCGGCAATTGATCGCGAGGTACCAGGCCAGGTCGCTGAGCGGCGCGCCGCGCCCGGGCTGTTCCCAGTCGAGCACCACCGTTCGCTCGGTGTCGTCCGTACCGAGGTTGTCGAGCTTCCAGTTGCTGTGCACGAACGTCTGCGGTGTCCCGGCCAGGGCCTCCACCAGCGGACCAGGGTCGTGCGCCAGCGGGGTGACCACCGCGGCCGCGGCGGGAGCGACCTCGGCCAGCAGCGGCCAGCCCTTCGCGACCAGCCGCGGGACCAGGTGCGCCGAGCCAACGGCGGCCTCCGCCGTCGCTGTCCACGGCGAAAGCTCCAGGTAGCGGTGCATGGCGGGGACCACATCGAACTCGCTCCCGCACGCCCAGAACTCCGCGTGCAGGGCGGCCATGTGCCGCAGGAACCGCGCATGCTGGGCCAGTGTGATCGGCGCGTCGGTGGCGGGGACCAGCCACGGCGTGACGTCGTGCATCAGCAGCGCACAGCCGCCCCCCCGAGGGCCCGGCCGCGCTTCCGGGGCGGCGCCTACGATCGGCTGGTTGAAGCACTCAGGCAGGCGGGTCAGGATGCCCCGCTCCCAGAGCATGAGCGGCGCGCCGCGTAGGCAGCCCGATGCCCGCATGGTCCAGTCTTCGGCTAGGTCCAGGTGCTTGAGCACGTAACCCTGCCCGCCGATCACCACCCGCTCCAGCGTGGCCCCGGACTTGCCGGGTACCTCCTCCAGGACCGTCCGCTCGGTGGCGCCGGCCAGCAGCTCGGCCACGTCGCGGTATCTGCGCCACGCCCTGGCGGACCGCGGATCACGCATCAGCCGCCTCCATTTCGGCCAGCAGGGAGGCCGGCCAGCGACCGCCGCACAAGACCGTGTCGGCGACGATGCGGTCATCGCGCACCGTCAGCAGGTGCATGTGATGCGCGGCGTGCGGCACACCATTCTCCAACCAGCTGAGCGTGTACTCGACCACTTCGGCCTCTCCGCCATCGACGCTATAGCAGCGCAGTTCGTCAAAGTGGCCAGGGTCGGCGAACCAGCGCGCGTACTCGGCGCGGATCGCGTCGGCACCGGAGGCGCGAAACCGCCAGTTGGGCACCGTCGCGTCGAGCGTGGCGTCCGCGCTCCACACATCGCAGCCGGGAATCGTGGCGCTCTCGATCGCATGCAGGAACTTCTCAATCACCGGCGTGCTCGCCATGGTCGCCTCCCGACGGGTCGATCATGGCCATCGTGCCTGCCCCGGTTTGCAGCCAGGTTGCAGCCTGGGGGGAGCACCGTAGAGACGATCGCATCACAGGTCACTCAGTGCTCCTGCCCATCCCAAACCCCCAGCACGTTCCTGGGCCGATGGCCCCCGATCCCGCCAATAGGCACATAGGCGGCGTGACGGCGTGGCGTTCCCGAAAATGTCAGCGGCGGCTGCTAGTATAGAACAAAGAATCAAAACAAGATCAATACCTTGATGATCAAGCTAACACGAGAGCAGGAGGCACAGCAGGAACCACAACGATCAGGAACCCCGTCGGCCCGCGAGTTGCCTGAGGAGGTGAGCCAGGTGAGTGCCGTTCCGCTGCCCGTTACCACGGCCGAGGCG
>WNFD01001555.1_pt1 | contig 24521 bp, 24 predicted proteins | sample 5400491 | NCBI WGS metagenome assembly WNFD01 (sample SAMN13153343, study PRJNA577476) | soil metagenome | isolation source: 120 cm saprolite under Douglas fir tree site 2 hole 2 replicate 2 | place: USA:California | collected 2015-04-18
CTTCATGCGAAACCGGATCCCGATCTCTTCCTGGAGGCGATGAGGCGTCTGGGTCTCGACGCGACCGCGGCCATAATAGTCGGCGACAGCATCTGGGATATGCTGGCGGCGCGGCGGGCGCGCGCGCTGGGCGTCGGGGTTCTCTCGGGCGGATACGGGCAAGACGAACTCGAAACGGCAGGCGCCTACCGTGTCTATGAAGATCCGGCAGGCCTTCTCCTGCACCTGGACGAGATCGGCGTCAGAGGATCAGTCTAACGAGACAGACCTGAGCTCGGCAGCCCTCTTGGGCACTGATGCTCTCGAGCCGGCGAGCAGGATTGCGACGATTCCCGTCAGGAACACTCCGTCGAAAGTGCCGGCGCCACCGATCGAGGCTACGGGCGCTCCAAGATCGGCGATTCGATGCAGGTTCAGCAGGTCGGCGCCGATAAGCGTCCCAAGAGAGCCGCTGACATACGCGATCACCGATGTCGCACGCGATACTCGCATTGTCCTGCCGAGGAAAATAGCGACGAGCGCCGCAACAAGCGGCGGAATGAAGAGCGGAACAGCAATACCTAGACCCCTCACCGGATAGGCGAAATGATGAGTAATGCCCGCTACGATCGCCATACCAATTATTGACGGCACAATCGCGGACGGTGTCTTCAACAAGGCGTAGGCGGAGATGAAGGCGGGAACGAGCGCGCCGCCGACGTTTACGGCGACTATTGTTCCGCGGCCATATTGGAATGGGATGCCGTAGATTACCCCGAAATTGCTGACGGTAGCGGCCGACGGCGCGGTTCCCGGTTCGACGGTATAAAGCGGAATATTTATGTAGCTGCCGATGAAACTGACTAGCAGCGCAACCAGCGCGAGCCGCGGAGGCAGGCCTAGGACCAGAAACGCGTAGCTAATCACCTCGAGCTCGATAAGTACGAAGAGCCCGAGCAAAAGGAATAAACAGAATGCAACATATATGAGAAGAAAAGGCGCGAAGACCATTCCATTTTCCCCTAACGACCGAGTCGGACTTATGCAAAACCCGAGCTAAATGCTCATCGACGTTTGGCGATAGCGGTTAGCCGTTAAACGCGACGAGCTGCCTGACGCTGCCGTGGAACGGGCAGGTACTCGACTCCGCCCTGCGTGCGGGTCGGCTGCGGGTAAAGCGCGAGCAGATCCAGGATTTCGGCTGGTATATCGGTGCTGACGTTGAGGCCCAATGACTTCGCCTCTGCGGCGGAGATCGGATAGTCGTGCGTCCACGTTCCTTCGGACAGCTTATGTGCCAGCTCGTCGGCCTTTTCTTTGGACACCCTGTCCTGCAGCAGCTCGTGAACCGTGGCCCTTACTTGCTGAATTGCTTTTTTCCCGACGTCGGCGAAGAGCAGGGTTTCATCTTTGATTTTGTCGATCGGTTTCTGCTCGACGACCTTGAGCAGTGAAGCTGCAGGAAATTTGTCGAGTTGTGGATCGACGGGCCCGAGAACTGCGTGCGACGGCATCACGATTTCGTTGGCGGCCAAACAGATCAGCGTGCCCCCGGACATCGCGTAGTGAGGAACGAACGCGGTCACCTTCGTGGGATGTTCGCGCAGGGCTCGAGCAATTTGAACCGCGGCAAGCACCAGGCCGCCTGGCGTATGAAGCACCAGATCGATTGGGACGTCCGAATCTGTCATGCGAATGGCGCGGAGGATATCCTCGGAATCATTGATGTCGATATAGCGGACGACCGGGAGCCCCAGCCACCGCATCGTTTCCTGCCGGTGAACCATTACGATCACTCGCGAGCCGCGCTTTCGCTCGAAGCGCGCGATCTTGCGCTGGCGGGCGGCCTCGAGTATGCGCTGTTGCAGGTACGGCTGAATAGCGGAGAACATGAAGAACAGCCAGAACAGCGTCGAAAAGAAACTGAAATCGTTGTTGTTAGGCATATGCTGAATCCTGCGCCGGATGGTTGAGGGTCCGAGATTAAGGTAGGTGTTAGCTATTGCCCATGGCTGATGAAAAGAGTTGTAGTCCTGATTCAAACGCCGTGCCGAGATGCTTTTTTTATTCGGCCAGGCTGTCGGGAAACTGACAGAACCCATACTGGGCTGGAATTTGCAGACGAGTTGAGAACGATCGAGTCTCGGCCGCGCAGTGTACCCGGCAAGAGCCCGACTGCCGCATCCGCGCATTCGATGTGGCATCCGCCTCACCTGTTGTTGATATAGGTCCACATTCGCGCATCTGAATTGCGCCGCGCACGGCGGCGTGTAGGCTGCCGGTACTGAGAAGCGGCGCAGACGCGCTCCCGGTTCAGCGTGGCTGACCAAGCCGTCAGTGCCTCCAATTTGATTCCTGCGCATTCCTGCGCCAGCCATCCTCAGAGGTCAAACTTCGGCGACGGTTCAAACCTTCGGCGCACTGTTTGCGTACGTCTAATTCCATCGCGCGGCGCGGTTTAGCCGGAAGATTTGCCGCCGACAGGAGGATAGATGCATGGCTCAAGCGGACACTTTTCAGGACATAGACGCGCTGCATCGTGAGATCGATCGCGCGTTCGAGAATCTCGTTCCCTTCACCGGGCCATTCGCCCGCATGGCTTTTCTGCCGGGGCGGCTGGCGCGAGGCTATCCATTGGTCAACGTGCATGAGGACAAGGATCGTCTTTACGTGGAAGCGATGGCGCCCGGGGTCGACCCGGCGTCGATGAACATCTCGGTCGTGCACAATACCCTCACCATCTCCGGTGAAAAAAAGGGTGCACCCGACGAAATCAAGCCAGAGGCTTTTCATCGCGAAGAGCGGGCACGCGGCAAGTTCGTGCGCACCATCACCTTGCCGGTCGAGATCGACGACGCCAAGGTCGGGGCCGAATACACGAACGGACTTCTGCTCATCGAGTTGCCCAAATCCGAAAGGGCGAAGCCGAAGCAGATCAACGTGCGGGTGTCCTGATCCACAGGTCCTAAAGCGCGAAAAGAGTTAAAGAGGGAACGGCCATGGCAGAGAAAACAGTACCGGCACCAGCTACGACTGGGTCGCGGTCAAGCAACGATATGGAAGTAACTCGTGCCCAGGAACATCACGTGCCACCACCGGTGGATATCTATGAGACTCGGGATGGATTGATCCTGTTAGCCGACCTACCCGGGGTCTCGAAGGAAAACCTCGAGGTTCACGTCGACGACGAGACGCTGACAATTCAGGCAAAGGCTCAACACAAGGTTCCTGGACAACCGATCTACCGCGAATATGAATTGAGCAACTTCTTCCGTCAGTTCGAGGTTGGCGATCAAATCGACGCGGAAAATATCAAAGCTGAGCTCAAGTATGGCGTCCTGAAACTCGAGCTTCCGATGGCTCAGAGCGCCAAGCCCAAAAACGTTGAGGTCAAAGTGAACTGAACCGGTGCGGTTCCGAAAGCGGAGCGCCGGCGCTTGGGAGCAAGCTCAGCGAGGTAAGTAACATGACTCCAGTGATCTCGCACGATTTTGAAGCGCGTTATGAGGCACCGGCAGACCGGCGCTCCGTTGGGATTCGTCCGCTAGTCGGGGCGGCAGATGATGAAAGCGGAGAATCGCCCGCTCCGAAAAGGTATTACTCGGCTACGCACCAGAATTCACGACGCGCTAGATCGATTGCTGCACAGGTCGAGTCGCCGAACCTCAGATACGCAGAACGGGCGCGGGCCGTTGTCGGCCTTCTTACTCGAGACAGCTCCTTCGATCGATCTGAAAGAAACGGACGACGAGATCGAAGTGCTCGCGGAGTTGCCCGGACTCGAGGCCAAGGATTTCGCGATTGAAACGGACGGCCGCCGTCTTATATTGCGCGGCCAGAAAAAAAGAGGAGACCGAAGAGCGTGGCCGCCGTTACTATTATGCCGAGCGCAGGTTCGGCGCCTTCACGCGGGTGATCGACCTTCCCTGCCAGGTAGACGCGAGCAAGGCGAGCGCGACCTATCGGAACGGGGTGCTCCGGATCATCCTTCCGAAAGCGCCGGGGGCAAAAGAGCGGCGGCTACGAGTACCAATCGACTGAGCACAGAGTGGATTGAAAATCGCAAGTGGATAATACGATGTCAAAGGGGGCTCTCTGGCGCAATTTCTGGCTTCCCGCGCCGCCGGTCGCGCCGGCGGCGCTGCCGAGATGGAAAGTACCAATAACGATCTCGGATGACTTTCTGACAGTGAGGCCCTCGCTAGACGAGCTATTCGACCAGATCGTGCAGAACTACTCTGGCTTTCGCCGCAAGAGTGGTGGGCCCTACCGCAGAATGGATATCGATGCGTTACTGGAGTTCGAAGATGCGCGATTCGGTTGCGGCGTGCCGGTGCGGATTCCATTCTACATCATATGCCAGGATTGCCGCGGGAGGTGCATCTCGTGGGGGCTTTGTTCGGCATGTGGCGGCTCCGGTGCTGTCGAGCGTGCGAACCAAGTGATACTCGAGATTCTACCTGGCGCGCGAGACGGCGAACGCTATGAATTGAATCTCAACAGGGCGGGAATAGCAAATCTGCTGCTGAGAGTCAGAATCATTTTGAATTGAACGACAAATGCCAGGCCGATGATCCCGATACTCAGTTCGTGGAGGATTCGAGAGCTGGTCGAATATTTAAAGTTGCCGGGAGGCGTCCCGGCGTGAGGCTGTTCCAGTGAAAAAGAGTCTCTATCTGACTTTAGGTTGCCGGGTGGTCGACGACAACCACGACTTTCGGCACGCGTTCCACGCGCTTGCGAGACGCTACCATCCGGATCACGTGGGCCCCAACGGCACACCCTTTCTCAGGGAGATCGCCGAGGCCTATCGGGTTCTGTCGGACTTCGAGCGCAGAATCAACTATGACCTTGGCTTGCGTCATGCAGGAGAAGTCCCAAGCGGCGACCCAGTGCTGGTCGCCGGTCTTGACGGAATGCCGATTCCCGCTGCCCTTCCGGTCACTCGCCCAGCTTTGGATAGCACACGAATAGTCTGGCCGCTGCTGAACGCGGTGCGCGAACGGGTGTTTCGCAATTTTTTCCGGGAAGATCTCTCGGAGCAGGATCCGGCCGAGCCAATCGACCTTAGGATGCTGCTGACACCGGAGCAGGCGCTTATCGGCGGCACGGTAACGATCGAAGCGCCTGCCTACTATCCTTGCCCCCTGTGCCGGGGATCGCGGCTGGATGGAACCCTTTCTTGTCTAGCGTGCGGGAAAAAGGGTGTCATCGAAGCGAGCGAAACCGTGTTAGCCGTGGTCCCTCCAATGGTCAGTGATCACGAACGAATCGAGATTCCGTTGAGCGGCCTGGGCGTGCACGGTTTCTATCTTCGCTTGAATGTCCACGTTCTGTTGGAGTGACTTCGGCTGCCAGATCCTGTCGCCCCGCCGCGCCTTTCCGTTCGAACAATCCTGTCTCGAACAATACTGTCTCCATGACATCGAAGATCGGCTCAGGGTCCTTCGGGGTACGACAGTCCCTTCTGCTTGGAAAGCTGCGATGTTGCCGGACTCCCCCGCGGACGCGAGCGCGACTCTCATTTGTGGCAGTCCGGGGTGCGGTAAAACTATGCTCGGCGTCGAATTCCTGGTCAATGGCGCGCGCATGTATTCCGAGCCGGGCGTTTTCGTCGCCTTCGAAGAAACCCAGGCAGAGTTGACTGAAAACTCGGCTTCCCTGAAATTCGATCTTGACCAACTCTGCCGCGAGGGCCTGCTCGCCATCGACCACGTCCGTGTCGATCCGAATGAAATCGCCGAGACCGGCGACTACGACCTTGAAGGGCTGTTTATACGGCTCAAGCATGCGATCGAGTCGGTCGGAGCCAAACGGCTCGTCCTCGACACGATCGAGACGCTTTTCTCGGGCTTCTCAAACACCGCCCTGTTGCGCGCCGAGATTCGCCGGCTGTTTCAATTCCTGAAGTCCTTCGGTGTCACCGCGATCGTCACCGGCGAGCGCGGTGAGAACTCGCTGACTCGGTACGGGCTCGAGGAATATGTCGCGGACTGCGTGATCGTGCTCGATCAGCGCGTGACCGACCAAATCAATACGCGCCGGCTTCGAGTGGTCAAGTATCGCGGCAGCAGCCATGGGACCAACGAATACCCATTTATCATCGACGAACAAGGATTTTCAGTCCTGCCGGTCACCTCGATGGCCTTGCGCCACAAGGTTTCGAACGAGGTCATATCAACCGGTATTCCTGACCTCGATGCGATGTTGGGGCCGGGCGGTATCTACCGCGGGACCAGCGTCCTGATGTCGGGTACGGCGGGCACGGGCAAAACCAGTTTCTCCAGCGCCTTCGCACGTTCGGTATGCGAGCGCGGAGAACGTGTACTGTATTTTGCCTTCGAGGAATCACCCGACCAGGTTGCCCGCAACATGAAATCGATCGGGATCGATCTCAAGCCCCACTTGGACAGCGAGCGGCTGCGGATTGTCGCGCAGCGTCCATTCCTCCATGGCTTGGAAATGCACCTCGTTTCGATGCACAAGGAAGTAAACCTATTCCGGCCCAGCGTGGTTATCGTGGATCCGATTTCCAACCTGATCAGCGCTGGAAATAGGCGGAGCGTGAACGCGATGCTCACGCTGCTCCTAGATTTCCTCAAGACCGAGGGCATCACTGCGTTCTTGACCGTGCTTACTCAAAATGGCGAGCGGCTGGAAGTCACCGAACTCGGGATCTCTTCGATCATCGACACCTGGTTGCTGACGCGCGACATCGAAATTTCCGGCGAACGCAATCGCGCGATTTACGTGCTGAAGTCGCGCGGGATGCATCACTCCAATCAGATTCGCGAGTTCATCCTGAGCGCTGAAGGGATCAAGCTGGTCGAGGTTTACCTTGGCCCGGCCGGGATGCTCACGGGTTCGGCGCGCGTTGCGCTCGAGGCAGAGGAACCGACGCATTGATTCAGCGCGCCTACGAGAGCGAGCTCAAACTCAGCCAGCTCGAAGGCCGGCGCAAAGCCGTGGAGGCTCAAATAGAAGCGCTCCGTGCTGAATTCGCGGCGGACGAGGCAGAGGTGAAGGGAGCGATTTCGATCGAAAGCCAACGCGAAGATAAATTGAAAGAAAATCAAACGTCGATGGCCAGGAGCCGCAAGGTTCAGGGCGGTTCATCTCAACTTGACGGCCGTCCATCTCGAACTCCAGAGCGGGAATAGCGGAAGTGTCGTTTCGCGTGGGGAGTTGTTGATGAACAAGATTGATGTTCCGAAGAAGTCAATACGAAAGTTACCTTCCTCCAAGCCGCGGGCTTTCAAAAAGGAAAGCCCGCAGACCGAAGAGAATTGGATGATGCGGTTGTACGTCGCCGGACAATCGGCGCGCTCCACCGCGGCCATCGCCAACTTACGCCGTATTTGTGACCGTTACATGCCCGGCCGATGCACGGTCGAGATCGTCGATCTGATGCGTAACCCCGAACTTGCCAAGCTCGATCAGATTATCGCCATTCCGACATTGGTGAGAAAAGTCCCCGCACCGGTAAGGCGCATAATCGGCGATCTATCCGCGACCGAAAAGATTCTTCTCAGCTTCGAACTTGGCAACACCTGAGGAAACCCCCATGGCGCGTATTCATCAACTGAGACCCATGGCACGCCGTATGCGCAAGACGGCGGATGCGGCGCACTACGTCTTGCGCCTCTTTACCACCGGCACTACCCCCCGTTCAACCCGGGCGCTGCGTAACTTGTCGGAGATTTGCGAGACCAATCTCAAGGGCAGGTATCATCTCGAGGTTATCGACATTTGCCAGGAGCCGGGCCGCGCAACCGAATCCGACATAATCGCGGCTCCAACGCTAATAAAGGACGAACCACCTCCATCGCGGCGCATGGTTGGAGATCTCTCTGACCGTCCCAAGGTGCTCTCAAACCTTGCAATCGCAGGTGGCTTGAAATGAAGCTCCACCTCAACAGTTCCGTTCGTCTCGAACTCGAAGAGTTACGCCAGCGTCTGCAGGAAGCTGAGGAAACCCTGGATGCAATTCGCAATGGGGAAGTCGATGCGCTCGTGGTGTCTGGACCGTCGGGTGAAAAGGTCTTCACCCTGGAAGGTGCGGAACATCCCTATCGTGTTTTAGTCGAAAGCATGAACGAGGGCGCGATCTCGCTCACGCTGGACGGTACGATCCTCTATTGCAACGCAGCATTCGCTCGCTTAATCGAGTGTCCGCTCGATCAAATCATGGGCCGCGACCTGAGCGAGTTCGTACCAGCTGAAGAGCGCGTGGTGCTCAAACGTTTGATCACCCACGGAAATCTCGATGCCGTTCGTGCCGAGATGACCATTTTGACGACCTTGGGACGTAGACTCCCGACCAAGGTCTCGCTCAATCCGATCAGCCTGGAAGAAGGCCCATCGATTGGCGTCATAGTCACGGATTTGAGTGAGCGCAAACGCCACGAGCAGGCCGAGGCTGCGCTCCGAATGCGCGACGAGTTCCTAGCGATAGCCTCTCACGACCTGCGCAGTCCCCTCACCACGCTTGTCCTTAGTTTGGGAGCGGTCGAGCACGACCGGATGAAAGGCGATGTGAATCAGATTCAAAGGAGTTTGCGTCGCGCGCAGAAACAAGCCGACCGCATGGGTCATTTGCTCGATCGCATGCTCGATGTTTCTCAAATGGCTTCCGGAAAACTTCGACTGAACCTGGCTCCTTGCGATTTAAGCGAGGTAGTTAAAGATGTCGTCGAGCGCCTTTCAGAGGAAGCGTCCAAAGCTGCCTGCGAGCTTCGCCTGGCGCTAAGTAACGGAATCGTCGGACAGTGGGACAGATTCCGTCTGGATGAAGCGCTTTCCAACGTCATTTCCAACGCAATAAAGTACGGCGCCGGCCACCCTATTGATATCCAGCTTCAGGCCCGAGATGAGAAAGCGGTGGTAGTGGTCGAGGATCATGGCATTGGTATCGCCCCGGATGACCTTTCCCGAATTTTTGGGCGTTTCGAGCGGACAATAGCCAGCAAGAATTATGGCGGGCTCGGTCTCGGTCTTTACATCACTAGACAGATCGTCGAACAACACCGAGGTTCGATCACAGCCGAAAACCGCCCGACCGGGGGCGCGCGATTCGTTATCGAGGTTCCTTTAGTCTCGAGCACAGAAGGCTTTGAAGAGATTTAAACGAATCTCTCGATCTGACTGTGGGCTTAGTATTGTTTCGTCACATTCAGGAACACCTGTCTTGAACCGTCAGACATGGTCGCGGTGGTGATCGTCAGCCATCGCCGCAGAAAATACTGAATCGAAGCAACTGGAGACGGAATACCATTATTAGTGTTGACCAGGTTTGGTGAGACGGAAACGTAGGTATTCTCATTGAGATAGCGCCCGAGTCCAACTGACTGACCGCTTACATTCACGCCCAGCGATTCAAGACCGAGTGATTGCGAAATAGCCTGCCCGGCGGCTCCTGTCGCTATCGATTGCGCTTGTTGCAGGAGCGTCGTCTTTTGTCCTTGGCCAAGCTGGCTTGTAGTCGTCCCGAAGAGAATGAGCGAAAGAATATCCCCTTGCGCCAGTTGTGGCTGGCTTTGCAACTTGAGCGCAGGTTTCGAGGCTGTACCGGTGACGATTAGATCAATCGTGTAATTCGAAACTGCATACTGCGCGTCTATATTTAGAGTCGGGTCGATTTCAGAGCCGCCTGTGAAGCGGATGTGGCCACTTGCGAGCGTAAACCGTTTGCCCTGAAAGTCCAGCCATCCACGGATCGTATTGATTTCTCCAATGAGTACGACCAGACCGCCCGGCCGCTTCTTGACATCAACGCCGCCGTCCAGTTCCACCTCGGCGTGCTCATGACGAATCCAGGTGTTGCGACGAATATTGATCTTTACTTCCATCGTCAGATTGTTGAAGGCTTGATTGCTTGCCTGGCTGGAAGACGCCTGCGAAGCGCGCGACGAACCCGTATCGCTTGCCGGCGAAATTCTTTTACCTGGTTGTATAACTACAATCGTGTTGTCCGGCGGCGAGACCGAAGACGCAGTCAAAAAGTTCAAGTCTGGATGGACGGTCGTATCCACGACATCGATTTTTCCTTGGACCTGCGGAGCGTCAGGGGTACCGCCTGCATGAATTGTTCCATTGATTATCGCGTTGTACTGCTGCGTGGCAATCGCCGGCCACTGATGAATCCAAAGCGTGGCATTTATCGCTCCGGGTGAGTAATTGTCTTGCAGTGCTATCGAGCCGCTGCCGCTTAATGAGCCATCTCCGGCTTTTGCCGACAGCTGGGCAATCTGGATATTGGCGGGTGAGGCTAGCAGGCGTATTTCCACATTCGTGACCGTTACTCCAACCGGAACGATGTCGGCGTTGCCCCCGCTGATAGCGATGGTCCCATTAATCGCGGGATGAAAAGGCGGGCCGTCAAGTTTAAGATCGACCAGCAACAAACCGGCCACGTTCTTGAGCGTTTGCTGAGCGAAGGCGCCAAAGGGCGCGAGTCGTATGCCGGCGCTATGGATCTGAATATTTTCGTTGTTACCGATAGTTGCGGCGAAGCCGCGGGTCCAATTGAGGTTGATCGGGATTTGCCCGTTCAACTTAAGTTGATGGTCCCGATCCTGATTAAGTGTCGCGTCAAGGACCGCGCTTGATGGCATATATCTCGCTGCCGCGTTGAGGTCACCCATTCGTTGGCCATTCATTACCAGTCTATTTAGGCCCAGATGTGCCTCGATTGACGGTGCAGCCGGTGTTCCGCCAATCCTCATGTCAGTGGAAAAATCGCCTGCGATCTGTTGTCCCTGCGGCATGAGGGGCTTCAGGATTGCCAGATCGACGGCCCGCGCGTGTAGTGCGACAGCCTGGGCCCCCGCCGGCGCAAAGGATGCATCGAGCGTCAACTGCCGTGCGCCGTTTGCGAGCGCGAAATGCTGAATAGAAACGTGGTGCTGATCTTTCGTGAAATTCGCTGCATGCTGGAGCCGCCACGTCCCGTCGGAGAGTGGCAGGAACAATCGGTCCAAGCTTCCCACGATCTGATTAGGCAGATAGACGGCTGTCGCTGCAAGACCGCCTGCATTGTTCTTGTCATCGCGGAATTCCATCGCCATTCTGATACGCGACGGCTGTCCTCGATCTATCCGCAGATGCGTGGCGACAGAGCGCAATTTCATCCCGTTCGCCTGGAGCGCGGTGAACTGTGCCTCGGCGTCACCCCACGGCCATCTCTTCTCGCCTATTCCTTCAAAATTGTAAGTCGCACTACCATTGGCAAGGCTCAGATTAGTTATGTGTGCCGATTGAAAACCGATCTTGCCCTGTGCGCGTAAGGCAGCGCCCTTTGGGCCCCGAAGTGTTCCGACAGCCGTACCATCAACATTCAAGCGGCCATCGCCGGTGGTCCCGGCGAGCCGAAGCCATGGAGCGACGTGACTAGCGCGCACCTGGTAGGCCAGCTGCGTTCTGGCGCCAGGGCTGACGCCGGTACTACCTTTGAAACTGACAAGCGTGTCTTCGCTTAGGATTTGGCCCCGGGAAATATCGATCGCTCCAGCTTCAATCCGTGCCTGAATCGCGGCTGCCATTGGGATACGCCCGACAATTGAACGCGTCGCTCTAAAGTCGATCCGACCGTCCATTGTTTGCAAGTTGCTGCCGGTGCCCTGAAGAACCAGTTGGCTGTTGAGATCGCTCGGGGGCGCCGACGACAAGACTCTCGCGGCGTCGAAATGATCCGTCCTGAGTAAAATACGATATCGAGAATTCCCGGTGAAATCCGCATTGCCTCCGATATCTAGATGTCCTGGCCCGTTATTCAGTCTTCCGTTGAATTGAACATCTCCGTTCTCAACCTCAACGGTCATACCTAGTTTCTCGGCATCCGCCGAACCAACCTTCAGATGTTCTCCGCTAATTCTGGTACGCGCTACCAATGTCTGAAGCTGCGCTCCTTCACCTCGAGCCTGGATTGAGACGTCAAGCACGCCTCCCAGCTTGTGCGGCAAAGCCAAAGTGCCAAGGTTGAGCCGCGTCAGCGTGAGAACACCATCGAAAGTTGGCACTTTGCGCGTGAGATCGCCTTCGAGATTCGCCTCAAGCCGGGCGCTGCCTGCCATTAGGCTCACCGTCGAATGCATTGCAGCGGCAGTTCCCTTCAGATTGATTCGTCCACTGACATCCTCACGTAGAGGCTCAGTGCGGACGAGACTCGACAAGTCGGCTGCGGCCAGTCGATCCACGGTGATGGCCACTGTGCTGTCGAGCGTTTGAAGGTTGCGGATGACCCCGGCGACCGAAACTGTCGAAGCTTGGGTTTTGAGGAACAGCTTATCGACCGTTAATTGCGGCGGACCCTTCGCGTCACTGTATGCAAGGTCTGAATAAAGATCCGCCGGTGGCATTCCCGGTGCCGTAATGCGAGTGCGCAACCCCATCATCCGGCCTTCGATGCCTGCAGGTTTGATCGCTAAAGAGCCGTCGAGACCCGTCCTTTCGAGACGATAATGCGGACCGTTGCTTCCCTGTGGTGCGACGTCGATGGTTCCATTGCGAATACTCAGCTTGTGCAGATAAACAGTAAATCTCGCCGTGCTCGAACTCGCAGTGGGCGGCGATCGCGAGGCCAACGCATCCATCAGGTTCCATTCGCCATTGCTACTACGCCGGAGGTGAATCATGGGTTCGATGGCGGTGACTTCGAGACGCGCTTCGCGCCACAAGAGCGGGATTAATGCGTAGCCGAGCTGGACTTGCGGAATGTAGACGATTGTCGAGCCTCGATTTTCGATCCGTAGCTCATGTATTGCGAGCGTTCCCCAGATCGAAGTTTCTATCTGGCCCAGCGTTATCCGGCCGCGAAAACTGGTCGCGAGAAAACCGGCCAATTGCGTTTTGAGCAGTCGGCCGAAAGACTCTGTGCGCACATAGATCACTGTCGCGACAATCACAACCGTAACAAGCAGCGTGATAATTAAGAGTGCGCGTTTGAGATATCTGATGACCACGCTCATCTCAGAAGTACTGTCCGATACTGAAATAAAACTGCCAAAAGCTGTCGCCTCGAGGCTTCTGAGTCGGGAATCCTAAATAGAAATTGATCGGACCGACCGGAGAGTTCATTCCTGCCGCCGGCCCATAGCCGCACTGAAGGGCATCGACGCGCAGATCATACGGTTTCGTGGCAACCTGTCCGCAATCGAAAAACAACGCGCCGTCCAGCTTCCAGAAAAGCGGACGGCGCAGTTCGACCGCCCCTTCGATCAGGCTCAAGCCGCCGAGGGGATCGTTGCTCTCGCTCAACGGGCCGATCCGCCTGAGGCCATAGCCACGAACGCTGCCCTCGCCGCCCGAATAGAAACGCTCCGACAGAGGGACATCGCCGATTTTGCCCAAAGTGTCAGAAAGACCCAGCTTCAGGCGCGTGGCCAGCACCGTTCGCCATCCGATTAGCCGATATTTCCTTGCCTCGACGAGCACCCGCCAATAGCGGTAGTCGGCTCCCAAGCTATGGTCCGAAATATTCGCGACCAGCGAAACCCTCTCGCCGCCTTGAGGATTTAATACATCTTCGGTGTTATCAAAGGTCAGACCAAACATTGGGCCGGAAAGAATTCCGTTTCGCCGAAATCCCCCGATCGCTTTGATAGTCGACGAATTGACAGAGTTAAACTTCAGATATTCAAGGCGCCAGCCGACTGATCCTGTGAGCGACGATGAAAACTTGTAGTCGACATGCGGGTCGAAACCGGAAATGTTACCGGTGTAAGTCTGGTAGGTCTGCTGTTGTTGCGACGCTTCGAGCGTAAGACTGGACCTGGACGATAAGAATCGCGGCTGCAACAGCTTGGCGTCTAGTGCGCTCGTCACATTGGAATAGGTTCCCGTTAATGAGAATTGACGTCCTCCGCCAAGAAAGTTGTAGTCATTGAAGCCGATCATCGCATTTAATTGCGTCTGCGTATTGTATCCAAGACCCGCGTTCAGTGTGTGTTTAGGTCCCTCCTGGAGGGAAATCAAAATCGGCACAACAGTTGGATCGCTCGGATCATCCTTGGGCACGACATCGACCGCGCTGAATACATTGAGCGCGACAATCGCCGCGCGCGACTCTGCCAATTTGCGTGAGTCAAACGGCTCCCCCGACTTATAAGTCAACTGCTCCTGGACCAACTCCGGACTAACGCTTCTAGTGCCAGAAATCGAGGTATTGCCAAACACGCATCGAACACCCGGCTTTACGTCATACCATACGCGTGCCTGTAATCGTCCGACATCCACGAGGGCATGCCGATGCACTATTGCATGGGCATACGAATGACCGGTGTAGATGTTGCTCAGGGTTTGCGCCAGTTCCTGGTATGGCTGCTGTTCGAAAATATCTCCCGTCTTGAATGGCGGCTTGAATGATGGTTCGAGCGCTTGAGGTGAAGGAGCGCCGGGCGCTAGATTTGTTTGCAGGACGACGACTCTGACCGGCTTTCCCTCTTTGATCGTGATATGGAGTACTATCCGGTCCTCCAGGACGGTCAGATCATCGGACACGTGTGCGTTATAGTATCCACGTGCCTGGTAAAAGCGCTGGATATGATTCAGATCATCGTTGAGGGTCTGCGCAGAAAACTCCGGGAGCGGCTTCCAAACCTGATACCAGGGTCGTTCTTTCGACGTCATGACCGATGCGATTTCATCCCGGGAAAAGGCACGCTCGCCGGAGATATCGATCTTCTCCAGCTTGTAATGATGCGAGGGGTCCAGATCCGACGTGGCAATTCCAATTGCCGACGTGCAGGTAACTAAAAGGACAACGAGGCTACCAGCCAATCGGTAGCAAAAACGCCTACTTCCCCTTTTCCGGGACGGGCAGGCTCTCGACAATTTTACCGCAGGCCTTTGGCCGTCCACTGAGCACTGTGGACTGCCACGATGCGGCGAGCTTGCTTGATCGCGCACGCCATTTTCTTCCAGTTGAACTGCTAGATTCGCCTTCGCCACGCGCCCCGATATACGGCTGAAGCTTTGGATTGTTATTGTTGGAATCGCTCAGGCTTGATTTAGTTCGGATGAGCGCTACGCGGTTTGTAGACCAATTGTTCGGGCCAGTCAAAGTTCAAAGACGCTTTTTTCTAAGCCGCCTGCACTTATTTCAGCAGATGTAATTTAGCGAGAGGAGGCCAAAAACGCGTCGGGTGGCGATATGTGTGAAGGGGAATGGCTCGAATTGGCTGCACGTGATGATGCCTTTCCACGACGGGCGCATTGCTTGCTTTTCGTATCGCTTGGTTGGGCGTGGACTTACCGATTTCCCTTGTGCAGCCTTCGGCAAGCGAGCGCCTTGGGAGGAAGTTTACGGCTATTCTCCACGCCCGGCGGGTAGGATAGTTCCGAAACCCAGCCACTCTCATTGGAATTGTTACAGGAGCGTAGGTCTTCAAAGTTTGAATAGATTAGTCTCCGGTAGAATGAGCTAACCCATACGATGGCACGATTGCTGCACAAAATCTCCGCTAACGTTAGCGGAGGGAAAACGCTATGCGCTCACAGGCACGTTTTGGCCCATTGAAGATATCGCTCGTCGTCGGCGGGCTCCTTTTCTGGATGTTTTTCTAGCACGAAAGAGGTGGAAACGGTCCCGGCACCCGTAGTGCAAGCACCGCCTCCGGTGGTGCAAGTACCACCCCCTGTCGTAGTCGCGCCAAACTCAAACGCGAGTCAAACAACTACCTCAAGCAGCTGGGGTAACGGAGCCGTGGAGCAGAAGAGGACCACGAGAACTGTCGACGGCCAGGTACAAAACCAGACGACGACTACCTGGGGCAATGGAACGCCGTCCTCTGAGACGACAACGACCACTACGACTAGCCCGTAGGTAAAAACAGGATTAGAAGCTCACACTTTTTCCAAGGAGTTGCCGTGAAAACCCAGAATTGGACGACTCTCGTGGCCGGCGCATTGTTGCTTTCGTCTCTATCGGCTATCCCCGGGTATGCAGCGGACCATGTGACAGTCAAAACAGGCTATCTCACCTGCCATGAAGCTGGCGGATGGGGTTTTATAATAGGCTCGTCGCACAAGATTCATTGTACGTACACGTCGAATAACCATCGAACCGAATACTATATTGGGACCATTTCGAAGTTCGGCGCCGACATCGGCTACCTGCAATCCGCTGTTATTCTATGGGCGGTCGCCGCTCCGACCACGGATCTGAAGCCTGGCGCCTTGGAGGGCGACTATGCCGGGGCGCAAGCTAGTGTGGCGTTGGGAGTGGGCGCGGGGGCAAATGTGCTGCTCGGCGGCTTTCATAAATCCATCGCCCTCCAACCGGTATCGGTTGAAGGCGAGAACGGCCTGAACGTGGCCGCTGGTATCGCGGCTCTGAGCCTCCATTACGAGGGAAGCCACCCACCTCTGCACTAAGAGTCTCTCCGTCGTCTATTCCGCTGTAGTCGGGCGCTCGCTATCACTCGAGCACGAGTCGGTAGCGAGCGCCTTATATCGGGCGAAGTACATACGATGTGCCCATAACGATACGCAGCGGAGAGCCGCAGAAAAAGATCCAACAGTCATAAGAAGCGTTTGCGCACCCACCATAGTAGTCCCGAAACGGCAAGCCAGGCCAGCGTCGCACTACCCAGAACTACCCCCGGATTGTGACCAGGCAACGTCTGCCACACTATAATAGCGAATGCTATCAGCCCGATGCCTCCGAGCGCCGCGCCTGCGGCGTCAAGAGCCGCCGCCTGTCTTCCCCGAGTCTCGCCATCCAAACCCACCCGACCTTTTTTCTTTCTTTCGTGGCTCTCGACCAAACTAGCGGCGGCAGGAAAGATAGAAGGGAACGCGAGAAAGAGGCCGCCCACGCCAGGACCGAACTTTTTAGCGATAACGCCGATCAGGGCTGTAATCAATCCGCCAGCCAGAAACCTGATGGCGAATTCGTACCATTTGGTTCTCTTGAGGCCAGATAGGTCGATGCTTATCGTCAAGAACTTACCTCAACCAGAGGGCCCACAGAGAAATCGAAAGCCCAAGCCACAACACAATGAGCACGCTGGCGATCACGGAAGCACGAACTCGATACCGCATCAGCACGTAGCTGACGCAGGAGGCGTACGCGCAGAACGCGATAGCCCCTCCAATCATAGAACGGGCTTCCACGCTGGCATAGGCGGCGCCTTCGCGGACAATCGTTAGCGCCAAGGTGGCGAGGGCAAGAGACGGAGCAGCTCCGAACAGTCCCGCGAAGCTCTTGGGCTTGAATAGATCACCAAGAATCGAGAACGCAGACACGACTATCCCGCCGATAGCAAATCGAAGAAGCAGTTCACTCATTGTTTGCCTCGCCGTCGTCAAAGGTACCCAAGCGGCAAGTGACTAGCGTCGTCGCGATTGCTTGTATTCCTTCCAGTCTGCCTCAAGCGCTTTGGCCATGTGCTTGGCGGCGGTTCGAAGCCAAGTGGACTTTCTTCGCTGAAGATCGTTCAATACTTTGCGGATCTGACTGCTCGTTCCGAGATGAACGTTGGCGGCCTCGCATCCCATCGCATGAAGAAGGGTCCGCTCATCGCGCTTTGCGGGCCAATCAGCGACCTCGATCGGGTTGGAATCCGGGGACAGCCGGCGAATCAACCATCCTTGGGTGACTTTCTGAAACGGGTCGCGTGATCGCACTGCGCCTTCGATCGCGTATTCATAATACGACCGGGGACTACGCTTCCGACCATCGAGCCACGCGCAAGCAGATGGGGTCACTGCTTTTGCCTCCCGAGCAATATAGCCTCCCTTCCATTCGCCAATTGCTACGAATCGCTGTCGCCCAAGACTTCCGGTGCCAGCCTCTCTTCGAACGATTCTGTAGTCGAGGCCCTTAGGGAGTTCAGCCTCAAGCGCCTTCTTTGCAATGCGGGGAATAGCTAGTCGTACGCTAGGCCGCTGATTTAGCTTTTGCCAGAAGTCCTCCGAAGGCACGATCTCTTGGACACCAAGTCTTTCCAGGTTCCGTTCCTGTTCGGCCAACACAAACGGACAACCTTCGTCCTTGAGGGTGCCTCGATACCCGGTCAAAATGACATCACAGGCTTCCTTGAAGGGAATGGCTAGCGTTTCCGAATCGATGGCTATTTTGACGCTGGCCGCAAGACGCACCAGATCGTTGGTATATGAGAGCGGATACGACTCGTCGAAGTCGTCAACGCCCCATGCCAGCCGTCCTTCCGTGTCGCGCCACGTTCCGAAGCTGTCGATGTGAAGGTCTCCGACGGCGAGTATTTCAGGAGCGCTGCTCAGATCGCCACAGACCTCGGGCCACAGTTGGGCCCAGCGGTAAAAAGTGCCGCGAAAAAAAGAGAACAGATCCTCTTTCATGCGGGCGTGCTTGTCCCGTATTTGAGACTCCACGAGCGTCGTGCACGTCCGCATCCAGTCTTCGTAGCTTTTAGTCGCTTGCAGAATATTCATGTCTCGTCGAGCTACGATCTGACCTCCATGAAATCCGTTGGTAGCCGGAAGCAGCGACTGAGAAGGTTCAATCTCTGCCTGGATTTGCATGAAAGGCGGGCCCTGGTTTTGGGCCCGCCTTTCGATTCAGGAATTGTACTCGAGCGGCAGCCTAGCTGGATTTACCGCAACAATCCTTGTAAGCCTTTCCGGAGCCGCACGGGCATTTGTCATTCGGCTGTGGCATAAATTCATCCTCCTTTCGAGTACGGTTTTCGTGAGTCCGCCAAAGGTTTGGTGCATTCAGCATGCCATCGCCCTGGGTTATGCGGCGAAACCATCCTGACGACGTGTGCTTCGCTGGAAGCAACTAACGCGTGCTTGTGGCCTTCCGCGGGAAGACTGTTTTAGGAATTTTTTCTCCGAAGGAGGTCCCCAAATGACAAATTACAATCTCCCGAGCTGCTGTTTGTGCTCGGGAGTGCAGCAAGAATGAGGAGAAAAACCGCAGCATCTACCGGCACGTCCGTTGCTTCGTTTTTGTTTTCCCGTACGCACAAATCTTAATCTGACGCTTTTGGGTAAAAGCGTCTTAATGGAGTTAAGTCAAATGGCAACGACACATCGCAATGGAGTTCGTCAAAGCTCGTCCTCCAGAGCACCCCAGCGGAAAGGGCAAATGCCCGTGGGCGAGGAATGGTTGAAAGATTTTCTGTCCGAGATGCTCGCAGTGGAAAAGGGTGGGGTGAAACTTTATGAAAAGGCCCTGCGCGAGCTCGAACATCCCGAATTGGAGCAGAAGCTCTCGGATTTTCTGCGCCAGACCGAACGCCATGTCGAGCTTTGTACGGAGATGCTCGAGGCCGCGGCGGGCGATCCGAACTATCAAAGCCCTGGTGCGGAAGCCGCGGACCATAAGGCGGAGGGCCTGCTCTCGACGCAGGTGCCGGCTGAGCTGACCGACTTAAACAATATCGAGAACCTGGTTCTGGCCGAGACCAAAGATCATTGGGACTGGGACATGCTGGCTTCGGTTGCGCCAAAGATCGCCGACCCCGAGCTGAAGCGCATGGCCTCCAAGGCGATCCGGGAAGTGCGCAAACAGGAACAGGCCCATCTGAACTGGAATGAGCAGACGCTCACCAAGCTTGCGATGGAGATGGCGACACAGCCTCCAGAGCGTGAGACCGCCGAAGAAGCGGAGTCGATGGAATAACAACAGGGTTTGCAATGTAATCGGGAGAAAGTTGTGGCAACCAAAAAGCAGCGCGCAGGAGCGCGCGTGAATATAAAAAAGGCCGCAGCCGCGGCGAAGAAGAAACGCACGATCGCACATCTATCATCGGGCGTTCGTACGGCTTTGGGCAAAAAGGGCGCCGCTGCGGCAAGAAAGAAGCGCTCGCGATAAGCTCGGCGTTTATGATCCAACGTAGAATTTTCTTGAAGCTGGCGGGTTCGACAGCGGCGGTGGCGTTCGCGATGGCGCGGCAGGTCTTCGGCGCCAATCAAAGTAATGCTCCGGGCCAAATCGAACCCTCAAATAGTCCGATCCCCCGGCGAACGTTAGGAAAGACCGGCGAGCGCGTCTCGATCGTAGGTATCGGCGGGCATCACCTCGGCCGTGCCCTGGTAGAGGAATCCGAAAGCATCCGGATCGTGCGGACCGCGCTGGATAGTGGGGTCAATTTCCTTGACAACAGTTGGGACTACAACGACGGCGAGAGCGAGGTGCGGGTCGGAAAAGCCTTGCGCGATAACTATCGCGACAAGGCATTTTTGATGACGAAAATCGATGGCCGCGACAAAGCCTCGGCCGCAAAACAGATCGATGAATCGCTGCGGCGGCTACAGACCGATCGAATCGACCTCGTGCAGTTTCATGAAGTGATCCGGATGAACGACCCGAATCGAATTTTCGCGAGTGGCGGCGCTATCGAAGCAGCGCTCGAGGCGAAGAAGGCCGGCAAGTTGCGATATATCGGCTTCACTGGCCACAAGAGTCCGCAAATTCATCTGCACATGCTTCAGACCGCCGATAGATATGGTTTCACATTCGACACGGTGCAAATGCCGCTCAACGTAATGGACGCCCATTTCGACAGCTTCGAGCAAATGGTTCTTCCGGAGCTGGTAAAACGCCGCATCGGCGTACTGGCGATGAAGACGATGGGCGACGCCAACTTCCTGCGCAGCGGTATCGTCACTCCCCTCGAATGCCTGCACTACTCGATGAATCTGCCGACGAGCGTGGTCATCACGGGCTGCGATTCGATGCGGATATTGGAGCAGGCGCTGGATGCCGCGCGCACTTTTTCTCCGCTGACCGATGCCGAGAGGCAGGCGCTTCTGGCTAAGACCGAAAAGATCGCCGCGTCGGGCGGCTTCGAACTTTACAAGACCAGCCAGACCTTTGACTCAACCTCTACTCATCCTGAATGGCTTGGTTGACAACGGAGCAAAATATTAACTGGACCCTTTAATCAATGCCGAGTCCGGCAAAGCGCGCGCGATTTTCTTAAGGTCCGCGACGAACTCTCGCATCTGCAGATGCCGAGCCTCGTCGTCCGGCGCTCTCAATATTGAAGACGGATGCACGGTAGCAGTAATCATCGGACCGAAAGCCGATTTTTGAAGCTCTCCGCGTTGGCGAGTGACACGGAAGTCGCGGCTGATTAGAGCCTGCGCGGCGCTGGCGCCCAGACAAACAATAACCCCGGGACGAATTATCGCGATTTCAGCGTCCAGCCATGGGCGGCAGGCAGCGATTTCCTCCGCATTGGGCTTTTTGTGAATTCTCCATTTACCGCGCTGAACCGAATTGAAATGTTTGACCACATTGGTGATATACACCTTGTCGCGCGCGATTCCGGCTGCGAGCAGGGCCTTGTCGAGCAGTTTTCCGGCCGGCCCGACGAACGGATGGCCGGCCAGGTCTTCCTGGTTACCCGGCTGTTCGCCGACGAGGATCACTTCGGAATGCGCGTTCCCTTCGCCGAACACGGTCTGCGTAGCGCGACTCCAAATATCGCAGGCGCGACAGGTTTTAGCGGCTTGTGCGAGTGCTTCTATTGAGTCGCTGAAGGGTATCGCGCCCTGGCCTGAATGAGAACTACGCTTCTTTCGAATCATCGTAGAACTATCCGCGCTATAATCGATCCTCGGAATCGATCAGCCTTTCACCCGGCTCACAGGGATGGGCGTTCTGACGACTCGAAACCTCGCGCGCCGCGATCCGAAACTCCTGATCAGACGCCGCGCTTCGTTCTTGCTCCAGCAGACTTGCGAACATCCGGCCATTAGCAACTTGGAAGGCTCGGCCGCCGCCGCTTCTCCGCCGGCAATAATGAATACTTGGGGAGAATCCTTCTTCAGCCCTTGGGTCAGTTCGATCGCGGCCGCCAGATACTCCGGTATCGTGCATGATAAGCAAATGACATCAGGACTGAGGCGCCTGGCAAAGCCACGCACTTCCTCGGCTGACTTGTTATCGCCGACGAAGCTTGCGGCCGCTCCTTCTTGTCGCAAAAGCTCCAATAACATCAACAACCCAAGGCTGTGCCCTTCTCCAGGTGCGCACACGCCCAATATTCGAAGCCGTTGCCCGGTGTGTGGTTTGCTCAGTCGATTGCCTAACTCGGCGATGATTTCGCGGGTTGTATCGATAATAAAGTCCTCATTCTCTCGGCTGATGTGATCGTCTGAGCGCTCTTCTCCCATAAGGACCAGGGTCGGACGAATGATGTCGTTGAAGGTAGGCTCGAGGCCATGCTCATCGCAGTAACGAACCGCGAATGAACGAGCACCGCTCTGATCGAGTTCAAGAAGCATGCGATAGAATTCGTGGTAATCTTCGGAGTGCTGATCAACGCCGAGCAGGACCGCCAGAAACCCCAGCTCAGGTATGTAATCTCCTGCCACTTTGAGACAGGCTGTTAAAGGCGTGGCAAGCAGCAGCCCTGGAATTCCCCATAGCCAGGTCCAGTACATCGCTGAAAACATCAACGCTACCGGCGACACACCGATCCCATGGCCGATCAGGAAAGGTTCGACGAATTGCGCTGCGAGTTGGTCCAGCGCCACGAAGGTTCCGAGTACCTCCAACGATTTACTCCAGCCCGGAAATACAGCAAAGGCTACCAAGGTCGGTAGTATCGCCGAAGCCAGTGCTCCCACATAAGGGATGAACCGAAGCAAAAAGCCGAGGCCACCCCAGAATATGGGATTGGGCAATCCGAGTAACCAGACGGCAGTGCCCGTGGCTATTCCGAACCCGAGATTTATCAACGAAAAGAGGAAAAGGTAGCGCCCAACGGTGTCTCCAGCAGTCTCGATGGCCTGCGCCGCAACCGGTATTCTGGCGCGTGCGGCGAGCCGGACAAAACGGTCACGCAAGTCCCACCGGCTATAGAGCAAAAAGAAAAGCAGGACGATCACCAGAAGACCCTTGCCGACCGCTGCGAGTACTGGCACTGCCGGCTTTAATACTTCCGTCAGAGCCGGCGCAGTAGGAAGTGCCTGCACCGTCGTCGGTTTGCGCTTGTCTTTTTTTTGATTCGTTTGTTGCAGGCGTTGTTCAACGTCTCCGACGCCGTGCTGAACTCGCTGCAGCCATTGAGGAGTTTCCTTTTCCAGCGCACTCAGTTTTACCGCGATATTGTCCGAATAGCCGGAGACTTCCACTGCCACCTCAGTCAGCTCGACAGTCAGGAAATAACCGACCGCTATCAGGGCGACCACCGCCGCCAGCACGATTAAGGCCGCACTTATCAAGCCGCCGACATAGGGCTCCAGCCGAGTGGCAACAGGGCTGAAAATTACCGCGAGCATAGATGCCATCGCCAGCGGCATCAGTATCTCTGCGCCAAGGTAGAGGACAGCGGTTGCGATAATAATGGCTAAAATCGGCCGAGCAGCTCGGGCATGGTACAACCTCGGCATGATCGTGCGGAAACGGAAAATATGGTGGTAGGCCCTCAAACTGTTAGCCGCGTGTCCTATGAAAAGAGTAATGGTGAGCAATGACTGTGCCGAATATACCTCAGCGACATTTACAATTGTTTCCCGTCTTTCCGCGAATCACCGCAAACTGGCACAACAATGTTTCAATCCGACGGAGGGAATTATTTCAAAAGGAACGGTTTCACAAACACCGCGATAAGATGGTCAGCGCTATGGCCATTTGGAATCGTGACCGACAGGCGCCGTGATGCTGGTCGAGGCTGCGTTGATCTGACCACTGTCGACGTCGATCAGTGTGGCCGAGCTGACATTAATGTACGCGGCAATTTCCTGGGGCATCGTTGCCGGTTTGAAGGTCCAGGTATGATACTGACACAACACCGCTCGGACCATTTGCGACCCGAGCGGCGCGTTAGGGGCCTGTTTAGCGCGTAGCGATCCTGTTAATCGGACTTCTTGTTATTGGCCGCGTTCTCCCGGCTTCCCAAGATCTTGTCGTCACGATGGAGGTTTTGCGCCATCTTCAAATGCGCTTCGAGCGCGGGAATTGTCTGATCGACGTAGACTCGTACCTCGGGATCGCTCGAAAGCTCTCTCTTCGCCCGGCGAAACGTGGCAAGAGCTTTCTCATGATCGCGGATGTCCATGTTAAGAAAGGTCTCGTTGAACTGTGCGCCCTTCAGATTGTCGAGCTGATCCTCGGCCGCCTTGTTCTTTTCGTACGATTTCAACGTGACGTTTTTCTGGCTAGCCAGCGCCTCGCGGGCCGTCTGATTGTCTTTGTGGTCGTCCCTCATGGTGTCGGCCATCGTGACCAACGTCTGATTATCACCGGCCTTGCTCTTAAGCTCTTTTGCCATGTCCTGCTCTTCATTATTCATTTGATTGGCCTGGTTGAAAAATGAGGCCAAATTCGCGGATTGAGCAGAAGCCAAGGGCGGAGCGCCAAGCGTGAACATTAGTGCAGCGGAAAAAGCGATCGTACTGGTCTTCATAAGTTTCTTCTCCTCCGATTATGTCTATACAGTCCGGTCATTAACGGTTCTCGAGGCTGTAGGGAGGGGTCGTTTGCGCAGAACGGTCGTTTGCGCAGGACAAGTCATGCGTTGACGACCTCTCCGCCATTCGGATGCAATACTTGCCCGGTGAAATAGGAACCATCGCTGGAAGCAAGAAACACATAACTTGGAGCG
>WNFD01006754.1_pt1 | contig 24520 bp, 21 predicted proteins | sample 5400491 | NCBI WGS metagenome assembly WNFD01 (sample SAMN13153343, study PRJNA577476) | soil metagenome | isolation source: 120 cm saprolite under Douglas fir tree site 2 hole 2 replicate 2 | place: USA:California | collected 2015-04-18
CCAAGGAGCGAGCGGGCGCAGTTGTGCCTGGGGACCGCCCCCATCAACCATCGTGTCGCCGGGCCATGCGCCCGAGCACCGAGATAAGACTGGGCGCCCAGCGCACCTCCCACCGGCCCCGACGACATCTGCGACCGGGGGCGCCTATGGGGTGATCCTTCTTCTCCTGCCTGCCGGATCGTCTTGCTGCTCGCCGCCGCCCTCAAGGTCGTTCGTCCTCGCTTCGCTCCGGGCGCTCCACCTTGACCCCTGCGTCGCGCAGCAAGAGCCTCGCAGCCATGAAGGAAGAAGGGGAGTTTGTCAGTAGAACGCCCTTGACCCAGGGCCCCTCTACAGGTAAGAAGGTTCTCGGCCACCCCGCAACGGGGCCTCTGAGGGCCTCCGGTCAGTGAGCGTAGGACAGGTGATCGTGCACCGAACGGACGACGGCCGAGCCCTCGCCGACGGCGGCGGCCACCCGCTTGACCGAGCCCGACCGAACGTCGCCGGCGGCGAACAGGCCAGGGTGGCCCGTCTCGAAGGGGAGCGGCTCCCGGCCCAGCACGTCCCATCGGGAGTCCAGCGTCCGCCGGTCCAGCGCCCGGTCGGTGCGGATGAAGCCGGTGCCGTCGAGCGAGGCGCAGGTCGAGAGCCACTCGGTCCCGGCGTCCGCCCCGATGAACGAGAACAGCCCGCTGCAGCCGAGCCGCTCGGTCGAGCCGTCCGGGTGGGTGAGCGTCACGGCTTCCAGGCCCCGCTCCCCGTGGAGGCCCGTGACCTCCGTCCGGATCCGCACCTTGATGGCCGGCGAGGTGGCGATGCGGTTCGTGAGGTAGCTGGACATGCTCTTCCCGAGGTTGTCGCTCCGGACGACCAGCACGACCTCGCTCGCCCTCCGTGACAGGAACATCGCAGCCTGGCCGGCGGAGTTGCCGCCACCGACCACGACCACCCGGCCCCCGCTGCACTGCTGCGCCTCGGTCTCGGTGGCCGCGTAGTACACGCCAGCGTCCTCGTACCGTGGCAGGTCCGGCGTCGCCAGGCGCCGGTAGTGGGCGCCGGTGGCGATGATGAGCGCCCGGCCCCCGATGACGGTGCCATCGTTGAGGCGTACCGCCATGTGGCTGCCGGTCGAGGTCAGGCCGATGGCGACGCACGGGCTCGTGAACTGGGCGCCGAACTTGATCGCCTGCAGTTGCGCCCGGCTGGCGAGGTCCTCGCCGGAGATCCCCCTCGGAAAGCCGAGGTAGTTCTCGATGCGGCTGCTCGTGCCCGCCTGGCCGCCCACCGCCACGGCCTCCACCGCAAGGGTCGAGAGACCTTCCGACGCCGCATAGACGGAGCTGGCAAGGCCGGCCGGGCCGGCCCCGACGACGACCAGGTCGAACTCGCGCTCAGGGATCGACTCGATCGTCAGGCCGAGCCGCTCGGAGAGGGCGCCCGGCGTGGCCTGGCGCATGGGGGTCTCGTCGGCCAGCAGCACCACCGGCAGGTCGAGCGGACGGATCCCGAGGGACTCCATGAGCGCGGGAGCCTCCGGGGCCGTCTCGACATCGATCCAGTGGTGCATCAGGCGGTTCCGGACGGCGAACTCCCGCAGCCGCAGCGACTCGGGGGAGAACGTCGAGCCGAGGATCCGAAGCGGTGACGACGGCAACGTGATCATCGCCCTGCGGCGGCTGACGAACGCCCGGAGGATGATGTCGCTCAGCTCGGGTTCGGTTGCGATCACCCGGCGGAACGCCTCGTGGCGGACGACGATCAGCTCCCCTGGTTCGGCCATCCGTGCCTCGACGTAGCTGCGCTGGCCCGTCAGGAGGCTCAGCTCGCCCAGGAAGCCCCCCGGCTGGTGGCGCCGGAGCACCTGCTCCTGTCCATCCATACGGATGGCGACGTCGATCGAACCCGACACGACGACGTAGAAGTCGCGCGGGATGTCGCCCGAGCGTTGCAGGACCGTCCCCTGCCCAATCGACTCCACCCGCCCGAACCGGCGCAGCCGCTGCAGGTCGACATCCCCCAGCGTGGGGAATGCACCGTCGTCCGCCTCCAACACGTCCGCAGCCATTCGTTTTCTCCATGGTCGACAGCAATCGACGCGAGGGATCGACAGAAAGGCTACCGCTCCCGCTGGAGTACGGGGCTTTCGTCCCGGGCGATCGCCGCCTCGAGCGGGGAGGGCAGCTCCACCATGGCGTCGTCGGCGGTCAGCGAGATCCGGAGCATAAACAACGCGAGCGTATGTGTCGCCCAGCGGAGAGTTCATGGAGCCGGTCCCGACGACCCAGTCCCCCGGGCGAGCCGTGCGTCTGATGCTCGGTTTACAAATGGCCAGCGTGCAGGCACGCCAGAAGGGGTTGGGGGCCGCGCCGTCATCAACCGGGATGCAATCCGTGTATAGGCGGGGGCGGCGTCCACGGGTGCCGCTGGGAGGGCTTGACGTACGCATCTGGTAGTTATCGGCCGGGAGACCGGTCCCATGAGAGCTGCCGAGGCCGCCGGGCCCACTGACAGGAATGAACAACCTTGCTTGAGCGTGGGCCTGGTGGGGTTTGAACCCACGACACCCGGCTTATAAGACCGGTGCTCTCACCCCCAGAGCTACAGGCCCCGGCTTGGTCGGCGGTTTCTTGAGGATACGATGACTCCCGTGGATGGTGCCCCGAGGACGACGGATCGACTCGACCTGTTGCTGCCATCGCCGCTTCAGGAGCTCTCCGATGAACTCCTCCGCGACCACAAGGTATGCGTCTCTCTGAAACGGGACGACCTGATCCATAGCGAAATGCCAGGCAACAAGTGGCGCAAGCTCAAGCACAACCTTGTTGCGGCAGCGGATCGCGGCTCCAGGACGCTGCTCACGTTCGGCGGGGCCTACTCGAATCACATCCGCGCCACGGCCGCCGCAGGTCACTACTTTGGGTTTTCAACCATCGGCGTGATCCGCGGAGAAGAGCACCTGCCGCTGAACCCATCACTTGCGTACGCCGTGGACCGAGGAATGACGCTCGCCTATCTCGACAGGACGACCTATCGCTCCAAGGAGAGCGCCGCCGTTATGGACTCCCTCCGGGCGCGGTTCGGTGACTTCTACACGGTTCCGGAGGGTGGGAGCAATGAGCTTGGTGCCCGCGGGTGTGCCGAGATCCCGGGCGAGATCGAAGCCGATTTCGACCTCATCTGTTGCCCCTGTGGTTCGGGTGGGACGCTGGCCGGGGTGGCTGCGGGGCTCCATCCTGGGCAGCGGGCCATCGGCTTCACGGCCATCCGGGGCGGGGAATACGTTGCGAACGAGGTTGACCGGCTCCAGCGTCGCACGTTCGGCCGCAACTCCGGCAACTGGGTCCTGGAGCACGAGTTTCACTTCGGAGGGTTCGCTCGGACGACTGACGAGCTAGCCGCCTTCACGGAAGCTTTCCGTGCCAGGCATGGGATTGAGCTCGACCGTGTGTACGTGGCCAAGATGATGTACGGGCTGTTCGCGAAGGTGCAACGGGGCGACATCGAGCCAGGCAGCAGAGTCGTCGCGCTGGTGACGGGATAGCCGACCGCTACGCCTTGAGATGGTATCTGCGCTGAGTTAGGGGCGACGCGGACCCCTCGACCCACCTGAGTTGCCAATCGCCGGTATTGATCGCGAAGTGCTTGTCGAAGCCCAGCCACTTGCCGGTCATGCTTCGCCGGGTGGGGTCGATGAGCAACTGGAGAGTGCCGTGGAAGGTCGCTCCCCCGTAGTATCCAGACGGGGAGGTTCGCTCGGTCCAGGTCCCCGTCGCGATTGACCCCTCGACGGCAAAGTCGAATTCGAGACTCGAGCCCATGGTGTGAGGAAGGCTCCGGCCCGCAAGGCTGGTCCCGTCCTCCCGGAGAACAAGGTAGTGCTCGCCTTGGAACTCGGCGTTCCTGCCTGAGCAGAAGTAGCTGTACGTGCTGTGCCAGATGCCAGTCAGGTCGCCTTGATGGCTCGGGTTGGCGGCCCGGGATCCGGTCTTATCTAAGCCGACCCAGGCTGAGGGGCGATGCGTGGCCGCGAGGGCGAGGCCGGCGCTGAGCTTCAGCAGCAGCGAGCGCCGATTCAGATCAGGCACGGCGTCCCCGATCCACGATGACGCCGCTCGGGCCACCTCATGCGCGTCCAGCTCTCCAACCCGCTCAACCATCTCTGCGACGCTGCTGGGGGGAAACGCAACATGACCGTTCCCGTTGGTTGGAGTCGCACCCTCATCGAGAATGGCGGAAAGGTGCATGAGGCTCTGGGCCGCGCGGTGGGCGGCGTCCCGGTGACGGAAGTCTGGGCAATCGACGACGAGATCGGCCACGGCGCACTCGTACAGCTCCGCGAGCTTGGTCAGCACGTCGAGCGACGGCATGTGGCCGGTGACGCCCGGCCACACCTCCCAGTAGGAAAAACTCTTGAAGGTCTTTGGTTCAGCCGGCCATCGCACGTTCCACTTGTCCGAAGCCTCCCGTTGGCTCCAGCCGTGTGCCAAGCGAAGGGCGCAGCGAGCGTTAACCCCGTACTCCCGCCTGAAGGCGTCGGCGACCTCAGACCAGGTCTTTCCCTGTTCACGCAGGGTCGCGGAGAGTCGAAGCTGCCCCTGCTTGACGCTGCGGATCTGTCCTTGCATTCCCTTGCCTCTCGCAAATCGGGAATCCACCTGAGCCTACCGCGACAGAAGGTCCCCGTTGAGCGGGGAGATTCTGTGACCGAAGATCTTGGCCTCATCGGGTGGCATGAGGATCGCCGGTGCAGCAGAGTCTGCTTTAGTCATGCAACGGAGCAAAGATCACTCCCAGAGCACCGAACGCCCGCTGCGCGTGATCGTTTGACACGTCGACACGGTCGATGTGCCGCCCGAGGGGGGAGCCGGGATCGACGCCCGGGCCATTCGAGGGGATGGCCCGGGCGAGGTCTCGGCAGAGACCGTCACTGCGGACGTGGCGAAGGACGCCGGAATCCTCTCCGAGGGCCCGGGCTTGCCTGTCCGGCAGATCGACGCTGACCACGACATCGACACCTGGATCCGATGAAGCCACAACCGCAGTTCCTGAGGATTCGGTGGGAGGACACCCCGGAGCGGGGCGCCGCAGTCACCGTGGAGGCTGTGCTCTGCCTACGGCACCGGGGGGAAGCTCGCGTATGCCAGCGCCCGAGGTTGCGGCGTGCTGGGCGAAGCCTGCGATCTCTGTTCAGGCCGGGCTCCCCAACCACCCACATCGGACCTCTCCCATCCGCGGCGCACGGTGATCGCGGATGTCAGACGATCGTCTCAGAATGGGTGGGCGGGACTTTCATCAGGGCGGTTGGCCCGGTCCGGCCGTGGAGTTCTTTGGGTCATGAGGGTTCATAATGAACCCTGAACCCACAAAGAAGCTGCGCAGCCATCATCTGTGCCCGGATTGCCACTACTGCGGGTCCTTTGCGGGGCCTCGGATCGGCTGCGTCGCTCTAGCGTCACCACGTTCTGTGGTCGCCCTCGTCGCTGGTGGGCGGTCCCGGTGCATCGTTGGCTGTCTCTCCGCGCCAGACGCGGTCATTCAGCCACAGTTGGAGTCCGTGGCTTTTGCAAGGCACCCAAACGGGTGTTATAGGAAGATGGCGAACCGGAAATGACCACGAAGAGTGGTCGATCCCCCATGACCGCCCGGCGCCCGGGAATTCTCGACAGAAAGGCTACCGCTCCCGCTGGAGTACGGGGCTTTCGTCCCGGGCGATCGCCGCCTCGAAGGCGGGGAGGGCACGCTCCACCATGGCGTCGTCGGCGGTCAGCGAGATCCGGAACCACCCGGGCAACTCGAACACTGCTCCCGGCAGGACGTGCACCTTGCGTTTGGCCAGCCGCGCCGTGAAGGCGACATCGTCGGCCAGCGGGGAGCGCACCAGCACATAGAAGGTCCCCGCCGGGCGGATCGTCTCGTACCCCATCGCCCCAAGCGCGGCGATGACCCGGTCCCGCCGCCGCTGCAGCGCGGCGATGTCGATGGTCAGCCGGTCGAGGTCCTCGAGGGCGTACTGCATGACGGCGTTCGGGTACAGGAAACCGCCCACGACCTGCGCGGTCTGGATGGCGGCGCGCAACGCCGGACGGTCCGGCATCGTGGGGGGCATGGCGACATAGCCGAGCCGCTGGCCCGGGGCGAGCAGCGTCTTCCCGTAGGTGTAGATCAGGAAGGACCGGTCGTAGAACTTCACGGGGCTGTGGAACTCGGCCCCGTCGAAGAGGATGCGGCTGTAGGCCTCGTCGGAGAGCAGGTAGACCGGCCGGCCGTTGCGCTCGGAGGCCCGGTCCAGGACTTCGGCCAAGCCGGCCAGCTCGGATGGCTGGAGGATCCGGCCGCTCGGGTTGTGGGGCGAGTTCACGATGATGGCCCGGGTACGGGGCGTGATGGCCGCCTCGATGGCGGCCAGCGGAAGCTCGAAGCCCGGCGAGGGGAGATCGACGCGCACCGGACTGGCGCCGTTGGTCATGATCATCTGGGCATAGAAGAACCACGGCGGCGAGAGGTAGATGACCTCGTCCCCGACGTCGACCACCGCCCGCAGCGTCGCCGCGATGGCCCCGAATGCCCCGGTTGTCAGGGCGACATCCCTGCGGTCGAACTCGATCCCGATCCGGGAGCGCAGCGACGCCACGACCGCCCTGACCGTCGCCGGCTCGCTGTCCTTGTACTCGAACCAGCGCACCGAACGCGGGACCGCCCAGCGGGCGATCGCCTCCCCGATCTCCGGCAGCGGCATGTCGTGGGGGTTACCGAAGCAGAAGTCACAGGCGTAGGGATCGGTGGCGATCGCGGCGTAGGAGCCGAAGAAGGTGAAGAAGGCATCCAGGCTCCGCTTGATCTCGAGGATCTGCTGGCCGACCGCCCGGTTCATGACCTCACTCATGAGAGCTGGCTCATGACAGCTCGGCGAGCAGGCCGGTGGGACCAAGGTGCGGGGTGCCGCCGGAGACGGGCACGTACGGCTCCCGGCCGTAGGCACGCAGCAGGAGGTCGGGCAGGTCCTTGATGGCGACGCGCCAGTCTTCGACCTGGCTCTGGTGGCAGTCGATGGCCCGCACCTTCGCCTGCAGCTCCGCCGCGCTCAGGTCGAGGACCGGCCCCACGGCGGGCTGGGCCACCACCGGGAGGGCATCGCCGTCCCCGCCGGCGAGGGCCATGACATCCCGGTAGGCCTGGGCGAGGGCCTCGTCCAAGGCCATGTGGTAGAGCGCGGGGCGGAGCCCCTCGCCGATCGAGGCCAGTGCCGCGTCCGTGCAGGCACCGATGCAGATGTGGTCCGGATGCCCGTAGGCACCGTCGGGTCCCCACCCGATGACCGCCGCCGGTCGCAGCGATCGGATCGTCGCAGCAATGCGCTCGGTGATCTCCGCCTGGTCGCAGTCCGGGACCCCACCGTCGGGGTAGTCCCACAGATCGACCGCCGCGATCCCGAGCACGTCGGCCGCGGCATCGAGCTCCTTGGTCCGGATGCCCGGCAGGTCCTCTTTCGTCGCACCGGGAGGCTTGCCCTGCCACCCCTCGCCACCGCGCGTGGCGCAGACGAGGTGGACGTCCATGCCGGCGACCGCATGGCGGTAGAGCAATCCTCCGATCCCCATGGACTCGTCGTCCGGATGGGCCAGCACCGCCAGCAACCGCATAGGTTTTCCCACTCCCACTCCCGATTCCGCCGGAGCCCCCCTTGGGATGTCCTGTATTGATACCACGACCGCCCGGCCCCTAGATTTGGGACTGTGTTAGGCTTCGGTCTTGCGGGTGCCTCATGCATTCGCGCACGGTTCTGCTCTTCAGATGTCCGGGTCCCGGCCCCGACCCTCTCCTGAGAGCGACCACCCGAGCGGCTCTTTGCAGAGGAGTGAACGACGTCCGTACGCGTGTGTTCTCCGCAGGCTGCCCGGCCCCCGGTGCCGGCCTGCCCGAGCCGCCCTCCCGCCCCTTCCTGACCTAAGCGACGGTGTCATCCGGACGCCGCCCCAACGAAGAAAGCCAACCGAGAGACTTATGACCCCGACGACACAGACCCAGACGGTGGAAGAAACGCTCCGTGACGAAGTAGCGGCAGAGGTCGCGACACCCCGCTCGCTCCCGGCCAACATCTTCGAAGAGCCCGGCCCGATCAAGCTGCAGCGGCGGCTCACCCTCGTGCTGACCATCACACCGTTCGTGGGTTTCCTCCTTGGGATGCGGTTGCTCTGGGGCGGCATCTCGGGCCTCGACCTCGCGTTGCTCATCACGCTCTACAGCCTGTCGATCCTCGGCGTCACCGTCGGCTACCACCGGATGCTCACCCACGGCGGCTTCGATGCCCCCACGTGGGTACGGGTCGCGTTCGCCCTGGCCGGGTCCTTTGCCGTCGAAGGTTCCGTCATCCGCTGGGTCGCCGACCACCGGCGCCACCACATGTTCACGGACCGCCCCGGCGACCCACACTCGCCGCACCTGTCAGAGGGCGTCGGCGTGAAGGGCATCCTGCAGGGCCTCTGGCACGCCCACATCGGGTGGTTCTTCGCAGAGGACGGCACCCCCACCAATGTGGCCAGATTCGCCCCGGACCTGCTGAAGGACCCGGCGATCTGCAAGGTCAGCAGACTCTTCCCCCTGTGGACCGTCCTCTCGTTCGCACTTGCGCCGGCCATCGCCCTTGCGGTCACCGGTTCGATCCACGCGGCCTTCACGGCGCTGGTCTGGGGGAGCCTCGTGCGGATCTTCCTGCTGCACCACGTGACCTGGAGCATCAACTCGATCTGCCACTACTACGGCACGCGGCCCTACGACACTGGCGACATGAGCACGAACAACTGGTTGATGTCGATCGTGTCGTTTGGTGAGGCCTGGCACAACAACCACCATGCCTTCCCGAGCTCGGCGATCCACGGCCTGGAGTGGTGGCAGCTGGACATCACCGGCATGGTGATCCGGGGGATGCGCAAGGTCGGCATGGTCCGCAACGTCCGGGTGCCCACTGCGAAGCAGCTGGCCCTCAAGGCCGCAACGACCGAGGACTGACCGCCTGTAGTTTCCAGTCGTCGCCCACTCCTGCGGAGTGTTCGACGACCCCCGAATAGGAACCAGGGGGGATTCGCAGCTCATCCCCCTCCGCTTCGCTCCGGGGGGCTGCTACTCCCCCCTGGACCCCCCTGATTCCGTCAAAAAGACCGCCCACCAGACTTTTTGACGGAAACTGCGGCTACGAGGCGAGCCAGCCGGGGCGCACCAGGCCCGACTCGTAGGCAATCACGACGAGCTGCGCCCGGTCCCGGGCCTGCAACTTGGTCATCGACCGGCTCACGTGGGTCTTCACCGTGGCCGCGCTGACGAAGAGCCGCTCGGCGATCTCGCCGTTGGAGAGGCCCTCGGCAACCAGGGCCGTCACCTCACGCTCCCGCTCGGTCAGCAGGCGCAGCTCAGCCGCGGGCCGGGGCTCCTTCGAGCGGGCGACGAACTCCTCGATGAGGCGGCGGGTGACGCCGGGGGCCAGCAGCGCGTCGCCGCCGGCGACCGCCCGCACCCCGCGGACCAGCTCGGCCGGTTCGATGTCCTTGACGAGGAACCCGCTGGCCCCGAAGCGCAGCGCCTCGAAGACGTACTCGTCCAACTGGAACGTGGTGAGGACGACCACCCGCACCCCCGCCAGCGAGGCGTCGGCGGTGATCTCCCGGGTGGCCGACAGGCCGTCGGTGCCCGGCATCCGGATGTCCATCAGGACGACGTCGGGGAGCAGGCGCCTCGCAAGCCGGACGGCCTCGGCGCCATCGGCCGCCTCGCCGACGACCTCGACGCCCTCCTCGGCGTCCAGCAGCGCCCGGAAGCCGGCCCGGACGAGGGCCTGGTCGTCGGCGAGCACGACACGGATCACGGCTCGCTCTCCGTGCTCGCAGGGAGCGCGAAGCGGGCAGACACCTGGAACCCGCCACCGGGCCGCCGGCCCGTGCGCAGCTCGCCGCCCAGCGCGGCCGCGCGCTCGCGCATGCCGGCGATGCCGCTCCCGCCGCCCGCGGGCTCCCCCACGGCTGGGCCTCTGCCGTCGTCCTCGATGCGGAGGCGAAGTTCGCTGGCGGCGTAGGTGAGCCGGAGCCAGACCGTGGTGGCAGCAGCATGGCGGATCACGTTGGTCAACGCCTCCTGGGCGACCCGGTAGGCGGCAAGGTCCAGCGGTGCGGGCACGGCAACGGGGGCGCCCTCCGTCTCCACGCGGACGTCGAGACCGGCGGTCCGGGCTCCGGCCACGAGGTCGGGCAGGTCGGCCAACCCCGGTGCCGGCCGCCGCGGCGGCGCGTCGCCGGACTGGCGCAACACGTCGAGCGCCGAGCGGAGCTCCCCGAGCGCCTCCCGGCTGGCGTCCTTGATGGCGGCGAGGGCGGTGCGGGCCTGCTCCGGCAACACGCCGTTGACGTGGAGAGCGACCCCCGCCTGGACATTGATGAGCGAGATGTTGTGGGCGAGGACGTCGTGCAGTTCCCTGGCGATCCGCAACCGCTCCTCGCTTGCCTGGCGCAATGCCTCCTCCTCCCGCAACCGGGCGGCCTCGGCCGCCCGGAGCCGCCGGAGCCGCACCCACTCCCCGACGCCGAACACGACGAGCAGCCAGGCTGCGAGCGCGGAGAGGGAGCCGAGGCCCGGACCCGGGCCGCGCCCCGTCAGGTCGTCCAGCCAGGGGAAGGCCAGGAACCCCCCCGCCGCAGCAACAGCACCGGCAAGGCGGTGCCCACGGGAGACGGCGGTGAAGTAGGCGACGACGAGGCCCAACCAGATCGGCCCGTCCGGGTAGCCGGCCGCAAAGTAGACGAGCGTCAGGGCCCAAACGGCCCCCAGCACGGCGACGGGGTAGCGACGCCGGAGTAGCAACGCCGCGACGATAGCCACGAGGAGGACCACCGCGGCCGCGTCCGGGCGCCGGAAGACGTGCTCGTTGTGGTGGCGGGCGGCACCGTAGATCCCCCCGATCATCACGGCGCCGAGGACAACCGTCGTCGCGGCGTCGCGCAGCCACAGCGCTCGCGAGGAGGTGGATGGAGCCGCGACAGTACTCACCCCACGAGGGTAGGGCACCGCAACCCCCCCCGTCATCGTCCCGAGGGTGGACGGCCCACTCATCCCCTGGGGGTAGGCGGGGCCGTCCGGGTGGACGCGGGGCCGTAGCGCGAAATAGCCCGGCAGGTGACGACCTGGAGGGCCGCGGCCCCCAGCATGGGACCACCACCAACCGCCACCGACCACAGGGAGGTTCCATGCAACAGACACTGACGATGGCAGCGGCTCGGGCGGTCGACGCCACCAAGGTCTACGGTTCTGCCGACACGGCGGTCCGTGCCCTCGACGAGGTCAGCGTCGGCTTCCCCCAAGGCCGCTTCACGGCGATCATGGGCCCGTCGGGCTCCGGCAAGTCCACCCTGATGCACTGCCTCGCCGGCCTGGACCAGCTCTCCTCCGGCGAAGTGTACCTGGGCGAGGTCGAGCTCGCCTCCTGCCGACGCTCACCGCCGCGGAGAACATCACCCTCCCGCTGCTGCTCGCAGGCAAGCGGCCCGATAAGGACTGGCTCGACACCGTCATCGCCGAGGTCCGCCTTGGCGACCGCCTGGCCCACCGGCCATCCGAGCTGTCGGGTGGCCAGCAGCAGCGGGTCGCCGTCGCCCGGGCCCTCGTCACCCGGCCACAGATCATCTTCGCCGACGAGCCCACCGGCAACCTCGACTCTCGCTCGAGTGCCGAACTGCTCAGTTTCCTGCGGCGGGCGGTGCGGTCGTTCAGCCAGACGATCGTGATGGTCACCCACGACCCCGCGGCCGCGGCCTCCGCCGACGCCGTGCTGTTCCTGTCCGACGGGCGCATCGTCGGGGAACTGCGGGAACCGACCGCCGAGGCGGTCCTCGATCAACTCAAGGCCATCGGGGAATAGCGCCGAACCGGAACCCATCAGGTACCCGTCACGTACTTCATCGGGGGCGTCACCAGCATCGGGGACGTCAACCAGCAAAGGGGAAACTGCCAATGTTCACCGTCACGTTGAAGGGGTTGTGGGCGCACCGCAGGCGCCTGATCGGGATGCTGGCCGCCGTCGTGCTCGGCGTGGGGTTCCTCGCCGGCGCCCTTGCGCTCGGCGACACGTTGAGCGCGAACTTCGACAGGCTCTTCGCCTCGGCCAATGCCGGGACCGATGCCCTCGTCCGCAGCTCCACCAGCGTGGGCAGCGGCGTCGAGGCGACCCGCCCCGCCGTGCCGATCTCGCTGGTCGATACCATCCGCGCCGTCCCCGGGGTCGCCGCGGCGGAGCCATCGATCACCGGGTTCGGGGAGATCATCGGCTCGGACGGGGTAGCGGTCGGCGGCAACGGACCCCCCCGCCTTGCCTCGTACTGGATCCCCGACGCCGCGCTCAACCCCTACCAGCTCTCGGCCGGTCGGGCGCCCGCCGCCGACGACGAGATCGTGATCAACCGCGGCGCCGCCACCGCGGGCAAGCTGCACATCGGCGATACGGCGACCGTGCTCATGCCGGCTCCCGTGCGGGTGCACATCGTTGGTATCGCAACGTTTGCCGGCACCGACGGCCTCGGCACGAGCACCCTCGCCGCGTTCGATCTGCAGGGCGCCGAGCGCTACATCCTCGGAGGCTCCGGGCAGGCGACAAGCATCGTCGTGCGGGCCCGGTCGGGCGTGAGCCAGGCCGTGCTCGCCTCCCGCATCCAGACGGTGCTGCCGCCCGGGCCCACCGGGCTCGAAGCCCTGACCGGCGCCACGGCAACCCAGCAGGCCGTCTCGGCTGTGAGCAGCACGTTCCTCACGGCGCTGCGGACCGTCCTCGTCGTCTTCGCCGGCATCGCCCTGCTCGTGGCGACCCTCTCCATCTCCAACACGTTCGCCATCCTCATGGCACAGCGCAGCCGGGAGGCCGCCCTGCTTCGGGCCCTCGGCGGCACGCGCCGGCAGGTCCTCGGGTCTGTCGTCGTCGAGGCGCTGTGCATCGGCGCCCTGGCCTCGGGCCTGGGCCTGCTGAGCGGGCTCGGCATCGCCGGGCTCCTGAAGGGTCTGTTCGACAGCTTCGGCTTCCATCTGCCGGCAGGCGGCCTCGTGGTGACGGGCACCTCCATCGCGGTGTCGTTGATCACCGGGATCGTCGTGACCGTGGGCGCCGGTCTTCTTCCCGCCCTCCGGGCGTCGCGGATCCCCCCGCTCGCCGCGTTCCGGGGCGCGGCCGCCGAATCGCCGAAGACCTCGCGTGCCCGGGCGGTCGTGGGCAGCATCCTCTCGGCCGCCGGTATCGTGACGGTGGCGGCGGGCACCCAGGCCCCCAGCAACCGCGTGCTGTCGATCGTGGGCATCGGCGCCCTCCTCAGCACGGTCGGGGTGGTCGCCCTCGGCCCCGTCGTGGCACGGATGGTCACCGGTGCGATCGGCCGGCCCCTGGCTGCCTGGCGGGGCACCCCCGGACTGCTGGCCCGGGGCAACGCCATGCGGAGCCCACGCCGCAGCGCCGCCGCCGCAACGGCACTCATGGTCGGCGTCGCCATCGTCACGCTCTTCACCGTGTACGCCGCATCGCTCAAGACGGCGAGCAACAACGGGGTCAGCGGGTCGTTCACCGGCGACATCGCCGTCACGTCGGGCAACTTCGGGCCGGGGACCCTGTCGCCCGGGCTGGTCGACGCGGTCGCCACGATCCCCGGCGTCCAGACCGCGACGGGCCTCTCCGAGGGAAGGGCCACGATCGCCGGCACGGCGCAGCAGATCACGGCCGTGGACCCGACCCGGATCGGTGCGGTCCTGGACCTCCACACAGGGGCCGGTTCCATTGGGACACTCGGCGACGGGCAGCTCGCAGTCTCCCAGCACGAGGCGGCCTCGCACGGCTGGCACGTCGGCACGGCCCTGGGGACCACCCTCCCCGACGGGACCACGACCCAGCTCACCATCGGCGCCCTCTACGGGTCGCGCGACCTTGCCGGCGACTACGTGTTGCCGCAGAGCCTCTGGGCTGCCCACACCCGCCAGGTCGTCGACTCGGTGATCATGATCAAGGTGTCCCCCGGGACCAGCGTCGCAGCCACCCAGGCGGCCGTGACCCGGGCCGGGGCCGGCTACGGCCAGCCGACGGTCAGCGACCGGGCCGGCTTCATCGCCTCGGCCAGCCAGGGGGTGAACTTCATCCTCGGCATCGTCTACGTGCTGCTGGCGCTCGCCATCGTCATCGCCGTCCTCGGCATCGCCAACACGCTGTCGCTCGCCATCCACGAGCGAACCCGGGAGATCGGGCTGCTCCGGGCAGTCGGCCAGACCCGCCGGCAGCTCCGGTCGATGGTCCGCCTCGAGTCGGTGATCGTGTCGGTGTTCGGGGTACTCGGCGGGCTCGGTCTCGGCACCTTCCTCGGTTGGGGCCTTGCCGACGCCACCAACAAGGCGCAGGGCTTCGCGACCTTCACACTGCCGGTCGCCCAGATCGGGGTCATCCTTGTCCTCGGCGCCCTTGCAGGGATCCTCGCTGCGGTCCGCCCCGCCCGCCGGGCGGCCAGGCTGCCGGTGCTCGGTGCGGTGGCGACGGAGTGAGCGCCCCGGTCAGAGCTGCTCGTAGAACGCCCAGTCGTCCCCCATGAGCGAAGCGACCTCTGCCGTCGGGTACGGGTGCCACCAGGGGTCCTCCGTATCCTTGCGGCTCGTGTTCGCATCGTGGACGAGCGCCACGTAGAACGAGGAGTTTTCCAGGACGCCGATCCGCTTGCTCGGGGCCTGCCACAGGTAGCCCGTGTCGATCCCGTAGCTCGTATCGGCGAAGGGGAGGCGCTCCCAGAGGGTGCGGCGGTAGCAGAAGGTGGCATCGGCGACCCAGGGCTGGCGGTCGGCGGGGTACTCGTACCGCCACGCCCGGGCGCCGGAGGCCTGGCAGAACAGCAGCGACCGAAGCCCCGAGACGTCGACGTCCTGGTTCAGCAGGGACTCGACCTGGTAGCGGAGGCGCCAGGGCGCCATCCAGTCGTCGTCGTCCCAGTGGACGACGATCTCGCCCCACGCCTGGGCGCAGCCGATGTTGCGCTTCTGGCCGATCGTGTGCCGCTCCGGCAGCCGGATGTAGCGGATGCGGGGATCGTTGGGGATCAGGTCGGAGACCGCGTCGGTGCCGTCGTCGACGACGATCAACTCGCTCTCGGTGAGGTCCTGGCGAAGGAAGTAGCGGATGGCCTGCGGGACGAAGGCGCGGCGGTTGTGCGTGGGCATGATGCAGGAGACCAGGGTCCGCCTCAGCACGGAGAGAGGAACGGGTGCGGGAACGGATTCGGCGACGGATGCGGCGGGTGGAACCTGCCCTCACGCAGCACCCCGCCGACGAAGGCCTTTGCTCCGGGAACTTCGTCTGCATAGCCGAGCAGTGCCACGGAACCCCCCGGAACGACGAGGGACTCGTGGAGCCGGAACCCGTCCGCCGCTGCCGCGACATCGGGCAGGCCGGCCACCGACAGCATCCCGACCGCCTCCGCCGGCCCCGGCACGGCGCGCCCGGCCATCGCGCGGTCGAGCACCCGGGCGGCCCGCTCGTCGTGGGTCCCCGCCTGGACGATCGCAGCCGGCGACGGCGGGGCCATGGCCTGGGCCGCCGCCATGGCGAGCAGTACGGCGGCGCCGGCATCCAGCGTGCCCCCGGCGCCGCGGATGAGGTCCAGCGTCCCGGCGACGTCGGGGAGCACGACGTTGCCGGCCTTCTCCAGGACGACCATGCTCTCGATCCGCTGGACCGCGGTGTAGGCCCCGGAGCGCAGCAGGTAGTCGACGAACTCCGTCACGCCGGGGAAGTCCTGGCCGTAGTCGTGGAAGGCGACCAGGCCCCCGTCGACCAACCAGGGCTGGAATCGGGCGACGTCGGCGGTGACCGACGCGAAGTCGTGGAGGTGGTCCACGAGCAGCAGCGAGATCGGGGACTCCCACCCCACGTCCTGGGCACCTCCCCGCACGACCTGGACCACGCCGGAGATCCCTGCCGATGCGAGGCGGCGGCCGAGGCGATCCAGCGAGTCGGCCAGCCCCGGTACCACCCGGTCCCTCGTCCCGAGGATGCCGTCGTGGGGATCGATGGCGTACACGGTCGCCGGCGGGTTCGCCGACGCCGCGACCATACCGAGGACGATGGTCGCCCGGCCGCAGTAGCTGCCGACCTCCACCATCCGGTGCGGCCCGGGCAACTCACCGAGGACCCGGGCCGCTGCGGCGGCGAGCAGGTCCGCCTCGCCGGCGCTGAGCCATCCTTCTGCCTCCTCGACGCGCCGGATCATGGGGAGGGTGAGGGCGAGCGGACGCTGGGGGTCTTCGAAGAGCCCCGCCGCCGGTGCCGGTACCTGCGGCAGGTAGTCGTTGAAGCGGGTACGGAGCGTGGCGCGGATGGGGTCGTCGTTCGCGCGGGGGACCGGGTGGATCCAGAAGACATCGGGACGCCGGAGGGCCGCCTCGACCTGGTGGAGGCCGAAGTGGCTGCGGTACTGGACGAAGTCGTAGCTGAAGGGGTTCTGGACCACCTCGTGGCCGGCCAGGGCCGCCAGCGACGGCAGGAGCACCTCTTCCGAGGCCCAGAGCGCCGACGTGCGCAGGATGGCCTGCAGCTCGTCGTCCTGCCACATCGCCACGATGTCCTGGGCGACGGCCCGCGTGAACACGGTGGCGGGCCAGAAGGTCCAGTGCGGGAAACGCTGCTCGCCGTCGGGGAACCTGCGCAGGAAGGGTCGCCAGAGCTCGTACTCCGCCCAGGCCGCCTGGGGTGGCCCGATGAGCGTCGAGCGGGGCTGCACGCCGGGGACGCTGACGAGGCAGCCCGCCCGGGGGTGCGCGGCGAGGAACGACGAGAGCTGCCGTGAGTACCCGGCCGCAGTCGATGGCGAAGTCGTGCAGGCGCCCCCACCCCATCTCACGCGACGCCGGATGCACCACGACCCCGTCTCGCCTATCGAGGTGGAGGCCGTTGCACACGCCCGAGGTCCCGCCGTCGTAGAGCAGGATGACGGCATGGGGATCGAGGTACCGCAGGTTGTCGACGAGATCGATGACACACTCGGGGGACTCGTGCACGAGGCAGGCGAGCACGTTCGCCCGGTGTTTCGGCTCACCCACCACTGACCTCCTTACGGACCACCAGCGGCACAGCTTGAACGATCCCGCCGGCGGCCGCCGCTCCCCGCTGGGTTACGACTCACTGCGTTAGCATCAGCCGACATGCCATCCTCGCCTGGTCTGACGCCCGATGAAAAGCTGGAAATCGTGCTCAGCCTGCTCCAGCAGGATGCCACCGTTGAAGAGGTCGCGGCGCGCTACAAGGTCGCCGAGACGTCGCTGGCTTCCTGGCGGACCGCCGTGCTTGCTGCGGGCAGATCCGCGCTCGATGCAAACCGGCGCAAACGGCGTGCGCCGGCAGCGGCGGGGATCGGGCTCCTGGTCGGTGCCTACCTGGTTGCCATCGTGCTCGGCCGGATCCCGCGAATCAGCAGGATCAACGCCGTCGATGTGGGGATTCTCGCCCTGGCGATTGTCTGCGTCATGGCCCTGCTCAGTCCCCAGCTCGTCGACCGATTCAAGCTCTTCCAGTTCGGCAATTTCAGGCTCGAATTGCTCGAGCAGGTGAAGGAGAAGCAGGTACAGCAGGAAGGGCAGCTGGAATTGATCCTGCCGTTGCTGCTTCCGGAGAGCGAACGGGCGCACCTCGTCAACCTGGAAAATGGTTGGACGCGCCACTACATCGGCACCCGCGTCCTGCGCGACCAACTCCGGCGGCTGCGCTCGGGGGGCCTGATCACCATGCGCCCGGGGCACACCGTCGGCCAGATGGGTGACGGTGTGTCCTTCGATCTCGGGGAGTACGTTGAACTGACGGAGTCCGGGCGGAGGTGGCTGGACCGAATCCGCCAGAACCTACCGGAAGGCCAGCGACGTCTCCTCACCACGATCGCCGAAGGAACGGCGGGGGGAATGCGGACGAGCGATGCGCTCCGTGGGGATCTGCGCGCGCTGCGTTCCGGCGGTCTCCTCAGCATGCGCCCGGGGCACACCGTTGCAGGGCTCCCGGACGGAGAGGACTTCGACCTGACCACCTTTGTCCAATTGACCGAGTCCGGGCAGCGTTGGAGCGAACGGTTTCGGGCCGCTTCAAAGGAAACCGGGCAGTCCCCGTAGGGCGCCACGTCACGTCGCCTTCACCCGGACGTTGGTGGTGATGAACTGGGCGGTGCCCGGCTTCATTGCCAGCGGGTCCGGGACCGGCCCGGCGGGCGTGGGCATCTGGGCCGGCGTGGACACCTCGAACATCGCCTGAAACGTCCCGCCCTTCAGGATGATCTCCGCCTGGTTCTTGGTCCGGACGGTTAGGTTGTTCGGCATCAGGAGGACCTTGAGCGTCCCCACCCCCGGCGTGACGTAGGGCGGTGCGGTGTACGGCAGAGGACTCCGGACCGTCGGAGGAACCTCGTCGCCCTTCAGGCAGACCGGCATCCCCATGACCTTCATCCGGGTGCTCGACCCCTGCATCGGGATGGGCGGGATGAGCATCGGCACGATCGCCGGTGGCGTGATCGTGATCTGGATGAGATCCCCGGTCTTGATCACAAAATCGGCCATGGCGTTGCGACCTTGGGGCCGGCGCGTCACTGCCGCGTCAACAGAACGTGACTCGTGCGTCACGCCCGAGACATTCGAATAAAGGGTCTAGTCAGGTGTACGCCCACGGGGTATGGTGCCGTGGCAACCCAGCCGGGGGGACAGGGGGAGCGCGAGTGGTCCCGGAGACAATCTCCAGGCTAGTGGCATGCGACGCCCAGCCAGTGACCGGCTGTGGACGTGCCGGGCTGCTCGGAGCCTTCCGACTGCGGGACAACGAAGGCCCCGTCGAAGTGTCCTCCACCGCGCAGCGGGTCGTCGCCTTCCTGGCCCTGCAGGCCCAACCCGTGCGGCGCACGCATCTGGCAGGGATGCTCTGGCCCGAGGCGAGCGACCAGCGGGCCGGGGCCAGCCTCCGTTCGGCCCTCTGGAAGCTCCGCCGCCCAGGCGGTGACCTGGTCGTCTCCTCGCCGACGCACCTCGCCCTGGCCCCCCAGATCGAGGTGGACGTCCACACCCTGTGCGCGACGGCACACCGCATCGGCGACCTGGACCCGAGGGAGGCGGGGCCGGACCTGATCCAGTCGTTCCAGTACGAGCTCCTCCCGGGCTGGTACGACGACTGGGTGATCCTCTGGCAGGAACGCTGGCGCCAGGTCCGCCTCCATGCGCTCGAGGACCTGTCCGCAGCGCTGGTGGCGGCGGGCCGGTTCCTGGCGGCCGCGGAGGCGGCCATGGCGGCGGTCCAGGCCGAGCCGCTGCGGGATGCGTCCAATCGTGCTCTCATGCGGGTCCACCTGGCCGAGGGCAACACCGCGGAAGCCCTGCGCCAGTAAGAGCGGTACGCCGAGCTGCTCCGCACTGCGCCATCGCCGGCCATGCGATCGCTCGTCGAGGAATTGACGGCCCGGTAACGATCCGTTATGCCCGCCGTGCTCGCGTGAGGGCATGGTTGAGGGCGGCGGTAGGGGCGTTGGGGGCGGCGGCACCGCTGTACCCGACGACCACGGGGTGCTGGTCATCCGCGCCTGGGTCGAAGCCCATCCCGAGCATCCCTTGCGGGCCGTGATCACGCAGTGGTCGGCGCACGGGGTCACGTCCACGACAGCGGCTGCGAGCGTCGAGGAGGTCGCCTCGGAGGTCGAGGCATGGTTGCGACGCATCCTTGCCGGCACCGCACCGGCGACCGAGCCCGGTTGACGGCGCGGTGACGCGTCGATCACGAAGGAGGGCTAGAACCGGTCCACTCATTCTCAAGGAGGCTGCCTGTGCCACAAGTCCTGAGCGCCCCTGGTCTGTACGTCGAGGAGATCCCGAGCGGGGTCCATGCGATCGTGGGGACCAGCACCTCCAATACCGCCTTCGTCGACTACTTCCCCCGCGGCCCGGTCGGCGTCGCCACCCGGGTGACCAGCCTCGCCGAATTCCAGCGGGTCTTCGGCGGCCCGGACGCGCAGAGCCTCGCGAGCTACGCCGTCACCCAGTTCTTCCTCAATGGCGGGCAGCTGGCCTGGATCGTGCGGGTCACCGGCAAGGCGGGCCAGGGGGGGACCCCGGCGACGCTGGCCGCCGCAGGCGCAGGGGGCTTGCCGCCTGCCGCGTCACCTCCGGCCGCCTCACCGCCCGCCGCAGCGGCGGCCCTGACGGCCCCCAGCCCTGGTTCGTGGGGCAACAACGTCCAGATTCTCGCCACCACGGTCGGACCCGCCGGCGCGTCCCCGCCGTCGTCGCCCAAGCTGTTCAACCTCTACGCCAGGGAGGTCGCCGATCCCAACGCCAAGCCCATCAAGGTGCTGCGCAGCGAGGTGCACCTCAACCTCTCGACCGACGCCGCCGATCCGAACTTCGCACCGAAGGTGCTCAACGCCTCGTCCGACCTGGTGACCTTCCCCGGCGAGCAGATGGCGCCGCTCCCGTCCCTGCAGTCGGTGCCGGCGTCCGGTCCCGACGGCAAGGCCACGTGGAGCTCGCTTTCGGGCGGCACCGACCCGGTGATCCTCAACCCCGACGGCACGCCGAGTGCGACCTTCCCCGACTTCATCGGTGCCATCACGGGTACCCTGCAGCCGGGCACGTCGCCACTGGACCGTATCGAACCCTTCCACTTCGAGCTGCTGTGCGTCCCCTCGCTGACCCTGCTCGACTCGTCCAGCCAGGGGAGCCTGTACAACAGCGCCGCCGACACGATCACCGGCTACGCGCTGGAGAAGCGGGCCTTCGCCATCCTGGATCCGCCGCTGGACCTGACCCCCATGGCGATCCCCCCCGACACCCCCGACCCGGCGGCCGCCGTCGCCAGGCTGATCACGTGGCTGGAGGGGGCGGCGGGGTCGGGCGCACCGTCGCCGACAGCCAACGGGGCGCTGTACTACCCGTCGATCACCGTGGCCGATCCCCTCGCCAGCGGGCGGCCGAAGCGGATCCCGGCCAGTGGGACGCTGGCCGGCATCTACGCCAGGACCGACGCCGACCGCGGCACCTGGAAGGCCCCCGCCGGCATCGAGGCCACGCTCTCCGCCGCCGCTCCGGCCCTGACCCTCACCCAGGACGACAGCGGCAGCCTCAACCCACTCGGCATCAACGCCCTCCGGACCTTCCCGGGCTTCGGGTCGGTCGTCTGGGGGGCCCGGACGCTCCTCGGCGCCGACCAGCAGGCGAGCGAGTGGAAGTACGTCCCGGTGCGGCGGATGGCGCTCTACATCGAGAACAGCCTGGTCGACGGGCTGAAGTGGGTGGTCTTCGAACCCAACGACGAGCCGCTCTGGTCGCAGATCCGCCTCAACGTCGGCACGTTCATGCACGACCTGTTCCGGCAGGGGGCCTTCCAGGGCATGACCCCGAAGGACGCCTACCTGGTCCGGTGCGACAGCACGACCACGACCCAGAGCGACATCGACAAGGGCGTCGTGAACATCTACGTCGGCTTCGCACCGCTGAAGCCTGCCGAGTTCGTCGTCCTGCAGATCCAGCAGCTTGCTGGCCAGACCCAGGCTTAGGAGGACCACGTGGCTCAGTTCACCGTCAACGCGACACGGTTCGACCCCTACAAGAACTTCAAGTTCCGCCTCAAGTGGGACGGCAAGTATGTCGCCGGGATCAGCAAGTGCAGTTCGCTCAAGCGCACGACCGAAGTGGTCAAGCACCGGGAGGGTGGCGACCCGTCGTCGAGCCGCAAGTCCCTAGGCCGCACCGAGTACGAGGCCATCACCCTGGAACGGGGCGTCACCCACGACAAGGAGTTCGTGCAGTGGGCGAACAAGGCGTGGGTGCACGGGGCCGGGCTCGGGGCCGAGGCGTCGCTCAAGAACTTCCGCAAGGACGTGATCCTCGAGGTCTACAACGAGGCAGGCCAGACCGCCATCGCCTACAAGATCTACCGCTGCTGGGTGTCGGAGTACCAGGCCCTGCCGGAGCTCGACGCCAACGCCAACGCCATCGCCATCGAGCAGATCAAGCTCGAGAACGAAGGATGGGAGATCGACACGTCGGTCCAGGAGCCGACGGAACCGACCTTCACGGCCCCGTAGGTGACGGAAGTATCCGCCGCCGGCCTGCTTGCATTGTGGGAGCGGGTCGCCACCGAGCCTCCGGGCCGGCGCGCCTCGGTGCTGCTGTCGTGGGCGGCCCCGGACGCCGACCCGGCCGGCGTGACGGTGGGCGAAGAGAACGACAAGCTGCTGCGCCTGTACCAGCGTGCCTTCGGAGGGGCGCTGTCGGGCGTGGTCGACTGCCCTGCCTGCGGCGAGCCACTGGAGGTGACCGTGGGCGTTGCCCAGCTGATCGGGGGCCTGGCGGGGGCTGGGGCTGGGGCTGGGGAGCAGTTGTACGAGTCGATCCTCGACGGCCACCTCCTCCGCTACCGGGTGCCCTCGGCGCTCGACCTCACCCGCCCGCCTGACTCCGGCCGTTGGCTGCTCGAAGCCTGCCTGACCGAAGCGGTCGGCCCCGACGGGTCGCCCCTGGGGGCCGGTGATCTGCCGGACAGCGTCGTCGCAAGCCTCGAGCAGGCGATGGCCGACCTCGACCCGGGGGCCGAGCTGCGCCTGGACCTGTCCTGCCCCGCCTGCGAGCGGGAGTGGTCGGAGTTCCTCGACCCGGTGGAGTTCCTGAGCATCGAGGTCGAGGCCCGTGCCCGGGAGGCCGTCGAAGCCGTCCATGCCCTCGCCACCGCCTACGGGTGGTCCGAGGCGGAGATCCTGGCCCTCAGCCCGTGGCGCATGCGACTGTACCTGACGACGGCCGGCCAGTGACCGGCTACCTCGACCGCCTGGCGGCCCGAGCGAACGGTACCGGACGGTCGCGCCTCCGGCCCCGGAGGGCGAGCCCGGCCCCGGCCCCGGGCAACTTTGGATCAAAAACGCCCATTTCCGGGCTTTTTGATCCAAAGTTCGGGGAGGAAGCGCCCGCAACCGTGACCGAGAAGGCACCCGACGGCCCCGAGAGCGAAGCGAAGGCGTCCCGGGCCGAACCGGGAACGGCGGTGGGGTCCTTGGTCGCTGCGCACAGCGCCGAGCCTTTGGGGACGCCGGGGCCTGGGAGGTTCTCCCCCGATGGTAACGGTGCGCCCGGCAACGAATGGCGCCTCGGACAAGGTACGGGCCGTCGTGCGGCTGCGCCCGAGAACAGTGCAGCGGTGGGGTTGGCGGGTCCGGCGGACTCCGGGTCGTTGACGGCTGCCACACCCGGCTTCGAGTTTGACAGTGTTGCGATCAAACAGATCCAGGAGGTCGAGCCTGCCCCCCCGTCGTGGCAGGGAGTCGCCGGACTGTTTCCTCATTTGGGGGGCGCTTCGGGCGAGACAGGCCAGGAGGGAGTCGCACAACGGTCGCTCGGGTCTGGGGCCGCGCCGGGTGAGACGGGCCGGAAGGGAGTCCTCCCCGGGCTCGGGGGTATGCCGGTCGCAACACAGCAGGGGGGAGTCGCCGGACGGTCCTCCGGACTCGGGGCCGGGCAAAGTGAAACGGGCCAGGCGGGAGTCGCCCCATGGATCGGTGCCGCTCCGCGCGAGACGGGCTGGGCGCGAGCCGCAGAAGGGTCCTCCGAGCTGCGGACCTCGCCAGGCACAACGGGCCAGTGGGCAGGCGCTGGACTGTTCGCCGCTCCGCGCGAGGCGGGCCAGGAGGGAGCCACTCGACGGGGCCCCACGCCGGGCGGAACGGGGGCGGGCGAGGCAGGAGCCCTTGCCGGGATTGGGGCCACCCAGCGCGCAGGGGGCCAGGCGGGAGTCGTCCCAGGGATCGGTGCCTCGGGGGGCCAGACTGGCCGGGAGGGAGCCGCGGGACGGTTCCACGGGCCGGGGGCCGCTCGAGGCGCAGAGGGCCACTCGGAAGCCGCGGGACGGTTCCACGGGCCGGGGGCCGCTCGAGGCGCAGAGGGCCACTCGGAAGCCGCGGGCCGGTTCCCTAGACTGGGGGACGCGCCGGGCGGAGGGGGCGAGAAGGGAGTCTCCGCTGGGTCAGAGGCCGCGCCCGGCGGGACGGAACGTGGGCCGACTGGCTGGGCGTACCCCGGCGAGGCGCGCATCGCCGGGCGGTTCCCCAGGCCGGCGCTGGCGCCGGGCGGAACGGCCAAACCGGAAGTCGCCGGCCAGTTCCCCGCTCCGGGCGAGGCGGGCCAGGAGAGAGTCGCCGGACGGGGCCCCGGGTTCGGGGCCGCGCCGGGCGTTAAGGACCAACCCGGATTCCCCGGGCGGTTCCCCGGACGGGGGGCCGCGCCGCGTGGAACCGGCGAGAACGGAGTCGGCGCGCCCGGGCCGGGGGATGCACCGCGCGGAACGGGCGAGGCGGGGATGCTTGACGGGATCGGGGCCGCTCCGGGCGCAGAGGGCGAGGCGGGAGTCTTCCCCGGGCTCGGGGCCGCGCTGGGAACCGAGGGCCAGGCTGGCGCTGGACGGGCCCCCGGGCTCGGGGCCGCGCTGGGAACCGAGGGCCAGGCTGGCGCTGGACGGGCACCCGGGCTCGGGGCCGCGCTGGGA
>WNFD01004286.1_pt1 | contig 24511 bp, 23 predicted proteins | sample 5400491 | NCBI WGS metagenome assembly WNFD01 (sample SAMN13153343, study PRJNA577476) | soil metagenome | isolation source: 120 cm saprolite under Douglas fir tree site 2 hole 2 replicate 2 | place: USA:California | collected 2015-04-18
ACTTCAGGGACTCGGTTGATGATCTGCTCGATGTGCAGAATCATGCGATTGGTTTCGGACAGGGAAGCTCCCGCCGGAGTCCAGTAATCCAGCGTGAATCCGCCTTCATCCATCTCCGGCATCAGGTCCGATCCCGAGTAGTGGTAGCAGACATAGGAAACCGCAATCAGTAAAACGCTGAGTCCCACCAGCCCCCACGGCTTCTCCAAAGCACGCCTGAGCCACCGTTGATGAAACTCAATCACCGTGCGAAAGAAGTTGCCGAGCGAAGCCTCTTCCGCGGCCAGCAACTGGGTCAGCGATTCTTCGTTGCTGGCTGAATCATTATCCGAATCATTGACCGAAGCGTCTTTGTGCCGCTTGATGAAGTAGCTGCTCAACGTAGGCGTCCACGATAACGCCAGCGCCAGCGAAGTCAGCAGAGATACGCCCAGAGTCACCGCCAAAGCGCGAAAGAAAGTGCCAGTCACTCCGGTAATCGAAATCAAGGGCAGAAAAACTACGATCGGAGTAATGGTGGAACCGATGAGCGGGACGGTAATCTCATGCAATGCGTTATGGATGGCTTGGAGCCTGCCCTGTCCGGCATCGCGATGCAGCACAATGTTCTCGACCACCACGATGGCATCGTCAATCACCAGGCCAACTGCCGCCGCCAGTCCGCCCAACGTCATCAGATTGAAGCTCTCGCCAAGCAGTTTCAATACCACAAAGGTGATCAGGATCGTCACCGGTATAACCAGTCCGGCGACCAGTGATGTTCCCCAATCGTGCAGAAAGACCACCAGAATGATCGAAGCCAGCACCACACCCACCAAAATCGCATCGCGCACACTCTTGATGGATTCATCCACGATGATGGACTGATCGTAGAACGGCTTGATCTCGATTCCCGGTGGCAAAGACTTGCGGATCTGGTCCAACTGCGCGTGGACCTCGCGCGCGACATCCATGGTATTGCTGTCTGGCTGGCGGTTTACGTTCAGCAGCACCGCCGGCTTTCCATTAGCGGTGATGATCGTATAAACCGGCTTCACGCCCGGACCCACACTGGCGACATCGCCGATCCGCACCGGAATCCCGCTAGGCGTGGTTTTTACCACAACCTGCGCGATCTGCTCCGGCGTCTGCACCTGTCCGCTGATCAATCCCAATACCAGTTGGTGATTGCGCTCGAACAGTCCCGGAGAGTCAATCAGGTTGGTGCGCTTCATCGCGTCCAGAATGTCAGTGACGGTGACGCCTGCGGTCAGCAGCTTTGCCGGATCGGGCTGAATATGAAACTCCGGCTCCTGCCCACCCTGAATCACCACGCTCGAGACTCCGTCCAGCCGATTCAGCCGAGGCTTTACTTCATAGGTGGCTAGGTCCCACAGTTGCGTCTGCGGCACAGTTTCCGAAGTCATGCTGTAACCGATGACCGGAAAGCTGGCAAACGTCATTCGGTTCGCCACAATACTGGCGGTTGAGGGAAGCTCGGGCTGTACTCGTGAGATTGCGGAGTTCACGTATTGCAAGGTCTGGAACATGTCACTGTTCCAGTCGAAGAAAAGATCGATCTCAGCCGACCCGCGGCTGGTGATTGACCGGACCGCCTGCAATCCGGGTACGCTGTTCACCGCTTGTTCAATCGGACGGGTAATCGTCACCATCATCTGATCTATCGGCATGACGCCGTTGTCAGCTGCGATTAGGATTCGCGGAAAATTGGTCGTGGGGAACACTGACACCGGAATGGTGAACGCGAGATACGCCCCCACCGCCGCCAGCGTGAGGATAAGAAAGATAAGCGGCTTGGCTTGGTGCGCAAACCAGTACGAGGACTCGGGACGATTCACCCTGCTCCTCCGGCTTTACTCCTTTTCATCTTTCCCTTCCGGCTTGGCTTCCGCAGTGGTGATCTTGCTGTTGTCGGGCAGTCCATAGGCCCCAGTCGCCACGATCCGGTCTCCCGCCTGCAGCCCTTCGACAATCTGGACGCGATCTTCTTCGCGGATTCCGGTCTTCACAGTTTTCTGGTGCGCGCACTGTTCGCTCGGACGTTTACTTTTTTCGCAGCTCCCAACCACCATCACCGAGGTCGTTCCATCCTGTGCCGTAAGCAAGGCGGCGGCAGGAACCGCCAGCGCATCCGGCACCGACCGCGCAATCATCGAAACCTGGACGCTGGTCCCCGGCTTCAACCGCTCGTCCGGATTCTTCGCCTGTACCCACACTTCAACCGTAGTGCTGTTTGGGTCGAGCGCTGGACTGACAATCGTAACTTTACCCGGGAAAGGTTTCTCACTGCCAGGCACTTGAATCGTCGCCGCGTCCCCCACTTTGAGTAGCGCAGCACTGGGTTGCGGGATGTGCGTTTTGGCCACTACTGAAGAAATATCCATCAGCGTCAGCAGTGGTGTTCCTGCCGCGGCCATCTCTCCCGGATAAAGTGGCCTCTCGGTGACCACGCCATTGATTGGACTCTTAATCTCGGAGTAACTGAGTTGCGCCGCCGCCCCTTGATACTTTCCCTGTGCCGATTCCAGTAGCCCCGTTGCCGACTTCATCGTCTGCTGTCTGCCGATCGCATTCAGTGAGTCCAAATGCTTCTGTGCGATCTCGTACTGATTGCGCGCGTTGGTCAGGTCAACTCCAGATTGATCAAGTTCCTTCCGCGGAAGTGCGCCCTGTTGTACCAGATCTTTTCGGCTGTCGTAGATCTTTTGCTGCGCGTCTAATTGTTGTTTTGCCGCTTGCACGTCAAGGTTCGCCTTCTGCACTTCCTGAGGAAGGTCGGCCGCAGTGGTGGTGGTGTATTGTGCCTGGGCCTGATCGTAAGAACCTTTGTTCTCCTGCGCCGCTGCCGCCAGGTCGCGGTTCTCGAGCACCGCCAGCAACTGTCCGGCGCGAACATGGCTCCCGCGATTAACCAGGAACTTCTTCACCGGTGCGCTGAGTTTAGGAACGATGGCCGACTGCGCGATGGGAAACAAAACCGCGTCGGCCGTAATCTTCTGCTGCATCGCCGACTTCGCAACCGTGACAATCTGCACCGGTACTACCGGCTCTTCCGCGGTGTCACTCGAGCATGCGGGCATGACCGCCAGCGCAGCCCCGATCAGCATCCTCATCGCAAGACAGCGCTTGTCGGTGAACATTCTCAGAATTGTCCTGTCAACGTTTGCAGATTTGCCAACGCCACCCGGAACCGTTGCTGCCCATCCCCCAGCGCATTCTGCGCTAGCGTCAGCGTGTTCTGGGCGTCCACAACTTCCAGAACGGTTGCTTCTCCCGCCTGGTATCGCAAGCTGGTCAAGCGCAAGCTTTCCCCGGCCAGGTCCGCAGACTGCCGCAGCGATTCCATTTCTGACCGCGAAGTCTGGGCCTCGCTGTAAAAAGTTTTCAGATCAGCCACTGCCTTGCGTTGGGCAAAACTCAATTCTACCTTGGCTTGATCGCGCAGCAGTTCCGCCTGCTTCACTTTGCTGCGGCTCGCCCCCCAGTTCCACAGTGGAAGCTCAATCGTCGCCGTGGCCGCATATCCCAGGTTTCGCACGTTCCTATTTACAAGCGGATCGTGATCATATTCGTTCACAGCATAATGGTTGGCATCAATGCCGTAAGAATAATCCAGTCCCAGTGACGGCAGAAAACTGTTCCATGCAACCGCCACTTCCTGGTTCGCTGCCTTGAGCGATGCCAGTGCCCCCCGCAACTGCGGACTATTTTTCCCCGCCTCCGCCTCGACTTCCTGAAACGACGGCAACGGCTCGATGTTTTCCAGATCGTCCACGGTAGCGAAATTCTGATCAAAATTCGGGAAAATCAGCACTGCCAACTCCATGCGGCTGCGTTCGATTTCCACTTCCGCATCCTGCAGCGCCCGCTGTTGCTGCAGAAACTGCAATTGCGCCTTAATGGAGTCGGAGTGGGCTACCTCGCCGCCGCGTTCCAGCTTCTGGGTAATATCGAAGAAATGCCCAGCCTCGTCCGCCGCACGCTGGGCGGTTGAATACTTGCGCTGCGCTACAACGAATCCGTAATAAGCTTGCACCACGGTGACAACCAGTCCGCGTGCTGCTATTTCTGACTTAGCTTTGGCCAGCGCTTCTTGTGCCCGCGCTCTGCGGTACTCCGCCATGTTCTGCAGCGAAAGCGCTTGGTGGACGTTGCCCTGGCTGATGTATTCATGCACCCCGTTGGCGCCAATGAAGCGTCCGGTGCTGGTGCCGTTTCCCTGGGTATAGAGGTATTGTCCGTTGTAAGCGGCGTTGGGCAGCAGCCCCGCGCGAGTTTGCACCGCAGTCTGCCGGGCTACTCCGTAGTCGGTAAGCGCTGCCCGGTATTGCGGCTCATTGACCCGCGCGCGCGCAAGCGCGTCTTTCAGGGTAAGCGTGAGGGGCGCTACGGAGTTCTCGCCATCAGCGACCAGACTGGCTTGCTGAGCCCATCCCAACAAGGCCGCCAGGATCACCCCGGAAAGAACAATGCTCTGCTCCCACCCACATCGCCGAAAATTTCGCATAAGCGTCTCTCCTGAATCTTTCGCATCCTCACGCATGCTTTTTCATTGTGGCACAACTCGTCCCATAAACGGCTAGCCGGGTAGCTTCGGGATTTATGGCCGATTCTCTGCTTCGACCTGAAGTGCCAGCATCCACAAGTACTTGTCCCACTGGGCCACCCAGCGAAACTTTGGCGAAACACGTGCTTTGTATTCTCTCGTACTGCACGCCGCGAACTCACCCGGTGAGCAAAAAGGCAAGCATGATCAACCTCGATCAAATCAAAATCACCCGCCGCGATCAGCAGGTCCTGAAACTGCGGGTCCTGGGGTGCAGCAACAAAGACATCGCCGCCGAGCTGCACATCGGCCCCGCACCGTCAAGCAACACCTGCGCACCCTATTTCTGCGCGCCGGAATCAAACAGGGCCGCAAACGCGTGATCAGCTGGGCAGATGATTTCGAAGCCGGTCCCAATCTTGCCGTAGCGGCAGCTTCGTAAGCGATTTTCTCCTCTCAGGGACAAGGTCAGAGCAAGGTTTGGATGTGCCGCTCGAGAAACTCCCGGTCTTGCGGCGTGACATTCATGAAACGTACGCCAATGCCGAAGCCGGGGGATGCGCTAGCCACCGCGCCTTGCAAGCGCAGCTTGGTACCGCCCAGCCACAGCACGATTTCGAACTTGCTTTCCACCTGCAGCGGAATGTGCATCTCGACGAAACAACCGCCCTGGCTCAAGTCAGAAGTCCTGCCCCAGATGATCTGTCCGGCAGAATGCAACTCCACCGAGATCGAACACTTCACCCGTACTGACTTGCGGCGGTCGTCCGCAGCGGTGGACTGGAAGTTATCAATCACGCCGCGGGGAAGGGGTACATCCCAAAATGGTTTATCTGGGCTCAGGTTCAGCAGGCCGACTTGGCCATCGGCCTGAGTGCCCGCACCGCCCGCCCATTTCACCCGGAAATGGACTTTGTTCCTTCCACAAGTTACTCCAACAATTTCATCCAGCTTAAGTTGCGCCTTGACTCCGTGGAGTCTTGCGCCATTCTGGCTTATATCCAACGTGCTCACGTTTTCGGAGAAGATCTTGCCGGCACGGTCGGTGCCAAAAATGCGCACCGGTACCTCTTCGGGTTTTCGTGGTTCACGCCGCTTCCCCATACGCGCGCCAACAGTCCTTCGGCTCCGTATGGTAATGCAGAATATGGCGCTTATCCAGCCAAACTATTGGCACCGTCCGGTTTGATTTCGCATTTGATCGCGTGGCATGTGCGCCGGGGAAAATGGGAAAAAGGGTTGCAAATGCTTGCAGAAGCGACCCACCATCGTTCTTAAATCTCAGGAAAAGAACAAGTTACGTCTTCGGATAAGGCACTCAAATTGCTTGGTACTCGCTGACGGGAAATTCGCGTTTCCCGATTTGGAGCGGCGGGCAGCACTTTTGGCGCAAAACTTCTCCCGGGGCAAACTGTAATGATCTACAAAGAAACTTTTTGGATGGCCTGCGACTCGACTGAGCAATTGCGGGCAGAATATGGCCCTTTCCACACTCGCGCGGAGGCCGAACGGGAAGCCGATAAGCTGGGCTTTGGCTTCATCCTGCGCTACGAGCACATGATCGGCGAAAATGACGATATCAAGGAAGTTCGCTGCATCTTCATCGAACTCCAGCCAGAACTCGCCTCCCAATCCATCGTGCTGAAACTCCACACCCGCTGCGCCACCTGTGGGGAAACCTCGATTCACGACCACGCCTGGCAAGCCGAAGTTTGGGCTGACATCCACGAGTTCGAGCACTCCCGCCACCGGGTCCGCCTCTTCGAGCAGACTCGCGCCGCAGGTTTGAAAGAAGTCGCCGGCTGGCGCGACGCGTGCGCGTAAAGCTCTTCACCACAGGGACACCGAGACACAGAGAAATCCTATAAGAACAAAATCTAAAGATGTTATTCCGAGGGCAGCGAGGAACCTGCTCCTCTCTCGCCCACAGCAAACCGTCTGGATCTCCACAAATCAAGCAAATTAAGTCTTCCTCTGTGCCTATGTGTCTCTGTGGTGAATAAGGTTTTGGGCGCAACTAAAAACTAGCCACTAGCCACTAGCCACTGCTAACATCGCTCCACGATGCCCCTTCGTCGCGTCGCCCGAAAACTTACCGCTGCCGCCGGCAAACTGGCGCAGAAAGACCCTCCGCACGACGGCCGCCCGCCCGGCGAACTTGTCATCATCACCGGAATGAGCGGCTCCGGCAAAGCCTCGGTTCTGAAAGCCTTCGAAGACCTCGGCTATTACTGCGTGGACAATCTCCCCGTCGGCTTGATCCCGCGCTTTGCCGAACTGGCAGGACAATCCGCGGAAATCGATCGCACCGCCCTTGTCGTGGATGTCCGCGAAGGCCGCCAACTCGAAGAACTCCCCGCCATCATCAAGTCGGTCAAGCGGATTATCCCCACCCGCCTGATCTTCCTCGAAGCCTCCGACGCCGTCCTCCAGCGCCGTTACAGCGAGACCCGCCGTCCCCATCCGCTTGGCACCCACACTCCCGTTAAGACCTCACTCACCGCCGAGCGCCGCCGCCTGCGTGCCATTCGCGCCCACGCCGATCTGGTCATTGACACCTCAAAATTCAACGTTCACGAACTGCGCGCCCACATCAACGAGCTGTTTCAGAAAAAAGAAAAAGGCCGAAACATTCTGGTTTCCTGTGTCAGCTTCGGATTCCGCCACGGCGTCCCCGACGACGCCGACCTGGTCTTCGACGTCCGCTTCCTGCCCAACCCGCATTTCATTCCCGAATTTCGCCCCCTAACCGGACGCGACCCCAAAGTCGCCAAATACATCCGCTCCTTCCCGCAAACCAGCGAATTCATCCAGCGCATTTCCGACCTGCTGGTCTATCTCTTGCCCCACTACATTCACGAAGGCAAGAGTTACCTGACGATAGCCTTCGGCTGCACCGGCGGGCAGCACCGCTCGGTCATGATCGCCGAAGACGTCACCAAGCGGCTGAAGAAGGCGGGCTATCGAGTGAAGGTCGTACACCGCGACAGCCCCAAGTGAACTCAAGCGGCGCCACGGCAATAGTTGGCTCCGGGAAGAGTGTACCCCCCGGTGGAGTCGCATCGGAACGCTGCTTACCGCAAGGCGCGCGTCTCACAAGAGACTGTGATAGCCAAGGTAAGCTGGGATTATTATCCTCCAGAGTTCGTGCCGCTTCGGAGACGCCATGCAGAAGGCGGTTTCACTGTTGTGACCCAAGTCAGCTCCGAGCCAGTTAAATTCCTGAAAGGTACAGTAACAAACGTCCCTCTCCGGGACCAAGACCTGGAAGATGAGAGTAGCGGACACCAAACACGTACTGCTTCTTCGCGCTGAGGAGTTTTCCTGCTCATGGAACAAACAGAAAGTGGCACTCAACTACCGTGAAAATGGGGAGGCCGTGGGCAGCGTGGTCTCGATCGAGGTTCAATAGGCGATGCGGCCTCCATACGCACGATTGGCGTTGTTCATTTCACTCTTCGTTACCGTCACTTCTAATCAGCTGTGGCCGTCCGCATTCGAAACCTGGAAAGCCAACGACCAGGCTGCCGCGGCGGCCTCGAAGGTCGCCCATTTCGCCGAAGCCGAAAAATTGCTGTTGACAAATGAAAAACTTGCGGAGACATTTCCTCAGAAAGATGCGCGTCTGCCCCGGACCATATTCGATCTGGCCCAAGTCTATCGAGCGGAAGGCAAGCATTCAGACGCTTTGCTCTTGTATGAACGCGCCATGCAGACTTACTCCAACCTCTATGGCCCGGAGTCGCCGGAACTGCGCCAAACGCTTCTCGCAGCGGACAGCGGCTAGGTCGGACAGAGTAAAAATGACCTGGGCGAGCTCTACGCTGGAACCGGCGCATTCGATAAAGCTGAGCCGCTGTTGCTGGAAGCTCTGACCATTCGCAGGAAGGCTGGGGAAACGGCCGAGGTAGCCCAGTCACTACAGGCTCTGGGAACACTTTACGGGAGGACCGGACGCGCGCAACAGGCAGAGCAGGCCTTCCGAGAGGCGGTCAGCGTCTTTGGAAAAACAGTGGGCGGCGAGCACCCCGACTATGCCAATGCGCTGGAGAACCTGGCTCTATTGCCAGTCTCGTCACGACTATGCGACTGCCGAGCCGCTACTAAACCGAGTCCTCGAAATTCGTATGGCCGTGTTCGGTCCCGAATACCGCGATGTGGCCACCAGCCTCGATACCCTCGCGGCGCTGAAGAGGGCGGAGCATAAACCACAGGAAGCGGCAGCACTTTATGAGCAAGCTTTGGCCCTGTGGCAGAAGATTCTTGGCCGGATAGTCCTGACCTCGCCGCCGACCTGAATAACCTGGGCGCGATTTGCGAGTTCAGCCGCGAAAAAGAAAAAGCGGAACCTTTGTTCTTGCACGCAATTGCCCTCGACGAAAAGGCGCTCGGCCCAGAGAGTTCGGAACTGGGAACGGACCTAAATAATCTGGGTCTTCTATATGTTTTCAGCAAGAGATACGGGGAGGCCCAACAGATTTATCAGCGGGCTCTGGCGATCCGTATCAAGGCGTTGGGTGACACCGACCCCGCCGTGGCCGAAACCATGAACGGCTACGCCGCGGCCTTGCGCGGTTTGCACCGCGATGCCGAGGCCAAACAGATGGACGGCAGAGCCGCCGAGATAACAAACCGAAAGTGAATCTAGAGTCGAGCTATCACCAACCCGCGCTCTCTAGCTCAAATACTTCTTCAAACACCGCACACAAGGCACATACCTCTCTCGCTCCGCCTCGCGCGCCACCAGCGAACGAACGTGCGCTTTATCGTGGATAAACGGGCACCCTGCGACGTGAAACGTCTTGCCGTCTGATGAAACCAGCACGATCATGTCCGGAGGAACACCAGCCCCCGGTTGAGCGTGTTCCGAACGTAGCTCCGGATGGCGGATGGATGAGGAACGAACCGCCTCAAAGCCGCCGGCCAGCACCACTCCGGCGGTCGCGGCGACCATCCATCCCACAAAACTTCTGCGATTCCCCGGCATATTGCCCTCCAGCCTGCGATGCAGGCGGTGACTGAATCCCAGCGGCACTTCGAGCATCCGTTCGTCGCCGTATAACTGGACCACGTTGCGGGTCCCGTCGAGTACCGCGGTACAGTGCTTGCATCCGCGAACATGCTCGTCGATGGCAGCGCGCAAGTCCGGGGAAACGTCGCCGTCGAGATAGTTCGAAATCTCGCGCCACACTTCTTCGCATTTCACGACCATGGCTTCGTCCCCTTTTCGAAAGACAGCCGGCTGCTCCAACTGCCGCCCAGTCCTGGCGCCAGCAGGTCGCGCAGCATCAGCCGTGCTCGCAGCAGGCGGGTTTTGACCGACGCGGTCGAAATCCCCAGCGCTTTGGCCGTCTCTTCAATGCTCAGTTGCTGCATGTCGCGCAGCACAAACACCTCACGATAAATCTGCCCCAACGAGGCCAGCGCCTCCGCCAGTTTTTGCCGGACTTCGTGCCGCTCCAAAGTCTCCGACGGAATCTCCCGCCAGTCGGCAAAATCGCGCGGCGTGTAGTTACCCTCCTCGTCCTGGCGAATGGCGATCGGCTCTATGATGTAAGCGTGTCCTTTTCTTCTCCACATGCGCGCTTCATTCACTGTGATCTGGATCAGCCAGGTGCTGAACCGCGCCTCGGCGCGAAATTGCCCAATGTTCTTTAGCGCCTTCAGCGCCGCCTCCTGCGCCACATCCTCGGCGTCCGCCTGATTGCGCAAAAGGGCAAAAGCCGCCGCGTACATGCGCCGCTCGTAAGGCTGAATCAGTTCATAGAACCGCTCGCGTTCGCCCTCGCGAATGCGTTGGATTAGCGCGTTTTCGTCACGAACCTCGTCTTCCAGCGCAATCGCTTTTTCCGGCATCTCTCCCCACCGCCACACCGAACTTGCTGCCAGCGCCATGCTATTTCGACGGATACTCCGGATCTTTCTTCCATCCCGTCAGCATCGAGACAAAATTGTTCCAGCCGTGCAGCACCACCATTACCAGATGCCCGAACACGAACGCCAGAATCGCCCACAGGATCAGGAAATGCCAAAGCCGCGCGTAGTGGAAGCCGCCCATCATCCACGCCAGCCACGAAAACTGCACCGGCTTCCACACCGCAATTCCGGTGAGGACGGATAAAATCCCTAACCCGATCGCCGAAGTGTACGCATGTTTCTGCAGCGGGTTGTAGGCTTCTCGCGCCGGAGGCTTGGGGCCAAAGAAAAAATAGTGCCGCACCATTGGCCACACTCCGGGAATGTCGCGCGGCATGAATAAAACTTGTTTGTAATTCCCGCTAAAAATCTGGTAACCCAGGTACAACAACCCCGAGCCGATGTAAATCCACATAAAAGTGAGGTGCCATTGCAGCGCCCCACCCAACCATCCGCCGATAGCAAATGCCTTCGGCCAGTGGATCAAATCCTTCTGTGGAATTTTTGCGCCGAAGCTGGGAAACGCGCGGAAAATCTGCAACCCGCTGCCCACCATCACGAACAGCGAAACCGCGTTGACCCAATGGCACAGCCGCACAATAAACGGATGCTCATACACCGCCTCGACGACTTCGCCCGTCTTTGGATTGTCGATTTCAATCACTCGGCTGGCCATGTTCACTCACTTGTTCGCGAAAAAAGTTTGCTCACCCCGCAATTTACAGACTGTAATAATCCGAGTAGCCCTGATCTTCCCAATACCCGACCCGCGTCAGCACGTTCGTCACCTTGAGGCTGGTGAGATATTTCGCCTGCTTGTAGCCAACCTTCGTCGGAATTTGCCAACGCACCGGAGCCCCATGCTCGCGTGTCAGCGGCCGACCGTACATTTCGTAGCACAATAAACTTTGCGGATGCAGCGCCGTCGCCATATCCAGCGATTCGTAGTAGTCGTCGGCGCATTCGACGGTGACGAAGCGCGAAGTCAAATCCGCGCCAATCACTTTCAGGAAATCGGAGAGCCGTGCCCCGCCGAAATTTCCGATCACATCCCACCCCTCGACGCACACGTGGCGGGTATTGTGCGTGAACTTGGGCAGTGCCTGAATCTGCGCCAGGGTATAGTGGCCCGCCTTCCCGACCGCTCCGCCGACGCTCAAATTCCAGTTGTCGAAATCGACTCCGGGATCATCCACATCGTAATCATTAATAGGGAATTTGTTGAACGGAGTCAGTTCCGAGTCGTCAAACGTGTGAGCCAGGTGTCCGCGACGAAAAAGCGCCGCCGATGCCCAGTCGCTGAAGCCCAGCCCCGCCTTGAGCAGCGGAGTCTGTAGTGCGGGAATCGCAAACGCCCCCAGAGCAATCACAGGCGTGAGCTTCAGTAATTCCCGCCGGTTCACGCTTTTGAATTTCCGGCTATCAATACGAGAGTCCATGGAGTCGCCCTAACAAAGCCCAGTCGCATGAGATTCGCGGGACGAAAGAAGGTTACACGATACCATTGAGATTTTCCCTAGCCGCGAGCGCAGGCCTCACTGCAGATGTTTATACTCCGCATTGGCTTGTTTCAGCAGGGAGACTTCCGGATCGGCATTCTTCCACAGCGCGAAGAAATCCTGATACGCAGTCCGTGCCGTCGCTTTGTCGGTCAACATCAGAGCCATGCCAGGCCAAGCTGCGCCATGGGAACCGTCGGGTCGGTAAGGGTGTAGCCCTTGAGTCCGAGAACGGCCCTAAATTCCTGTGCTGCCTTCTCGCCGCGCCCGGACATCAGTAGGGCGGTTGCGCGGGTATAACGGATCTCCGGGAGGGCACGGTCGAACGGCTCGGCCTTCTTCAGCAGGTCGTCTGGTCGCTGCTGCACTGCGCGCTGAACCAATGGTTCAGCTTTGGAATCTTCGCCCGCTCGCGCGTAGATGTCGGCGGCGGTACGTAATGCCATCGGCGCCTCGGATTGTTTCAGTGCAGGCGTCGGCGCCCCGCAGCGCCTCCGCGCGATTCCCGGCCAAGGCCTCAAACAAGGCCTGGGTCGTGATGTTATTAACCACTGCTTCCTTCAGGCCGATCCCTTGCGCCTTCTCCTCAACCCGCTGGAAGAGATCTCGCGCCTGCTTCAGGTCGTTTAGAGTGTTTATCCTCTGGTTCTTAGAATTGGTTCGCGGAAAGTGCGTCCAGTCAACCTTCAGGGCTGCGATCCTCCAGTCTCAAGTAGAATAGGGGTTTGCATCCGATGCTTACCTCAGTCGGCGGCCCCCCTCTTCTCGAGAGAGAAGGGGCAGGCCCGCTCACCTCACGCAGCCGGAGCTTCGCATGCGCCAACTGACGCGGCTTTTGCGCTATCTGTTGCCGTATTGGTGGCAATTCATCCCCTCCATTTTCTTACTGGCTGCGGTTGGTTTTCTGGATGCCTTTCGCGTGCTGCTGATCGGGCCTATCCTCGATCGAGTTCTGAATCCGGCCTCTGGCTCCGACAACATCCAGCTTTTTACCATCCCCCACACCAATCACACCATTTATCTGCAACACTATGTCCCCGCCCACTTTCACAATGCCTGGACCGTGGTCGCCTATGCTTTCGTCACGTCCACCGTGCTCAAAGGCCTCTTCGATTACGCCGGAACTTATCTTGTGAATTACGCGGGCTATGGGCTGATCACCGACCTGCGTAATTCTCTGTACGGTTCAGTCTTGCGCCGCTCGGCCGCGTTCTTTCAAAAGCATTCCACCGGGACGCTGGTTTCCACCATCGTTAACGACGTCGAACGGGTGCAGTTCGCCATGTCCAGCGTGCTGGCGGAATTTCTGCAACAGTTTTTTACCTTCCTGTTCACCGCCGGAGTGGTGATCGTACTCGGCCGCAGACTGGCCTGGCTGCTTCTGCTCTTTGTGCCGGTTATCATTTTCTCTGCCACCAAGATCGGCAGAAGGGTGCGTCACACAACCCGCCGGGGTCAGGACAAACTCGCCGACATCCAAAACATCCTTCACGAAACGATTACTGGAAACCGCATCGTAAAGGCCTTCGGCATGGAAGCCTGGGAATCCGCCCGCTTCCGTAAAGCTGCGCGGCGGCTTTTTCGTGCCAACCTTCGCTCCGTCGCCGCCGCCGCCATCAGTTCGCCGCTCATGGACATTTTCGGCGCGGTTGCAATCGCGCTCCTTCTCCTCTTCGGACGTGAGCAGATTGTCCATGGCTGGATGACGCCGGGAATGTTTGTGGCTTTCATCATCGCGGTATTCAAGCTCTATGACCCGGTGCGCAAGTTCGCTCTGTTTCACAATAATTTCCAGCAGGCTCTCGGAGCTTCGTCGGAAATATTCAAGTTCATGGATGTCCACGACGAAGTGCAGGAGAAGCCCAATGCGCCGGCGTTGCTGCCCTTCTCGAAAAAAATCGCCTTCGCCGACGTTTCTTTCTGCTACGAATCGGAGGGTGTCCAACGAGAAGTTTTGCGCAACATCAATCTGGAAGTGAAAGCTGGAGAAATTCTGGCCCTGGTCGGATCCAGCGGGGCAGGGAAGAGCACGCTGGTTTCGCTCATTCCGCGCTTCTTCGATGTGACTACCGGAAGTATTACGATTGACGGAAACGACCTGCGCGACGTTTCTCTGTCCTCGATCCGCTCTCAAATCGGAGTGGTCACGCAGGAAACCGTCCTCTTTAACGAAAGCCTGCGGAATAATATTGCCTACGGCCAACCCAGCGTTTCGCAGGCGGCGCTTGAATCCGCTGCCCGCGCCGCATTGGCCCACGATTTCATCATGGAGCTGCCCGCCGGATATGACACCGTGATTGGCGAAAAGGGTGTCCGCCTTTCCGGAGGCGAGCGTCAGCGCATTGCCATCGCCCGCGCCATTCTCAAGAACGCGAGTCCGAAGCTCTGGTGCAATCCGCGCTGCAAAACCTGATGTCCGGACGCACCGTAGTGGTCATCGCCCATCGCCTCTCCACCGTGCGCCGCGCCGACCGGATTGTTGTAATCGAAAACGGCGCCATCGCCGATATAGGTACGCATGAAGAACTGGTGCAAAAGCTCGGAACCTACCGCCGCCTGTATGATCTCCAGTTCATCGATCTCGAAGCGCCGCGCGCGGCCGCGGCAGCCATGAAAGACTCCAACTTCTAATGCCCATCCGCTCCATGACCGGTTTCGCGCAGGTGAAAGGACAAATCACGGGCGACGTCGCGTTCAACTTATCCATTAAGGCCGTCAATCACAGATTTCTCGATCTCCATTTTCGCCTTCCCGCGAACTCTGACGTCGTCGAAGTCGCGTTGCGCCGCCTGCTCAAGGAGAAGCTCGCGCGCGGCCACGTGGATGTGAACCTGTCGTTCGAACAGACTAGTGCAACGCCACTCACTCTTAACAGGCAGTTGGTCGCGGCCTACGTCAAGGCCTTTCGTGCCGCCGCCGCTGAAAACAACATCGCGGCCGAGCCCGACTTGAACGCGGTGCTCCGCCTGCCTGGCGCACTCGATTCGACTTCCGCTCCCCCCGATGACGCACTGCTGCCTGCGGTGCTGCCCAGGCTGGAAGAAGCTCTCCAACAGTTGAATCGAATGCGCGCCGAAGAGGGCCGGGGCATGGAACGCGAATTGCGCGAGCGTATGTCGCACATCCTTGTTTCCTGCAAAGAAGTTCGTAAGTACCGTGAGTTGGTGCTGAAAACATATTCCGACCGGTTGAAGACTCGTATGCTGGAGTGGCTGGGTGCGTCAGTTGACCAGGACCGCATCCTGCAGGAAGCCGCCCTGCTCGCTGACCGCAGCGATATTCAGGAAGAGTTGGTTCGCCTGGAAAACCACGTGCAACACCTCCTCGGATTGCTGGAGGAGAACGGGGAAATCGGCAAGAAGCTGGATTTTCTGCTACAGGAGATGAATCGCGAGGCCAACACCCTGCTTTCCAAAACCTCCGGTCTGGCCGGCGACGCGCTCCGCATTAGTGAAGCCGGTTTGGCCATGAAGTCCGATATCGAAAAGGCCCGCGAGCAAGTGCAAAACATCGAATAATGACTACGGTCTTCATCATCTCCGCGCCTTCCGGATCGGGCAAGTCCACGCTGGTGAATAAAATCCGCCAAACCGTCCCCGACCTGGAATTTTCGATCTCCTATACGACTCGCAAGCCGCGTGGCGCCGAACAAAACGGGTGCGAATATTTTTTCGTGACCCGCCAGCAATTTGAGGAAATGATTCGCAAAGATGAATTCCTCGAGCACGCCGACGTTTTTGGCAATTACTACGGCACCGCCCGCCACTTTCTAAACCAGGCAAAAGCAGACGGCAAAGACCTGCTGCTCGACATTGACGTCCAAGGCGCCGCCCAGATCAAGAACAAGTTGCCTGACGCAGTCAGCATTTTCGTCCTACCCCCAAGTCGAAGTGAACTTGAGCAGCGGCTGCGCAGCCGCAGTCAGGACTCCGAGGATGTTATTCAACGGCGCCTCGCTGCGGCCACCCGTGAGATTGAGAATTACGAGAAATACGACTATATTTTGGTGAACGACCGCCTCGCGGATTCCGTGGAAACGCTGAATGCCATTCTGCTTTCCGAGCGGCTCCAGCGCGTTGGGCGGCCAGATGCGGACTTGAGAGCGAAAGCGGAAACCTGCCGCCTCCAGCAGATTCGCCAGCGCCTCCAGCCCATACTACGATCGTTTACAGAAACGCCCGGAGAGTCTTTCGGAGAAACCGCGGGGCAGTAATGCAGGGGAGAATCAAATGAAGTTGATTGATGGTTTCGACAGCAACTATCGCTACATCCTGGTCGCAGCCCGTCGAGCCCGGCAGTTGCAGGGTGGGGCGCCCCCAGTAATCGACACTCATTCGCGCAAACCCTGCCGCATCGCGCAAGACGAGATCAAAGCCGGCAAGGTCAAGTGGATCATTCCCGAAGTGCCCGCGTCGCCGGTCGAAGTCGCCGGCGATTTGCTCGACAAGGCCATCGGCCAGGAAAGCTGATTCGTGGGTTCGCGGTCGGATCCAGTGGATGGCCCTCCGACCACAGCCACTCGCCAACGGGACGTTGCTTGCCGGGAGCTAGCAGCTAATTCTCATGAAAATCGCCCTTGGAGTCTGTGGTGGCATTGCGGCCTATAAAGCTGCCGAACTAGTTCGCCTGCTCCAGGACCACGGTATCCGCGTGCAGGTGATCATGACCGCCTCCGCGCAAGAGTTCATTCGGCCTCTCACCTTCGCCGCCCTCTCCGGAGAAAAGGTCATCACCAGCATGTTTGCCGCAGAGGCCGGAGCCGAACCCAACATTGACTCCGCCATCGAACATATAGCGGTAGCGCAATCCATTGACGCGCTGGTCGTCGCTCCCGCCACCGCCGACGTCCTCGCAAAATTTGCCCAGGGAATTGCCAACGATTTTCTCACCACTCTCTTTTTGGCAACTACCGCGCCCGTAGTTGTCGCCCCCGCCATGAACGTCAACATGGGGGACCATCCCGCCACCCAGCAGAATCTTGAGGTCCTGCGCAAGCGCGGAGTCAAAATCGTCGACCCCGGCAGCGGATACCTGGCCTGCGGAATGACCGGCCCCGGACGCCTCGCCGATAATGCAGCCATCGTGGCCGCAACCCTCAAAGCACTCGGCGCTGCACAAGACCTCTCCGGCGAAACCGTGCTGATCACGGCCGGCCCCACTCGCGAGAAAATTGATCCCGTCCGCTATCTCACTAACCGCTCCAGCGGCCGCATGGGATACGCCCTTGCCGAAGCCGCCTTGCGACGCGGCGCGAGAGTGCTCCTGATCAGCGGACCCACAGCGCTGAAGCCTCCCTCCGGCGCCGAAGTGACGGGGGTCGAGTCCGCCAGCCAAATGCTCGAAGCCGTGCTCCGCCTCCTGCCGGAAGCTTCCATCGTTATCAAAACCGCAGCCGTCGCCGACTACACAGTAAGTAGCCCAGCCGACGAAAAACTCAAACGCAGCGGCCGTATGACACTCGACCTCGAACCTACCGCGGACATCCTCGCCGAAGTCGCCCGCCGCAGAACTTCGCAAGTGGTAATCGGTTTCGCTGCCGAAACCCAAAACGTGATCGAAAACGCAAAAAAGAAACTTGCGGCCAAGTCGCTCGATGCCATCGTAGTCAACGACGTTTCGCAACCCGGCATCGGATTCGATTCCGAACGCAACGCGGTAACCATTCTTACGGCCTCAGAATCAACCGCTGTCCTCGAAACCACCAAGTGGGAAGCTGCACAGCGCGTCCTCGATCAGGCCGTCAAACTCAAGCAGGGAAGCGCTCTCGCATCCCATCCGTTATCCTAAACAAGAATGCCCCTAGATCCCGCTCTTCGCCGCGCGCTCACCGACCGCGTCCGCTACTACAACGATCTCGGCATCTACGATTTCTACAGCCGGTCGGTCACCACTGAAATCTCAGACCATGTGGCGCGGATGCCCTTGCCCGCGGCTCTAGAGGAAATCGCGTTTGTCGTCGAGGAGGAATCCCTGCCCCAGCCGAAATCCCAATCCACAACCGCCGACCCCGCCACCGCCCTCCGCCTGATCCGCGAAGACATTGGCGACTGCACCCGCTGCCGCCTCCACAAGCAAGGCCGCAAGCAAATCGTCTTCGGAGTCGGTAATGCCAATGCTGATCTGATGTTCATCGGCGAGGCCCCTGGCGCAGACGAAGACGAGCAGGGTGAGCCTTTCGTCGGACGCTCCGGCCAGTTGCTGACCAATATGATCAAGGCCATGGGTCTACGCCGCGAGGATGTTTACATTGCCAACATCATCAAGTGCCGTCCGCCAGGCAATCGCACCCCCGAGCGCGACGAGTGTGACACCTGTTCGCCATTTCTGATGCGTCAGATAGAAGCCATCCGGCCCAAAGCCCTCGTTGCCCTCGGCGCCGTGGCTGCTAGGTCCCTGCTCGCGATCAACGCGCCCATGTCGGAGTTGCGCGGCCGCTGGTATGATTTTCGCGGCACCAAACTTGCAGTCACCTACCACCCAGCGTTTCTTCTACGCGATCCTCGCCAGAAGAAAGAGACGTGGAAGGATCTGCAAATGGTCATGAAAGAAATGGGTCTGCCGCTCCCGGAAAAAACTCCGGAATAACTCGGGAACCTCGCAGACCAGTGCGTCGTGCTTGACGACCTGCCATAGACGACCTGGTATTGACGAAATGGATCAAACCCCGGAACTTCTGCCGTCTCCCGATCGCCAGCCGTCAACCTCTGCTTTCCAGTTCCGCAAAGTCTTCTTCAACCAGGTTGAGCTTCGCGCCGGATGGCGATTGCTGATCTTCTCCGCCATTTTGTTGCTGACTCCATCTCGCACATTTTTCTTCAATGGCGTTCAATTTCCCTCTAGCCGCGCCAATTCGTACGCGGGCAACGCGCGGCCAGCGAAGAAGCCTGCGGGTGAGTTCCAGCCCGGCCCCTTCATCACCAACGATGGCTTCAGTCTTATCCTGCTTCTGGGCCTTTCCGCCTTCATGGCCATGCTGGAAGACCGCGAGATGGGCCACTACGGCCTGCCGCTCAAACGGGCTTTTCGCGGAAATTTCTGGCTGGGCTGCCTGTGGGGGTTCGCTGCGATTTCATTACTGCTCATGGCACTGCGGGCCGATCGCCATTTCTACTACGGCCCGCTCGAACTCAGCGGTTGGAGCATCTTTCGCTTCGCTTCATTGTGGACGATCGCGTTTCTACTCGTGGGTTTGTTTGAAGAATACCTGCTTCGCGGCTACGCCCAATTCACTTTGACTCTCGGAATCGGATTCTGGCCGGCCGCGCTTGTCTTGTCACTTTTCTTCGCCTTCCTGCACCGCGACAACCCAGGAGAAACCATCTTCGGCCTCTTTCAGATCGTGCTCATCGCTCTGTTCTTCTGTTTCACACTCTGGCGCACCGGCACGCTGTGGTTTGCCGTAGGTTTTCACACCGCTTGGGATTGGGGGCAAAGTTTTTTCTACGGCACTCCCGATAGCGGCATCCCAGCCAAAGGACACCTCTTGCACTCCTCCATCGCCGGTCCCGACTGGCTGACCGGAGGGACCGTCGGTCCGGAAGGGAGCGCTTTAGTAGCGCCGTTAATTGTGCTCTTGTTTGTGCTTTTTCATTTCGCCTTCCCCAATCGCGTTCCGTATCCAGACCCTAACGCCCTCAAACCAGCGCAACCCCAACTGGTGCCGCAGACAACGCTAGGGATATAAGCAACGAACTGGCCTCCATTAATGTTGGGGGCCACGCCAGTCAGCCGAAGTCGAGTCGCCCTTTTCAGTTCACCGTCAGCGTCGTGCTGACTCCAGTTAACGTCGCGGTAATCGTGGCCGTACCGCTCCTTCTGCCTCTTGCCAAACTGCCGCCACCCTCCCCACTGTTGATCGTTGAAATGTTGGCCGATGACGAAACTTTTGAGCTGTTGCGTGCGACTGGGCTCAAACCTTATTTGTTCGATGGAAAGAAGCTGATTCCGCGTAAATCTGGCGAGCGCAATCAGAACTGCTTTTTCCTAACTCAGCGGCATTTTGACAGCTCTGGAAGCACGTCAACTAGCGACGGCTGCTTAGCATCGGTGGCCGTCTACCCGTCAAGACTCCCTGTGGTCTTCACAGTCACATTCGTCTTGCCTCGGTTCTTCAATGCGTCGCTGCTTTCACCTATCCTCCGTCTTTCCGCTGGACCGGAGGCGAATGGATTCTTGTCCCCATTGGAGGTGGTTGTCATGCGGAAGCCCCATACGCAGTACCTTCATCAGCGTTGGGTTTGAGACGCGCTCTCGAACTGTGGCCTTACGTGTTCATTGCCATTGCGATTGCGGGCTGGGTCTATATCGCCTGGAATGCCGACCGATGAGGATTTGCCGGATTCATTTGTTTGGGCGGCTGAGCATACGGACCCCATTTTCAAGTAGCGTGCAACTGTTGAGAACAGGCGTGGGTGTTGAAAAAGTCCCGTTTCTTCCCAAACAGCCAAACTTTGGGGGATACAAAATGTCAAGAAAATTAGAAAAGTCGTTTGTAGGGCATCCTAGCGCAATTTTATTTTTGCGAATTTCGGGCGAAGGAGTTTTTCAACAAGCCACAGGCGTTTACGCTCAAAACCACCTCGACGAGGTCGGTGAGTGAAATGGGGATTTTGCAACAATTGACCTGCTAAACTCGCCCGGTTGGCAGTATTGGGGTTGGCATTGACTCTGTTTTCCAGTCGAGATCGAGTGCGCGTGTCGGACAATTTCTTTTAGCAAAGGGGGCTAGAGGCAGCATTTCCGTACTGCCAGATGCGCTGATGCACTCTGGGTAACCTACAATGGCTTGTCCGGCAGTCAAGTTTTCGGGGAGGGGGACAATTCTGGGCAGATGGTGGGGTCAGTTACGACCAGCAATTCGAGTGGACACGCATTCCTGTAGAGCGGCGGAGTGATGAAGGACTTGGGCACTCCCTTTCGCAGCGACACGGGCACAACGAGTCAACCCAGTCCATTATCAATTCTGGGGAGATTGAGGCTACACTATTCGCTAGGACGACTTCTTTGGACGATCAGTCGTTTCGGCGGTGAGGGCCGGGGTTTCGCTGGTTCCTCAGCAGGAGGAACAGTGGTGGCAACAGCCGGGGGTGCCCGCTTCGGATCTTGCAACACGCGGCTATTCAGACAATACAACGCGAGCTCAAGCCTGTCGGCGACCCCGACTTTGTCGTACACCTTGCGCAGGTAGTTCTTCACCACTTGCTCTGTCGTCCCGACGCGCAGGGCGATTTCTTTATTAGTCATGCCCTGGGTCACGCCGGAGACAATGAGCGCCTCTTTCGGTGTGAGCTGTACTTTTGCCCGCGCAGAAGAAGGGCGTGTCCCTTGTGTGCGGTAGGCTTCGAGCACCCACTTCACCGCATGCGGTTCCAGCCAAGGTTCACCGTCGGCGACTCTCCGCAGGCACTCGACAAGGAGCTCAGAATCAACTTCGCGTGAAACGATGGAATGCGCGCCGCGCCGAAAAAGATCGAGCGTGAGTTCCTGGTCGAGAGTTTCGGTAACGACGATCACGCGCAGCTTCGGCGCTTCTTTAAGGATTTCCTGCAGCGCCTCGACCGGGCGCTCGGCCAACGCAGCCTCAAAAACGAGAATTTCAGCAGCGAATTTCTTGACCGCGGAAAGCGTTTGCTCGAGAGTTTCTGCCTGGCCGACGACCCGGATGTCGTTTTCAACCGCAAAGATTTTGCGCAGTCCGGCTCGGAAGATGGCCTGTGAGTCGGCCACAATGACAGGAATGAATTGTTTGCAGTTCTCCGCTGGCGGAGGGGCCATTCTCGGTTCTCCCCGGATTTATCGCTGGGCTTGCCATGTCGACGATTTGCTCTCAGGGGGGTCAAAACGGTACGTGTCGATCACCACGGTCACTCCGAGTGTGTTAACTCTCTGACTCTGGAGAATCGCCCATGAAGGGTTTAAATCCCTCCGACAGAACGGATCTTTGGTACTTTTGAATTGCTCTGTTCAACTGCTCTTCGGTTGAAAACGCATAGTGTGTGGCTTGATGCCTGCATTTGCTGTTAAAAGCACCCGAGTCACGCGCATCTCGAAGCCAGAAGGTATTTCTTCCCAGGCAACGTCGACAAACTCATCTTCACCCCCTGGCGTTCGTGAATGCCTGTAGAAAATCCAGGTGACGCATGCAAGATCAATCGGAGAGGGAGAAAGGAGCCGCTACCCAGCCACAAGAGCAGCTCTCTTAACGCGCGACACTTCGTCGTGTGGAGAGAATGGCACAGCTCTGAATGCGCGCCCATAGAGTTCGTCATGTATTACTGCCCTAGTTACTCTTGGGCCTATCGCAACTAGAGTGCTGGACACGTAAACATCTCAACGGAGCGACGCCTCTGTGGCTCTTGACTGAGTCTACTTATCTCCCATAGCATGCCACCTCATGGCACCCCATCGCAGAATCATCATCATGGCGTTTTCCACTGGAATCATTGCGGGCTTAGCCGCTAGTTTGGGCATCGAGTGGATGCGCTACCTCGTGGTCGTTTTGATTGGCGTTGTTGGGGCGTTGTTTTGGCAGCTGAACGAAGTTCGCGAAGAGGCAGAAAGACGCGTGGTTCGTGCCGTGTCGCATCACCTGAATAACAGCTTACATATCGTCATGAACCGGCGACTTCTCGACCCGAATGCGTGTGAGCAAATCGTGGACGAGCAGTTGCTGCGATGCGTTTGGGCTATCGAAACGATTTTGCCTGCGCTCAACGTTGGGCTACCGGAGCTTCTCAATGTCAAGCGGCATCCCCATCCAACCGAGTGGACACAACCCGATATTGAGCAGTTGAGGCGACAGCAGCCACCGACTGTGCACTAGGCACTTCCCCCATGAGAAGGCATCCGCCGGAACTGCCGGAGTCGCCATGATATTAGCTGCCCCGAGTGGGGTCGGTGGTGCAGTCGCTGGATTAATTTGTTTTGGCCGATGAAGAATGCCTGAGTTCGCAACTGCCGAAATGAGACGATAGCACTCAAAACCCCTGATTGGGGGGATGAGTGTAATCGGGATGTTTCACCAGTTGACCCGATCTTCCGCGCACGTGTCCCCTTGCCAAGTCTTCTGGTTGCCTTATTAATGGCCGACTGGCTTGTGCAGGAACCACCTTGAGACGAGGCGCAGCGCCAGCCCAGCCAGCGTGCCTACCGTGGAGGGAACCAGCCCATAGAAGACGTCGAAGTGATCTACAGAGTATGGTCCCCAGTTGTTCGTGACGAGTACCACTGCGGGCAAGCTCAATCCGAGGAGAAAGGTCCAGCGCCACGCCCATTTGGGCCGCCAGGACGCGAGGGTCAGCCCGAACGCGCATAGCAAGACGATGTATGGCCACCGCGTTGAACTGTGCAAATCGACGAGAGCCGATGCGATTCCAAACGCAAGGCCCGTGACCCATGTCGGACGGTCGCTGAATAAGGTGCGCATCAATTCGTTAACGCTCATTAGTATTCCTCCCGCAGCCCAGTTGAGACGCTCCCGCCTATTCGTTATCTCGTGCTGCTCGGCAACAAGGGCATGGCCCCAAGCACGACGATCTGCCGGCAGCAAGGCGAGCATGAAGCGATTTAGGCATCTCGCCACCGCATTGGCGAGAAACTCCTGCACATCAAGTCTCATAGGCAGGCCGCTGGGCGCGTCTCTTCGATGCCGTTGTTTTCAGTGCTCTGCTAGCCGCCGAGGAGCCGACAGCCGTAAGCCTATAGAGATGCCGAGGTGGGCGGCCCTGCTCGCTTGATTGTTCCCACTTGTTCTCGAGCCAGCCTTCGTCGTGAAGGCGCGTGAGGATGGGGTAGAGAGTACCCGACTTCAGACGAGTGACTTTGCTCAAGTCGTAGCCGTAACGCCAGGTACGACTGTTCCCCATCAGAGCCTGCAAAACGGCAACGGTCTGCGAAGATATGCGCACAGTCGTTATGCTACATATGTAGACTTAGCTTGTCAAGCACGCACGGCCCAAAACAACGCAATTACACCAACTGAGGATTGTGAAACACAGGCGTGGGTGTTGAAAAAGGGCTCTGGGCAGAGATCTGGGGAAAATTTATCCAGGCTACTATGAACCAAAAGCGGTAATCAGATTCCAACTTTCCCTTAAACGATGCGCTTCTGCAACTTAGCGTTTGGCAAGGAATGTGCTCACCAGATTTCTGTTGAAAGGGCTAGCGCTCCCCTTTCCACCCGCCCAGATGAAAAGTCTAAGGAGGCGGCGCTATGGAAAAGCAAAAGGCGATAATTCTGTGCATCGACGACGACGGTGCCCTGCTTGAAGCCCGCAAAGAGCTGTTGGAGATCAGTGACTACGAAGTCTTGACCGCTCAGAGCGGAGAGCAAGGCCTGGCATTGTTTGTTTCCCATCCGATTGATGCGGTGGTCTTAGACTACAAAATGCCCGGGATGAACGGAGATCAGGTGGCGAGGCAGATGAGGCGTGTCAAGCCAGACGTCCCCATCTTGATGCTTTCCGGCTACAGTGAATTGCCCCTGAACGAACTTGGTTGTGTGGATGCCTTCCTGAGCAAGGGGGAATCGTGGTCAACAGTCGTTTCGACC
>WNFD01003566.1_pt1 | contig 24503 bp, 24 predicted proteins | sample 5400491 | NCBI WGS metagenome assembly WNFD01 (sample SAMN13153343, study PRJNA577476) | soil metagenome | isolation source: 120 cm saprolite under Douglas fir tree site 2 hole 2 replicate 2 | place: USA:California | collected 2015-04-18
CAGCGGTACGGGATTTGATGACTGCTCTCGGTGAGCCGCCCCTCCATGCCCTTTCCTTCGGGCATGTGGAGGTCGATCGGGAAGTCGTTCTGGACGACGACGTCCGGAAACTGCGTGCCGTATACGACGTCGGCCTCGGTGAGAGTGTACTCACCCACAATTCGGCGGGTCTCCCTGACCTGCGCTCCCATCGCCGTCGTCATGAGGTAGGAGCGCTCGAAACCTGGGCACGCGTGGCGCAGATGCTCCACGAGGGCCTTCACCTGACGGCGAAGCTCGATCTCGGCTCGGGTCAGGTCGTCGGTCCGCGTCCCGTCCCCGGATACGCGTGTCGCGTTGATGATAGCTTCCCCGCGTTCCGGTAGGATCAGGACGTGCATCTCGCTCCGATGGAACGGTAACGCTCCTGTCGCGTATCCGGCCTCGAGGACCCGCCCGAAACCCCAGAGGTGAATGGCTGGCGAGTGCCGCAGATCGCTGGGTGCCTTGCCGAGCCTGAAGTCCTCGGGGCACCGCTCGACGTAGGAGACCACGCCATCAACGTTCACGTTCCCGAGCTTGAACAGGATGCTCATTGGCTGGGTGAGACCGTCCTGTTCGCGTCCCTTCAGGAACTCGGCGCCGGCCAGGGCGGCGACGTCCGCGTCGCCGCTGCAGTCGACGAAGACTTGACTCCACACTCCCTGGCGACCCGACTTGTTCTCGATCAGGAGTCCCGTGAGACGGGACCCGTCAACCACTGCGCCAACCACCCAGGTGTGCAGCAGGAGCCGGACGCCCGCTTCTCGAGTCATCTCGAGGCAGACCATCTTCAGCTCCTCGGGATCGTACGGCGTCACCGTTCCGGAGTATCCGACGTCGTCCTCGACGTGGCCGACCGAGCCTCCCGCCGCTTTGAGCCGCTGCACGATCTCGTCCGGGATCCCACCAATGAGCTGCTTCCCTCTTCGGTCATGGAAGCTCATGCTCGCTTCGAGGAGACCGATCGTGAGGTTCCCGCCGAGCGCTCCGTAGCGCTCGACCAGCAGCGTGTCCGCCCCACTGCGGACCGCGGCGATGGCCGCTGACACGCCGGCCACTCCGCCGCCGACCACTACAACCTCTGCGTGATACCTGATCGGGATCTCGCGTGCCTCTTCCAAGTAGGTGTCCATGGCCCCTGTCACCCCTTGATGGCGCCGGCCATCAGCCCGCGCACGAAGTGTCGTTGGATGAGCGCAAAGAGGATCACCACGGGGATGGTCGCCAGGCTCGACGCGGCCATGACCTCACCCCAGCGGATGTCGAACTGCACGATAAATTCCGCGATGCCGATCGGGACCGTCTTCCGCGCCTCGCCCGTCAAGAGCACGCTCGCAAACAGGTATTCGTTCCAGGAGAGAATGAAGCCGAACAGGCCCGTGGAGAGGATGCCGGGAAGCGCCAGAGGCAGCACGATCCGGACGAAGGCGCCGAGCCGGCCGTTCCCGTCGACCATGGCCGCTTCCTCGAGGTCCAGCCGGCGTACGAGTTGATGAGCCCGAGCATCCCGAGGGTCAGGTAAAGCGGGAGCAGCAACAGGACCGGGGGCAGCACGTAGCTGGTCAACGCGCTGAGGAGCAGCACTTGCTGTCCCGGGTACCTGAAACGGGTGAGGCTATAGGCTCCGAGCGTTGCGATCACCAAGCTCACGATCATGCTGGCGGTCGAGATCACAGCGCTATTCAGGAAGTACCGCGGCATCCGGGTGGTCCTCAGGACGACCTCATACCACTCGATCGTGAGCGTGCCGGGAAGGAGCCGCGGCGGCACCGTGAAGAGTTCTTGCTGGGGCCGCAGCGAGGAGACGAGCATCCAGTAACACGGAAACAGGGCGAACACGAGTAACGCCACGACACCGATCCATCGGAGCACAAGCAAGCCGACGCGAGGCCGGAGCCGCAGGCGGTGCAGCGTGGATGCGGTCATCGATCGGCTCGTCATCGTTCTCAGAGGTCCTTCGAACCGTGAACCTTTACATACAGGACGATGATGAGCCCTGCAGTCAGGGCCATGAGCCCCGCGGTCGCCGCCGCCTCCCCGAAGCGGAAGAGGCCGAAACTCGTGATGTAGACGAGGATGGGTAAGTGCTGGGTGGCGCCGGCCGGGCCTCCCTTGGTGAGCAGGTACAGGAGATCGAAGTAGTTGAACATCCAGAGCGTCCGGAGCACCATCAGTACGAGCGTGATGTGCTTGAGGTGAGGAAGCGTGATGTTCCAGAACTCCTGCAGTGACCCCGCTCCGTCGACCCGAGCGGCCTCGTACTCCTCATCCGGGATGCCCCGCAACGCTGCCCAGTAGACGATCATTGCGAAGGGAAAGCCGCGCCAGATCCCGACGCAAATGGAGGCCGGCATCGCGAGTTCCACGGACGCAAAGGGGGAAGTCTGCGCAGGCATGATCCCGAGGACGGCGAGGAAGAAGGACAGGATCCCGTAGAAGTCGTTGAACATCCATCGCCAGGTGATCGCGGTCGCGATGGCCGGGACCACGTAGGGAATGAGCAGCAGCGTTCGAGCCAGCGCCATCCCGCGGCCGGGCCAATCGAGGAGTAGGGCGGCGGCCAGGCCCAGCAGGAGTTGGCCGCCCACGCCGCCGAGGGTCCAGACGAGACTGTTCCCGAGACTGCGCCAGAAGACGGGGTCGTGCAGAAGATGAACATAGTGCTGGAGGCCTACGAAGCGACTGACCCCGAGCAGATAGTTGTAGTCCTGGAAGCTCAGGTAGACGTTGTAGGCTACCGGGTACACGACCAGGACAACCAGGAAGACCAACGTTGGTAGCAGGAACAGCACCCCGAGGCGGTTGCCGCGCGGTGACCCGCTGCCCGCCCGGACGAGCAGGAGGGTGCCGACGGCCGGTCGGCCTGGACGCCGGGCGGTGGACCCCGTAGTGCCCGAATGCATGAAGAGCCTCTGCTACGGCGCGATTCGGGGCGAACCGGCGCGGTCCGCTCCGGTCGGAAGTCCCGCTATTTTTCGAAGTACGCTCGCATCACTTGGAGCTGACCGTCGATCCAGTCGACCGCACGTTCTGGCGTCCAGTTGCGCAGGATCACATTCTGTACGGCGTCACCGAACACGTAGGAGCTCTCGATCAGGCCCGCGAGCGGGTTGAGCCCGGCCTCGAGCCCGTGGCGCTGTTCGTAAGGCATCACGTCACGGACGATCATTCGGAGCTCTGGCGCGAACCGCTTCACCATCGGGTGGTTCTGGTAGGTCGCCGACTCGAACGCCGCCTTGACGGGCGGGATGGCGAACACGGGACGGGTGTTCGCCCGTTTGGCCAGGCGATCCGGCGTCCAGAGAAACCTCAGCAGCTTCTTCGATGCTTCGACCTTCGCCGGGTCGGACTTGGACACCGTGAAGAAGTAGGCACCGCCGAAGCTGCCCTTGGGGGGGTAGTCCGACGCATCGGGTCCGGGAAACGGGAAGATGCCGATCTTGTCGAGGAGAGCGGCATTCTCGTTGGCGGCCTGCCCCACGACCGCGCCCCACTCGAACGTCATCGCGACCTTCTCCTTGACGAAGGCCGTGCGGTATTCGCCCCAGGACCAATCGATGCTTGCCGGCGGCGAAGCTCCTTTGTAGAGGTCGACGAGGAACTTCACCGCACGGACCGCCTTGTCCTTGTTCTTGTCGAAGACGTACTTGCGGGTAGTCGGGTCGTACACGTAGGCTCCGGCGGAGTACATCACGGCACCGACGGTCTGCTGCCCGACGAATTCCCGCCCGAGCGGGACGCCCATGCCGTGCATCCCGTCTTTGGGATTGTTGAGCGCTTTCGCGACGTCGAGGAGCTCAGCCCACGACTTCGGGACGCTCAGCTTCTTCTGGGCGAACAGATCCTTGCGGTAGTACACGGCTTGGTGGAGGGCCCAGTCCGGAATGGCCCACGTTTGGCCCCCGGCGGTTACCCAATCCAGGTACTTCCTCGTGAACTGGTCGCGACCCAGGCCGTCGATGACGTCGTCAATGGGCTCCAGCACGCCCTTCGTGTGCATGAACGCGACCATGGCTTCGATGTTGTTGAACAGGTTGGGTGGGGTTCCGGCCTGGATCGCGGCGGCAAGCTTGGGATAGACGACGTTGTAGGGCACCGCCTCGATCGTGGCCTTGATGCCGGGGTTCTGCTTCTCGAACTCGGCGACGTCCTCGCGAAGGTTGCCCATCTGGGCCTCGACGGTGCGCATCGTCCACAGCGTGATCTCCGTGGCCGAGGTGGCGGGCGAGGCCGACGCAACGACGAACATGCTCACGACAGCGGGAAGGACGAGATACAGGGGAAACTGACGGCGCGGTCCGCGTGTCATTCGGATCCTCCCTTTATGCGCAAATGCTCTGGGCTCCGGGCTCATAGGAGCCCGGCGTTCCTCAGAGCCGCCTGGATTCGCGGCTGCTGAACCTCGGAGGTCGGCGGCATCGGTGCCCGCGGAAACCCGGCCGGACGGCCGGTGAGCTCCATGCAGTACTTGACGTTGGCCGGCAGGTTGTCCTGGAAGACCGCGTTCCAGAGCGGCAGGAGCTTCTCGTGTAGCGTGAGCGCCTGCTTGTGGTCGCCGGCTTGGACGGCATCCCAGAGCTGCACGCACAGGGTCGGCGCTGCGGTGAGGATGGCCGCGATGGCGCCGTGAGCGCCGATGCTGAACGACGGGTACAGGAGCGCATCGACCGCCGTCATGATTCGGGCGTGGTTCCCAACCAAGAGGAGGAGGTCTGCCAGAAGTTTCATGTCGCCGGCGCTCTGCTTCACCCCGATGACACCCGGGCTGGACCCAATGATGCGGGCAAGAAGCTGCGGCGACAGGTATGCCCAAGGCACGACGTTATAGATGATGATGGGCAGCCCCGTCCGACTCGCCAGCGTGTCGAAGTGTCTGACCATGGCGTCGTCGTCTGGGCGGAAGAGGTAATGGACGGGCGTCACCTGAAGGGCCGCCACGCCCAGATCCTTGACGGCCAGACCACGCTGCACCGCGGAGGAGGTGCTATCCGTGATGATCCCGGTGATCACCGGGACCCGGCCGCGCGCTTCCTCGGTGACGACCGCGGTGATCCGCCGCACCTCGTCCGTCGTGAGCGCGTGGCCCTCACCGGTGCTGCCGGTCACGGCCAAGCCGTGCACCCGGGCGATCTCGATCAGGTAGCGCGTCTCCGCCCGAAGCGCCGCCTCATCGATCGTCTCGTCGGCACGAAAGGGCGTCGTCATCGGCGGGACAATCCCATGGATGTGCTCGTGCATGTCGGCTCCTTTGCTCAGCTCCGGTGGCCGAGCTGGGTGGAGAGCTTTCCGGCAACTTCCTTCACGCGCTCGGCGAGCCGTGGGACGTCCTCCGCTCGGATCCGCGTGGCGGGGCCGGAGATGCTCAGCGAGGCGATGACCGCGCCGGTGTGATTGCGGATCGGGGCTGCGATACAGCGGACCCCCAGCTCGTGCTCCATGTTGTCGAGGGCGTAGCCCGAGGCCCGCACGTGGGTAAGCTCTTCGCGGAGTCGCCGTGGGCTTGTGACCGTGTTCGGCGTATGCCGCGTCAGACCCTGCCGGCATACGGCCTCCACGACGGAGTCCGGCTGAAAGGCAAGCAGCGCCTTGCCGACACCGGTGCAATAGGCTGGGGCGCCCTTGCCGATGGTGACGTTCGAGGCGAGTCCGTGCAGGGAGTCCATCTTCTCGATGGAGACGACCTGGGTCCCGTCGAAGATGCCGAGATGTATCGTCTCGCCGCTCTCGCGCGAGAGCGCCTCGATGAACGGCAACGCTTCGCGGTGCAGCTCCATCGTGGAGAGCACGATGCTGCCGAGCTCGAGCAGGCGGATGCCGAGTCGGTACTGGTCGCGGTCGGCATCGCGATCGACGAATCCTTCCCCGTGGAGCGTGGCGAGGATGCGATGTGCTGTGCTCAGGGGCAGTCCGACCCGACGAGCAATCTCGGTGAGGGGCAGGCGGGGCTCCCTCATCGAGAACGCTTCCAGGACGCGGATCGCCTTGCGGAGGGACTTGAGCCCCTCATCTCTGGGGCGCGCCCGCTTGGTCGATTTCCGTATCGTGGAAGTCACTCTCTCAATCCGGTATCTCACTTGTACGCGTGGATTGCGTTCCGTGTCAAGCGGGATACACGCTGATGGTGGACGGGGGCGCGATCGTATCGCCGAGCCGCTCGTCCGATTCCGCACCCCGGACCCGTCGTACTCGCGAGGTCGGGCCGTCAGGGTCTTCGGCGGTGTAGCCTGACAGGTACACCACCTTCATCTCCGGGCAGATCCCCTTGATCGGGGGTGCTCCTGATCTGGCGCGGAGGAGGCGAAGGCGGACGAGCGGCCGCCGCCTAGTGCAGCTCGACCTTCACCTGGGTCGTCCGATAGAACTGCCGCATGTTGTCGAAGTCGGCATCCTTGGCGGCGATGAAGTGGTTACCCACGGGGACGGGACCCATGCCAGGGTGCCCGCTGCCGGAGGGCGTTCATGTTGCCTATCCTCACGCGCCCGAGTTGCGCCCCCCAGGCTTGACGATCAATCAGTTGAGCCGTCGTCTCACGTAGCTGAGCCGTCACAGTTTCAAGCCGGCGCTCGAGATCGCGAAGGGACAGGCTTCCACGACACTCGAGCTCAGCATGAAGCTGGCGCCATCGCCAGGCGGATTTTGGATCACCTGGAGGGGCGGCGTCCCCGTGTGTGCCGACCCGTTCCCGGACCGAGGTTGCCCATCCTGGCGCGGCAGTAAAGCCCTGTCGTACCTGGACGATCTCCGGGAGCGCTCCCTTCGAGTTCACTCAGGACAACTTCGAGTTCCTCGGCTCGGATCTCGGCTCGGTCCCGATATCGCGTGCGGTCGCCGCCTCGTCGGCCTTTCCAGTCCTCCCGAGTCCACTGACCGTGTGGAGCTATCCGGGCCCCTACAGCGAGCAGCCCCGGAGTGACGTGGCTGAGGCGCTCAAGGACCGCGAGACGAATCTGTTCCGATACCGATGGGCCACCAACCTGCAGGAGCTCACGACCCGAGACCAGAAGTACATTCATCTGCTCGACGGCGGACTGGCCGACAACATCGGAGCCCGACCGATCATCAACGCGTTTCTCCGGGAAAGCGGATTCGTCCGCCGGCGGATGAACAACGGGCAGATCCGGCGTTTCGTGGTCCTCCTTGTTAACGCAAAGACTTCCCCGGCCGAGCATCTGACCCAGAGCCCCCAGGGGCCGGGGATCCTGTCGGTCGGGCTCGCCAGCGCGACCACGCCTATGGACAATTTCAGCACGGACACCGTGGAGCTAATGCTGCGAATCGTCACCGACGACGAGAAGGCGCAGCAGTCGATAGCTGGCTGCAATGCGAAGCTCGCGGCCTGCGTCCAACCACAGCCCCGGCCGCTCCCGGCCCTGCCGGGTGTTCGCGGTTGTGTCGTCGAGCTGTCTTTCGAGGGATTGGAACCACCGGAACGCGACGAGCTGCTGGGCTATCCCACGAGCTTCTCGCTAACGCGCGCACAGCTTGGGAAGCTCATCGCGGCTGGCCCGAAGCTGCTGGCCCGCTCAGATGACTTCCAGCGGCTTCTGCGCGCCCTGCGAGGCGAGTCGGTCATCGGCCGGGGTATCGGCGAGGACGATCGCTGTTCATGACTCGGGATCGTCCAGCCGTGCGCGATCCGTTGTCTTCGCAACCTGGTCCCCCTGGGCCCAGCGCGTTTACAAGGGGTTTGCAAGTAGCTACAAGAATGGTCTAGAAGGCGTCTTCTAGGCCGGCTCGACGTCGGCCTCGGCCGCGCGCGGGCCCCGCGTCGGGACCGAAGGCCGGTTTATCGGCGAGCTGAGCGAGGGCGACGTCTTCGGCGAGCTGGGCCTGAGCACGCGGAGCTTCCAGCACCTCCTGCACACGGTGCCAGCCTTCGCCTGGGGGATCTGGGAGACGGCGGCCGGCCGTCGCGACCTAATTCGCCGCGCGTAGCACGCTGCGAGCACGCACTCCACTGGAGCGACGAATTCGCTGGGGCGAGGCGTTCACACCCGTGCCGAGCGCCGGCTCAGCTTCCTCATCGCGGCATGCCCCCACTGCTCGACGGGATAGCACCAATCCCTCAAGCGGGAATCGTAAAGACGGTACATCCACGCCTTCACCGAAGACGGAGGACGCCACCCGCTCCACCACGTTCGGTCCAGGTACTCATAGAACAGGCGATCCGCGAGAGTCGCGTCCCGATATATCCACGGCTTGAGCCGGCCGCTGAAGTGGAGAATCCATGGGTCGGCGGTCAGCTGCGCTCGCGTCCCCTCATCGAATTGCGGCATCGGAACGCGAACGCGCGCGACGAGGCGTGGTTGGACCTGCCAGCGCGAATCTAACGCTCCCCAGTCATTCCACAGAATCGCGTTCAACCCGTCTTGGTCACAGTAGTTGAGCTCATCCGCGTTGCCGCGTATGAACTCCATCACCCGTCCCGAGACATCGATCCGCCTCCACTTCTCCACGTTGATCACCATGACCCCCGCATTGAAGTACGGATGGCCCGCCGGGATACCCAATTCCCGGTACCGCCGCAGTCCGCTCTTCGACGAGACGAACGGCACGGCGGGATCCTGGACCGCCAGGACACCCCTGTCCCCAAGCTCCACATTCCACAGCCGCTCGATGTCCGCCTGGATCACAACATCGGAATCCAGCATGATGGCCTTGCGGCACTCTTCCGGTACGAGGAGTGGCACGAACACCCGGGCATAGGTGAGCGGCGGCAGCCGGCCCCACACGGGAAGCTCGCGCTCCTCGCCGAACTGGGGCGGCACGAATTCGACACGGATCCGTTCCGGATCCCACGAGGCGATCAAGTGCCGCTTCGTTTCGAGTGCGATTCCGCCATCCACCACATAGAGCGTTGCGCACCTGCCGGAGCGGCTGTTTTCCGAAAGTGACCGTCCCAGGACCGCGAGCGTCAGCGCGTACCGCTCATCGGCCAGCGTGACCACCGTCATGCGCTCCGAGGCACCCATCCCCACTCGGGGTCTCGACTCGATCGCCATCGCTAAGTTGACAGCGCCGTCGATGCAAGGTGATGAGCCACGCGCAGCGCGTTGGCCGCGATGGTCAGGCCCGGGTTCAACCCTCCGCTCGTGGGGAAAAAGGAGGCATCGACGACGAACAAATTCGACACGCCGTGCGTCCGGTTCCAGGGGTCCAGGACGCTGGTTTCAGGATCGGCGCCGAAACGGCAAGTCCCGCAGGCGTGTCCCAGTGCGGGCCGATCCGTCGTGCCCCACGCTCGAAGGGGCCTGAAGGGGGCGAGCACTCGGGCGAGGGTCTTGCGGAACCGATGCCTTCGGGTGACATCGCCTGGCCCCAAACGGTAGTGCAAGGACAGCCGATAGCGTCCACTCGCGCTGATCATGCCTTCCGACGCGACGCGGTTTTGGGCATAGGGCAGGTCTTCCATGATCGCTCCGAGGATCGGCTGTCGCGCATAGGTCCTCCACAGGTACGGAGCGACCGGCCCCAGGAGCCGCCACAGGTTGAATCCCGGACGATTTCGCAGGTACTCCAGCGGGCTCGGACTTCCAAACGATTGAACCGTCCCGAATTTCTCGGACTCCGCGGCATAGAAATCATTAAATGCGATTTCCTTCGTCAGCGCATCCTCCCGCAGCCGGGGAGCTCTGGTCAGGACGTACAAATCGATGACGTGCCGCATGAGATTGCAGCCAATCAGGCTGGACTCGTTGGCCAACCCACGTGGCCATGATGCCGACGTCGAGTTCAACAATAGAGCCGGGGTGAGCAAGGCCCCCGCGGCAAGAACAAAGATCGTCGCGCGCAATTCGATGCGTCGTCCGCGCCAGGAGCACACGAGCCGCCGCACCTTCGATCGATCAGCCTCCAAGAACAGCGCCGCGCACTCGGTCAACAAACCGGCGCCGTGCTCCTCCGTCGCCGGACTCAAGCAGACCGCCGCCGCCTCATTCTTGCCTCCCGACCCGCACAGGTATCCCTGACAGGTGCGGCACCCACCCACCTGCTCGCACGCGGTGTGCAGCCGGTAGGGATGCAGCCCCTGCCCGCTCAAGGTCGCGAAGATCTCGGCGCTTTCAGCCGAGAGAGCTGGCGCCGGCAACAGCGCGTCCCCTTCGCCCGGCCGAAAGGGATCCGTCCCGCCGCGGACGCGATAGAGCCGTTCGGCAGACTCGTACCAGGGCCGGAGATCTTGGTAGCTGATCGGCCAGGCGTCGGGCAGCGAACTGCCGCCGTCTCCCGGACACGTCGCGCCGCGCACGAAATCAACCGGAAAGAGCCGTTCCAGGACCGTTCCATACAACGCCGAGGATCCCCCCGTGCCGCAGCCGATGTACGGGGTGAATCCCGCCCCCGAACCGCGGCCGTGGTCATCGATGTGATCTGTGGACCTACCCCCGAGCCCGATCTTGTGTCGCCGCTCGGCTTCGGACAAACGTCGAAACCCCGGCTCGGCTTCGACAAACCGATCGTAGATCCCATCGCCGGCGGGCGTCCGAAGATCCAATCCTCTTTCCACGAACAGGACCCGCCGCCCGGCCTTCGCCAAAGCATAGCCGAGGGTGGCTCCCCCCATGCCGGTGCCCACGATCACGGCGTCCCATGTCGACGTCTCGGGATTCATGACCGAGCTCGCCAGCCCTCGTGGCCCGTTATAATGACGCCCATGCTCGCGCTGATCTCATTCGATGCCGTGTCCCGTCCGTTGCTCGACCGAATGATCGCGCAAGGCCGTCTCCCCAATTGCGCCGCGCTGCTGCGCCGCGGAAAGACGTACGCGATGGAATCGACACCGCTTCACGCGTCGGTCTATCGCAGCCTTTATACCGGACTCAGCGTGTCTACGCACGGCGTGTACTACCCGTTGCAGTGGCGCGCCTCGGAGCAGCGCGTGACACCGACTGATCCGTTGGATCCGGTGCACTCGATCTTCGCACGTTTGGACCGTGCCGGGCGGCGCATCCTCGTGATCGATCCGCCCGAATGCGGGTCGTTCACGCCACGGTCTGGCGTTGCCGTCTGCGGATGGCAATTCACCGCGCGCTTCGTACTCCCTCAATGGTATTCCTCGACCCGCATCGCGCGATGGCTCAAGAACCAGTTCGGGACGCCAAGGCGGTGCGATGAGGTATTCGGACGACCGTCCATCCGTCGCCTTCGCGCCATGCACGATATTCTGCAATCGGCTCCTGGAAGATTGGCGGATGCCACAATCGCCTGTTTGAAAGAAGGCGAGGTCGACTTCTTGTGGGTCACGTTTGTCGCGGCACACGTCGCCGGACATCAACTCTGGCGTGAGTCGCTTGATTCAACGCCAGACTCCGGCCGAGAGCCCGAGATCCTCACCGGAATCTACGAGAAGGCCGATGACGCCCTCGGCCGGATGCTTGCGGCCTTCCCTCCCCAGACGGACGTCATCGTGTTCTCACCGAACGGCATGGGACCCGAGACATCGAGAGCCGACTTCCTTCCCGCAATGCTGGCACGAGTGATGGCCGGGCACGCACGGCAGCGCCCCGCTACCCCTCCAGGGGACCGGCTGTGGCGCCTGCGCGCGGTCACGCCGACCACTCTTCGAGGCCTCGTCGCAGACGCGATGCCGGATCAACTCGCCGTCAGGCTCACTGCGTACCTCGAAAACGCGGGCACCGACCGGACGACCACACGGGCCTTTGCGCTGCCCAGCGACGGAGCGGGGTTCATACGCCTCAATGTGAAGGGGCGAGAGCGTCATGGCATCGTCGACCCTCGCGATGCGGACAAGCTGTTAGACGAGATCGCCGCCGGTCTCGCGACGTTCGTCGAACCATCGGGGGAACACATGATCACTTCCATGGTTCGATCCTCGGACCTCGCCGGTCCAGGTCCGAGGTCTCTGTCGCTGCCCGACCTCGTCGTCCTGTGGTCCCACACGCCCGCGGCCGCACTGCGGATCGTCACCTCACCCCGCTTTGGCGAGGTACTGCGGGATGGAGTCGGCTCCGGAAGGTCGGGCAATCATTGCGACGGGGCTTGGGCGTGCGTCGTGCCCGGCGGGCCACGGGAGCTTGCTCCGGACGTGGGCCCGGTGAGAGCCGTCGATCTGGCCTCGACCGTTTGCGCCGTGATGGGAGTGCCGCGCGAAGACCTGCTCGGCCGCCCTCTGCTTCGATGAGCACACGCGGGTCGACGAGCATTGTCCGAAACGTCCCGGCGAGGTGGATCTATCCTTCAGCGTCGTGGTCCCAGATGCGCCTTGATCGAGCTCGCTGGCCCACGCCCTCGCAGAGTCGGGCGCCGCAGGGGGTCAACCGCAGGCAGAGCTCCCGGCCAATGGCTCCGGGATGGCCAGGCCGAGACAAGGCTTTAGGCTATGATCCCAGAAGCTCTCGCGGCGCCTTTCATACCTACGGACCCAGCTGCGCCTTGGCCGCCGAGATGACGAACCACACGATCGTCGCAGCCAGGACCAGGAGCATGTCGAAGAACACGGTGAGCATCTCGCGTCGCCGAGCTCCGATGACCGGATCGCCATAGTCCTCCTTCGACTGGAAGACGAACCAAACGGACCAGGTGAGCCGCTCGCTCCACGACAGCCGCCGCCACCGGTGCGGATGATGCTTGGTAAGGTGCACGCGTAGCCGAGCGTCAAGCCAGGCGAGCCGAATAACGAACATAGCCCACAGGACAACCCAGAGGACCGTGCCGGTCCAGAACAGGTTGTTCACGCCGGTCTGGCTCACATCACCTGACATCCCGTGACGAGGAGCATAGGGCGATGGCGATCGATCACGCGATCACCTGATCCGCTCGCAGCAGGAGCGACGACGGGATGGTCAGGCCGAGGGCCCTGGCGGTCTTGAGGTTGATCACCAGCTCGAACTTCGTCGACTGCTCGATCGGCAGGTCGACCGGCTTGGCGCCCTTGGGGATCTTGTCGACGCATCCGGAGCCCCTTCGTGCCGGGCGAGGCGCGCTTGCTGAGAGCACCTAGCCTGGAAACGAGGAGAACATGGGGATCTCCGCGATCCTCAGCGTGACGTGCTGAACCCCCGTGACGCCGCGGGCCACCGCGAGGGCCACCTCGGGATCTGCTCCAGAGGGGAGCTCGAGCGTCACGACGCCGTGGCTGGACTCTACGCCGATCACGCGCCGTCGCATGTCGCGATGCCCGGCGAGGACCACCTCGACCTGAGAGGCGAGAGCGCGGTCGGCCACGAGTTGTCGGCCGGCGTCCGTGGTGGAGAACTCGGGTCGCCGTGCCACATCAGCGAGGAGGTCCACCGCCGCCCCGCGGGAGAGGACCGCCGTGTTGATGTGAACATCGTAAAGGTTGGGGTCCTTGAGGTCGACGTCGAAGAGATAGCGCATCCGAGCCGTTTTCTGGATGTCATCCCGGCGAATGAACTGGGCGACGATCTTCGGCGTGACGCGTTCCTTCCCCTGGGCCGACAAGGTGGCCGTCAGCCGTGTCACGCGCTCGGGGAAGGGAGCGACGATTCTCGCCCGAAGCGCGTGGGGCACGCCACGGAGCAGCCATTGCCCACCACCGCCCATCAGCACGACATTATCGTCCTGCGCAAACTCGTACAGGACCACCTGGAGAGCCATGATGCACCGGCGCGTCTCCGCATCAAAACGCTCGACCCACGACGGCCGGTCTTCTACGAGGCGAGCGAGGCGATCTTCCGCCAACCCGTAGCGCTGCGCTCGGCTGAGGAGTTCCTCGTTATCGACATAGGTGTAACCGAGGCGGGTCGCCACGGTCAGGCCGATCTCGGCTCCGCCACTGCCCATTTCCTGGGAGATCGTCAGAATCGCCATGCCCTCATCCTCCTGCCCAGCATGCCCTCGGGTCTAGCGAGCCGGGCCGAACGGGTCGGACGGTGGTGAGAGCTTAGTCGGGCGGGCCGGAGGGGTCAAGGACGGTCAGGAAGTAGGTTGACCTGTGAAGACGTCAAGAGTCTAGGCTGGCCTGCCGGCCCGTGTCAAAGGCCATGATACCCTTACTCCGTCCCTCTTAAGGCCTGCCACGCCCTGGTGGTGACTGCCTGGAGAGATTTGGGCCTGATTTCTAGAAGGATCTATCCCGAACTAACAATTGTGGCCTAGTCAGGCACGGCCAGGCCCAGGCAGGGCTTCCTGCCATGATCTCCGAGAGTTCCGCAGTGCCCTTCATGCTACGGACCCGGCTCCACGAGTGCCGCCGAGATCACGAGCCACACGATCATCGCAGCCAGGACCAGGAGCGTGTCAAAGAACACGGTGAGCAGCTCGCGGCGCCGGGCTCCGATGATCGGATCGCCATAGTCCTCCTTCGCCTGGAAGACAAACCAGCAGGACCAGGTGAGCCGCTCGCTCCACGACAGCCGTCGCCACCGGTGCGGATGATGCGCCGCTAGGTGCGCGCACAGTCGTGAGGGGATACCGACATAGCGGTCCCCCTCCTCAAGATCGTTCCGGGAGCCAATGCGGGCCTCGATGTCGCGGCGCGCCGGGCCCGAACCGCGATGATCACGCGGCGCGCTCGCCTGAGGCGGCGGGCGAGCCGGAGGGCGGTGGCGAGCGCGGCGAGGTCGCCGTGGCCCTTGATCCGCCGCAAGCGCGCGGCCGCGCGCACCACGCCCAGCCCGACCCAGCGGCGAATCATCGTGCCGTTCACTGGACGAGAGGCTGAGATTCCCGCAAGAGATGGAGGAGAACATGGCTGCGGACTACGTGCTATTCATCGGATGGAATCGAGCAATTCCCGGACGTGAGAAAGCGGCCCTTGAATTGTTCCGAGAGGGACAGGCGTTCTACAGCGAGCAGAAGGCTTCAGGCCAAATCACGAGCTTCGAGTCTGTGATTCTTAGCGCACACGGTGGCGACCTGAACGGCTTCATCTTGGTCAAGGGCGAACAGGCGAAGCTGGACGCCCTTCAGCACTCCGACAAGTTCCAGGAACTGAACACGGAGGTCGTACTCAATGTCCAAGGTGTCGGCGTTATCCGGCGATGGTCGGGTGAGTCGTTGACGAGTCAGGTGCAACGATACGCGAATGTGATCTAAGGACCAACTAGCCGCTGGGCTGGTCGCCGGGCATCGCACAGTAGGCCAACGGGGTGCCCGTCGACGGACCCGGCATTCGCCCCAGGGGGACGGGCCGCCCTCTGGAGGCCGCCCCTTCGGGCTGTTAACCTCAGGGGAGGTGTCTCGTCATCTGGGCTATCGTAGGTCATGGTGCCTACCCCTCCAGACGACCTCCGCAAGATACTTCGGGCGGGTTTTGCCGAGTTTCTCACCGCGATTAAAAATTGCGCCCAGCAGGATCTGACAACGCCGGCGGTCATCCTGATCTATTCACTCGTTGACATCGCTGGCTGGCTGGATGGCAAAGGCCCGAGAGCTACGGCGAAGAGCTTCAAAGACTGGGCAAATCGCTATCTGCTTAGCGGGAATCCTCCGCTTGAGTGCAATGCGGACGATCTCTGGAATGCACGGTGCGGGGTCGTGCACACAATGTCGCCTTACAGCGACAGGGACAGGCTTCGACGCATCTACTACACAACCGGAGACACGTCGCCGCAGTTACTCCGAGAGATGGGAGAAGTCTGGGCCAGTGTACAAGCGGCTCTCCATGCCCGTGGGCTCCGTCTCCCTCCGCCGGAAGACAACCACACGGTAGTTCGTTTAGAGGATCTAACGGCCGCTGCGCAGAATGCAACCAATCAGTTCTTGTCTGAGGTGGAGACCGATCCTGAACGCCAGCATCGCATGCAAGCGAAGGCGGTTCGAGTCTTCATGAAGATGGAGGATCAAGACCTAGCGGAACGCATCGCGTGGGGCCGCAATGCGCTCCGGGACCACGGCACCGGGGCCTAGTTCTCCCGGACCGGCAGCGCGCGCAGCTCCGGCCCCCAAAATGTACCCACGGCGGCGCTGAACGTAGTTCTGGATGTCCGGGTAGGTCGGCACAAGCCTACTCCCCCGGTAGACGCCAGCCACCCTTCTTGTCGGGTGGACGAGCAGCGTGGGCCGTACCGCACAGGTACCGCACCTTTCCACGCGTCTTCCCCGTCAGCGTCTTTCGCGTATACCAGAGCCCCGCGAGGTGACTATGCTTGCATCCAGTGCAGTAGTGTTCACTCTCGCCCATGCTTCGACCTCCAACCAAAAGCATCTAGGGCCGGCCTCTACTACGCTCAGGGCGTCGCCCCGATCGCGTCGCGGCACCCATAATAGCCGAGGGCCAGCCCGTCTGGGCCATCATGCTCCTGACATACGCACAGAAAGCACACCCAACCCTCCCCGCTCGCCCGCCGACGCTGGTAGACTCGCAGCCAGTGAACAAGGGACAGCATCTTGCCGAATGGCGCGCCATCTGGAGGAAAGTCGCGCCCCTGACAACGGGGCGCAAAGTCAGTTGGGATCGGTTCGCCCGCGAATCCTTCGAGCTGGTCAGAGCTGCGTTGATCTACCAGCGCAACGCGCTTGAGATGTACGCCGAGACCGAGCTACACGTACCCTTGCGACCGTCAGCATCAGGAGTAGTGACGCCAGTCCTTTGGCCCAAGAGCGGTGAGCCGTTGTTCCCGAATCTCATGTCGCCTGCGGACGCACGACTGGGGGGTGTCTTCATGGCGTCCGCGTCGTTCCGGTTGCCGGTTGCGCTCTTGAAGGCTGTAGAACTGTCGGCCAGTCCTTTCGAGGACGGGGAAGTAAGACTATTGAAGCGCGAGCCAGATTGGAACCGCAACGCGATCAGCGGCCTCTTTGACGGGCTAAGGAAACTAAGGTGCTGTGTGGGTGGTCCTCTTGGCCCTTGCGCCAGCCAGCCGAGGAGGGCGGTGTGGTACGGGACGAAGCCGGTCTCGCGCAGCTCGTCGAGCGCGGCGCGAAGCAGCTCGAATCCGGGGCCGACAGCGCCGGCGTGTGGCTCGTCCGCTCCATCGTCGGACGGTCGCTGAGGCGTGGGACATCGTGAACGGCGCGGGACTACGAGGACCTCGTCAGAAGACGACGAGATCCGGCGTGTGGGCCGGTTCGTGGGCGGCGGTCCGTGGGGCTTACAAAGGCTATCGCAACGTATCGAGGAGCGCTTTCGCGGTGATGAGATCGGTGGTCTTGAACCCCTCTTTGAACCGGCGGTAGACGGGCGCCAGGAGCTTACCCGCCTCGCTGGTCCGGCGCTGTCGATGCCTGAGGCGGGCGAGGCTCGTGGCGCCCCGCAGTTCCCACGAGAGAGCGTCCTGCCGGCGCGCCCAGTCGAGGGCTTGCAGGAAGTGTTCCTCTGCGGCGACGGCGGCCTTCGGTTGGTCCTGCAACAGAAGAAGCTCGCCCCTCATGCGCAGCAATTCGGCCATCGCCCAGCGCTCCTCGGTGAGCTCGGCTCGTGCCAATGCCTCGTCGATCGCCGCGAGGCCCTGGACCGCCTGCCTTGCGGCGGCGAAGCCTTCCGCCAGCCCGCCGAGAAATGTCGTGTGGTATTGGACGAATTTGGCTGCCCGAAGCTCGTCGACCGCGGCGCCGAGAAGCCGCAATCCGACGTCGATGTCGCCGCGCTTGATGAGAAGCATGCCCTTGAAACAGCGGCCGTAGGCGTGCCAGACATCCAGGCCATGCCGTGCCGTCTGGTCGAGCAACATCGCGGTGAAGCGTTCCGCGGCCGCGAGATCGCCAGCGCAGAGCGCCACGGGGCATGCCGCCTGGGCCAGCGCGTTACACAGCGACAGCGTGTGCGTGATCGACAGCGCGTCCTCGATATTGCTTTCGACCGTGCGCATGGCTTCATCGGCAAATCCCTGCAACCACAGAACGCGCGCCAGCGTGATACGCGCGGTCACGCGCTGGTCGAATTGAAAACGGACGACATCCGACCGGTTGACGGGCGTGACATAGCAACTGAGCATGTGCTCGATGTGCCGCCGTGCACCGGTCTGGTCCCCGAGGAAGTGCAGCGAGACGCCAAGCATTCGATCACCGATCGGCCGGTCGGCGGGATCGGCCGTGTTCGCCACACTGCCAAACTCTTTGGCCAGCGCGAGCGCCGCCCCGAATTCGGCGTTGTTGATGCGACCGGCCCACAGCCCCCAGAGCGCCCGCAACCGATAGTCGGTGTCGTCGAGGCGCTCGGCGAGTTCGAGCGCGGTTGCCCAGGCCGCCCCGGTCTCGCGCGCAGGACCCCGCGTATACATCAGCGACCAGCCAAGCGCGGCATGCAGCTGCATCACGCGGCGTGCCTCGGGCTGTGAACCAGCCCCGAGAGTGGAGAGCGCGCGTTCGACGCGCGCACGACATTCGTCGAGCAGCGACAATGAAAACCAGAGCGGCACCGCCGCGGTCGTGAGGGCCACGCCGATCACCGCATCGCCGCTCGGCGAAACGGCCCAGTCGAGCGCCGCGCGAAGGTTGTCGATCTGGTGCCCGTACGCCGTGAGCCATTCGGCGGTGGGCCGCGTCTTCCACTCGGCTTCGGCGCGTTCGAAGAGGTCCCGATGATACTCGGCGTGGCGTCGCGCGAACTGTTCGAGCTCGCCGCTCTCGCTGAGCTTCTCGCGCACGTACGCGCGCGTCGTCTCGAGCAGCCGATAGTGCGCGACGGGACCGGCGAGATCCGCCGCCACGAGCGACTTGCCGACCAGGTTCGCCACGCAGTCGACGACCTCCGGGGCTGGAATGTCGCCACTCGCCGCGACCGCGCTGGCCGCCTCCAGCGGAAAGGCCCCGGCGAAGACCGCCAGCCGCCGCAGCACCAGTCGCTCGGATTCGGACAGCAGGTCGTGGCTCCAGTCGAGCGTCGCGCGCAGGGTCTGGTGACGCGGCAGCGCCGTGCGGTTGCCGCCCGTGAGCAGCCTGAACCGGTCGTCGAGGCGGGCGGCGACGCCCTCGACCCCGAACGCGGCGGTGCGCGCCGCGGCGAGCTCGATCGCGAGCGGGATCCCACCGAGGCGCCGGCAAATGGCGGCCGTCGCCGCCGCAAGGCGGACATCGAGTACGTACCGTGGCTCCGCCGCGTGCGCCCGCGAGACGAATAGCCTGACCGCACCGTACCGCAACACGTCGTCCATGTCCTGGTTGTCTTCCGCCGGCACTGCGAGTGCCGGTACCCGGTAGACGTACTCCCCGGTCGCTCGCAGGGGCTCGCGGCTCGTCGCGAGCAGAGACGCGGTCGGACTCGCACGCAACAGCGCCTCGGCCATGCCGGCCGCCGCCTCGATCACATGCTCGCAATTGTCGAGGATCAGCAGGAGCTGTTTGGTGCCCACCGCAGCCGCGACACCGTCGCGTGACACGGTGCCCGCAACGAGCGTGAGGCCGAGCGCGGTCGCCACGGTGGCCGGGACAAGCTCAGGACTGGACAGAGGCCCGAGCTCTGCGATGAACACGCCGTCGGGAAATCTCGCGAGAAGGTGCCGTGCGACCTCCAGGCCCAGTCGCGTCTTGCCGATGCCGCCGGCGCCGACCAGGGTGACCAGCCGATGCGTGGTGACCAGGTTCGCGACGTCTCCGAGCTCAGCCTCTCGGCCGATCAGGTCAGACACGGCCTCCGGAAGGTTCGTCACCCGGGAGGGCATAGCAGCAACGGCCGCGGCCGCCGTCGCACGGATCTCGCCCGTGAACTGATAGCCGCGTCCCGCCACCGTCCGGATCAGATCGCGATCAGCGCCAAACACCCTTCGGAGCATGGAGATTTGGGCCTGAAGGTTGTTCTCCTCGACAATCCGGTCGGACCACACGCGGCTCATGAGTTCGTCCTTGCCGAGGACTGTGCCGCGAGCGTCGAGGAGGGCCACCAGCGTATCGAACGCCCGCCCGCCCAGCTCGACCGGCTGGCCATCGGCCAGCAGCTCGCGGCGATGGCGGACGACCTTGAACCGGCCAAATTCAATGGTCGCCGGATGTTCGGGCAGCTCAGCCATGGCGCCCTGAGTGTACAGCTAGGCTTCAGGACTTTTCAGAACGATTCAGTCTGCGGCAAAGACTCGTGAGGCGCCTTCTCATTACGCTGGGTTTCACGATCGGTCGCCACCACTCAAAGGAGCCGCAGCGTGACAAATCCCCCAGCCGGAAGTCCGGGAGTCCAGCGGAACATCCGGGTCTTTCTGCGAGCCCTCGCGGCCGGGGGCGGCAAGCCGATGGAGCAAATGACTCCTGCCGAAGCGCGCGCGGTGCTGGTGGGGGCCCAGTCGAGCGTCAAGGTCGACCTCCCAAAAGCGGAGGTCGCGGAACGGATTATCAGCACTGGCGGCCAGACCGTGAAGCTCGTGGTCGTACGCCCGGCCGGCGCGACGGGCACGCGTCCGGTGTTCATGTTCTTCCACGGTGGAGGCTGGGTGCTCGGAGACTTTCCGACGCACGAGCGGCTCGTGCGTGATCTCGTCGCCGGATCGGACGCGACCGCCGTATTCGTCGAGTACGATCGCTCGCCCGAAGCTCACTACCCGGTCGCCATCAACCAGGCCTATGCAGCGACCACGTGGGTCGCCGCCCATGGCGGGGAGATCGGCGTCGATCGCGAGCGATTGGCGGTTGTTGGCAACAGTGTCGGCGGGAACATGGCCGCCGTCGTCGCCTTGATGGCCAAGGACCGGGGCACGCCGAACATCCGGTGCCAGGTGCTCTTGTGGCCAGTGACAAACGCCGCCTTCGACTCCGCCTCGTACGACCAATTTGCCGAAGGCCATTTCCTGACCCGAAACATGATGAAGTGGTTCTGGGACAGCTACACCACTGAGCCAAGAGAGCGGCAGGATGTCTATGCCTCGCCCCTGCAGGCGATGAATGAGCGGCTCAAGGGCCTGGCGCCCGCGGTCATCCAGACGGCGGAAATGGACGTCCTGCGCGACGAAGGCGAGGCCTACGCGCGCAAGCTGGATCAAGCCGGTGTCGACGTCACCGCAACGCGCTACAACGGTCTGATCCACGACTACGGCCTGCTGAACGCCATTAGCCAGGTCCCTGGCGTCCGCTCGGCGATGCTGCAGGCCTCAGAGGAGCTGAAGAAGCGCCTCCACTAAAACCACACGACACGCTCATCGAGGACAAGCCGTCCCGGTCGGCGCCTGAGACGTGTCGTAGCCTGGGGCATCACGAGATCGACCTTCACTCTCGTGCATGTATGGTTGAGCGTGGTCGGGATCGGCTCATGATTTGTCGCCATGTTCGTTCTACTGGCTGAAAAGGCTCGACGCGTCAACTGCCCTTTCCCTGGTCACCCCGGCCGCCACAAGCGTCACCGGGCTTGGGTTTTCAGCCGATAAACTGCGGCCGTCACACAAGATCGCTGGTGGTCTGGCGGTAGCGATCCTCGCTCGCTACGGCCTTCACCTCGCCGGCTCGTGGCGCGGGATCTACGGTTCCTCTTTACTTGACGTCTTCCGGCGATCGTCCCGGCGTTCCTCAAGGTATAAGCCCTGAAAACGACGGCTCCCCCGGCGGGGCAAGCCGCCATCATGCTGAGACAATTGGTCGTTCGGCGCTGTTCCTCGTCCTCGCCATCGTCGGGCCGAAAACGTTCCGCAGCAAACCGGTCCGTCGGGACTGATCTTCCGTAGAGCCACCGCGGTGCTGCCGAATTCTCAGTCGCGTCGTAGTTGCGCGACGAGGGGGCCGAGTGCGTCGGTCGGACACCCCGCCGATGCCGGTCGGTTGTACAGGAGCGCTTCAGGAGTTTTCACGACGAATCAGTCCGGAACAAAGACTCTTCAGCCGCGACCGCCTACGATCCGTCTCACGATCATGATCCACCAGCACCGAAAGGATGAGCACCATGACGACTCGCGGAGCCGCGAGCGGCGATCCGATGGAGGGATTGAGTGCGACGGAGCGGCTCAAGGCGCTGCTGCCGAACGCCTTCAGCCACATTCCGGCGGCGATCCTTCAGACAACGGAGATCTGAAGAAGCGCCTTAGCCATGAACCTGCCGACCACCGCCGGAGGGAGCTGACGATGATGATGACACTGGGAACAAGCTCGGACGGCCACGCCCTGCCAGGATACAGACTCCGGCGAGTAACCGAGTACATCCAGCAGAACCTCGACAACGACCTCACGCTCGCCGAGCTCGCGGCCGTGGTCTGCATGAGTCCCTATCACTTTGCGCGACTCTTCAAGTGCAGCACCGGGGTGCCACCCCACCGATTCGTGGTCCGGCAACGGATCGCCCGTGCCCGCGGCGTCCTGGCCACGCCGGAGCTGTCCATCGCGGAGATCTCGCGACTAGTCGGATTTCGAACTGCGAGTCACTTCACCACGGTGTTCCGCCGCGTGCTGGGCATCACGCCGGGAGCCTATCGAACAACGGTGGCGTTGCGCGAAGACCGGCCTGGCCGGGAAGGAGGGTGAGATGAATTGCACTGCGATCGTGGGGGAACAGACCTATCAGGGGCCCTGTGTGGGCGAGCAGCCTCCGCGCTTCCCCCGAAAGGCCAACGATCCGGACGCCGCGCTGGTGGCGCAGCTGCGCCGAGCGGAGGCGGGGGCGGCGGAGGCCCTCGTGAGCGTCTACGGAGATCGCGTCTACCGCCTGGCCCTGCGCATCACGGGCAATGCCGCGGATGCTGAGGAGGTCGTGCAGGACGCACTGTGGACGGCCGGCCGCAAGATCGACACCTTCCGGGGGGCGGCCGCCTTCGGCTCCTGGGTGTACCGGATCACGGCCAACACCGCCTACCAGAAGCTGCGGGGGCGGCGGAGCCAGCGGAACGAGGTGTCATGGGAAGATCTCGCCCCGACATTCGACGAGAGGGGTCAGCATCTGGAGGTGACGGGCGACTGGTCGAGGCGACTGAAAGATTCCGCGATCGAAACCGAGCTGAAATCGCTGCTCGGCGCGGCCATCGACGAGCTGCCGCTGGACTACCGCACGGCCTTTGTCCTGCACGATGTGGAAGGGCTTCCGAACCCTGAGATCGCGCAGACGCTGCAGGTCAAGCTGGGGACGATCAAGTCGCGGGTGCACCGGGCGCGGCTCTTCCTGCGGAGGCGCTTGGCAGCCTACGTAGGCGTGAGCCCCGATGGAGCAAGACCACGAGAGTCATAGGATGGTGACCTCGCGCGGCATCGGCCTCTCGCAATCGTGTGGGAAGAAGCTGCTCGTGCACCCCGCGCGCGGGAGACCGCATCCTACCGGGGAGATAGAACGAGCGACAAGGAGAAAAACATGAGTACTGCAATTACGGATAGTAAAAAACATCCAGGCTTCAACATTCCTGGTCGCGTGATCAACCTCGACCAGGCGCGGGTCCGGCATGGAGACAACGCCGACCACATGGTGCGGATGCTGGCGGTTGGTGACCCGCTGGCGGACGCGGTCATCGTCGAGATGGACGCGCTCGGCAAGGAAGGCCGTCGGATCCTCAACGCCGGTTTCGCCGACGGCCTGGAGAGCCTGACCGACCGACCGCCGGCCATCACCGCGTTGTTGCAGCAGCTCGAGACCATGCCTGCGTGGGTGGACCCCGACATGCTCGGGCGCGGCGAGGTCGCGGCGCTGTCAATATCGCCGTTTTGGTATGGACTCTGCGCCATCAGCAGCGCCTTGGTGCACACCTACGCCTCGCCCGCCATCGCCAGGTTGCTGACCCAGACCGGACGGCTGACCACCATGGCGCCCCGGCGCCTGGCCGAAACCGGCATGTGGGCAAGGCAGGCCACGATGCCCGGTGGGCTGCTGCGCGGAGCACCCGGATACCAAGCGACCGTCCAGGTACGGCTGCTGCACGCACGCATGCGATCCAGTGCCCTCACACATGGGTGGGACGCAGCCGAGTGGGGCGTTCCGATCAGCCAGGTGGATGTGGTCCGCACATGGTTGGACTTCACCCTGACGCCCTTCCGGGCCCTGGCCGCACTCGGCATCGAACTGACGCAGGCCGAGCAGAACAGCCTGTACCACTACTGGCATTACCTTGCCTATCTGCTGGGACTGGAGGACCACAGCTTCTACCGGGACGTCACCGATCACGATAGCGCCCAGGAGCTGAGGCACCTGCTTGACTTGACCATTGGTCCGCCGGACGAGAATTCGCGCGCCCTGACCGCGGCCATGGTCGGCGCGCAGGCGGACCTCCTGGCCTCGGCGCCACAACCGCTTATGCCGCGTGCTGAATTCTTGGACCTCATCCACGGCATCCTCAGGCGGACCGTCGGTGACGACCGCGCGGATCAGCTCGGCATTCCCGTGTCGTCCGCTGCCCCGTTCCTGGTGATGATCGCGCTGGCCAACAGCGAAGCTCGGCGCTGGCAGACCTTCACTTCCCAGTCCGCCGCGCTGGCGCTCCGGGAGAACACTGCCGCGCGGATGGCGGCCGACCGGTCGGCGAGCATCCCGGGCGGCCCGACCTATCAACAGCACGCCCAGACCGGTACCGTCGGCGGCTGACCATTCGCTAATGAATCTACGGAGCGGGAACCTGAGGGAAGTCGACGATGCCTTGGAACTTGCGCAAGACTTCGAAGCGCTATCTCGAGTCCACCTGGGTGTCCGGACAACAGACGTGGCGAGTGAGCCGACACGCGAAGGGCATCTCGCGCG
>WNFD01001592.1_pt1 | contig 24501 bp, 28 predicted proteins | sample 5400491 | NCBI WGS metagenome assembly WNFD01 (sample SAMN13153343, study PRJNA577476) | soil metagenome | isolation source: 120 cm saprolite under Douglas fir tree site 2 hole 2 replicate 2 | place: USA:California | collected 2015-04-18
CGTCCATGAACTCCCTCTGGCCGACCATCTCGGTCCTCCTGCTGCAACGTGAACTGCGACAGGAGCAACCTCCCACACCCAGGGTGGGTGGGGAATTTCAAACCGGCGCTACATGGGGAGTTTCACACCGGCGCTGACACTTATCACCGGGGTTGCTGTATGGGGCCTGTGAAGGCCAGGCATGGTCAAGGATGCAGGTGGCAAGTTAGTGACTGATGCTTCTGGCCGGGTTGTTATAACGTTCTATGACCAAGGCTTGGCCACTGAATCGGCGGCGTTCAAAACCTTTATCCGCGAACTCGATCACATCGAGACATTTGAGGCGACCGGTGTCTTCTCTTCAGAAGCGCAGGCTGAGGCACGGGCAATCGCTGCAGCGCGCGACATGAGATGAATCAATTTGTCGAAAAGGACTGGATCCCGATCATTGTGGACGTGCGACTACCGAAGGCTGAGTCTGCGCTCAAGTCCTGGATGGATGAACGCGGTCTCACTCGTGCCGACATGCCGAAACAGGATTTAGCGCAAGAGGTCGCCCCGCTAATCCAAGGGGGCAGTGGATCCACGTATTACTTCAGGCGCTCTCGACTCCAGCAGCTGGTCATGAGCGGCCAGCTCAAGAGGCCACCAGCTCGGGCGGACGAGGCTCCGACTCAGCCAGTCAGGAAGTACAGCACTGTACGTATCGTTACGACCAGGTTCGAATCGCAAGATGCTCCCGCAGGCACCCTTGCGTGGATTGTTGAACGCGATGTCGATGAGAGGCGCGAGAACCGTTATCAACTCGAAGTCGCAAGTATCGAAGGCACTCTTCAATCGCCCTTGGTCGCTCGCGATAGAGACTTCGAGGTTCTTGATTCACCCCTTGGTGCCGAAGAGTAGCCACCCAACTGGCTGGCGAGTAGCGTGCGGTCATGTTGGACATACTCAATGCGAGAGGTCTATTCGGGAGTAAGTACGACGACGCGATCGTGCAGAGCTGCAACGAGTGTCCGGTGAGGGTGGATGAGTTGGGCGATCGAGGCGTTTGAGTCGTTTGGGCCGATCCAATTTGATAGCGGCGAGAGGAGCCTGAGGCAGCGCTCGGCGAGTCACCTAAGGCTCTTGTCTGGGACGCGGCGGACGGCCTGCCGCTGCTGCCACAGGACGGCTCGACTCTATATGTAACCGGACCTGGCGGCCTGGCCTTCTCCTTACCAAGGAATTGCTCCACCAGCGGGTCAACTGCGGCGGGCTGGCAGATGTTGCGTCACGACCAATGGCTACAAAATGGTCACAAAATGGCTACATACAGCGATCGACCATGGATGGCAGGTCGGCCGATTTGTATTCACAGATTGGCTCCGGACCAGGGATTCGAACCCTGAACCTTGCGGTTAACAGCTCGCTGCGTCACGTTCAGAAATGGCGGTCTGAATTCGCTGCGTGCCGCTGAGTGTCACCATTTACCACCGTTTATCGCCGGCGTTGCTGTACGCGGGTGCCCGAATTGTTGTAGTATAAGGCTACAATGTTGACAGTTCCAGAAGCCGCCCGCCGCACCAAGCGCGACCCCGAGACCGTGCGTCGCTGGATCAGGTCCGGCCGGCTCAAGGCGACCAAGATCGGCACCCAGCACCTGATGACGAAGATGAGCTAGCCGAACTAACCCAGATGAAGGCTACCTTGCCGTTGCCAGCTGGATGGCGCCGGACGGAGACCGGGGAGCAGATGCCCGACGTACTGGCAGCAATTCGTTCATCCCGAGCTGGCCGCTGAGTGGTGGTCGTCGACGCAGCCGTTGTCGTCACCGCCTGTCTGGCCGAGTCGGGATTCGAACCGTTGGCCAAAGAGCAGCTGGTCGCCCCCCACCTGATGTGGTCGGAGGTCTCCTCGGTTCTCCACGAGTTGAAATGGCGCAAGGAGATCTCGAGTGGCCTCGCCGCCATCGCCATGGAGCGTTTGGCGGCGGCCGACGTCAGTGCGCGCCATCCCAAGGGTTTAACTGCGGAGGCGTGGCGACTCGCCGATCGGTTCGGCTGGGCCAAGACCTATGACGCAAGTATCTGGCCCTCGCACGATTGCTGAGGTGCCGGCTGCTAACCACCGACGCCAAGTTGAAGAGGGCGGCCGCCAGCGTGCTCAACGTGATCGGACCAACTGATCTGTAGTCCTCGGTAGTGGCGTTTATGAATGGCGCCTTGCTAGTGGAAGACGCGAGGAGATCAGCTTGGGATTTCCAAGCCGCAAACGGTTTGACTCGAGGACCAGGTCCGAGCGATGGCGGACCTCCTTGTGGGACTCGTGGTCCCAAGTGTCAGGGTGTCCACTGAACCGGGTCAACTCCAGTGGCAGTCAGACGTTTCGACTGCCACAATCGATGGCGTCAGCCGAACATCGCCAGTGCGTCGCTCATCGTGTTGATTAGCGTGTGGCTCAACCATCCTGGCAGAATGCTGCCCGACTGGTGACGGAGCCAGCCCAGCAGGTAGCCGCCAGCGAACTGGAACAGCAGAATGGGCCAGAGTCGAAGGCTGATGAACAGCAAGAGCAGGTGCGGGATCAGGAAGCAAGCGGCTTGCGCGAGGTTGCCGAGCTGGAAGCCGAGCCGTTCCATAAGCCAGCCACCGAGTAGCCCGCGGAAGAAGACCTCCTCACCGAGAGCGTTGAAGACCGCTTCCCAGACGAATGCCAGCGCGACCGTGCCGGCGCTCAGGCCGAGCCGGGCGTAGACATGCTGATCGGTCCCCGGCGGCGGGTGCAGGAGGACCGACGGATCGAGGAGTAGGAATGTCACGGTCGTCGCTACACCGATACCAATCGCGATCGCAACGCCCCCAAGGTAGAACTTCCACGGGCAGAGCCGCCAGCCCAGCAGCGCGGAGATACGCTCCCACGGACGTCCGCGACTGCGCATGACCGCGAGCGTCACGAACGACGGAATGAGCCAAACGATCAGGAGCGGGTTGACGTTGAGGCTAGCGTCGCGCAATCGTCACGAAGAGAGCCGGGAGATGTGCGCCCAATTAGCGGGGTCAAAGTCCTCGCTCCAGCTAAACGACCCCGGCCTGCTCTGCACTTGCCGATCGTAATCCCAGACCGGTTCAAGTGTCTCTGGCACAAAGGCCGGAAGCTATTCATACCAATCGCTTATCGGCAGCATCGGCGACTCACCTGTCCAAAGGCGAGTCGGGATGATTGCAATCGCTGCCCCGGCTCACCAGCGCCCGATGTGGAACATCTCCTCGAATGGCCGGCGACGTATTGTGAAAACCGAACCGCAGGCTTGTCCTCGGAGGACGGATATCCGAGCGCGATGACGCCCAGCATCGTGCAGGACGGAGGTACCCCAAGTTCACGCACTACGTCCTGCATGGGTGTAGTTGATCGGCCGCGTCACCTTGGGCGTCGCATTGTCGACCGACTTCGTGAAGGCCACGCTGGGCGCGGGGGGGCTTACCGTACGAGTGCTTGTAATAGCTCATTTAGTAATTCGCCGGAAAAACACAGCAAACGGGAGGCGGCTCGGGGCGACTCCGAGAAGCGATCGGTGATTTCGTGGCGGTTTTGCAGTTTTGGCCGGGTGTTCGCAGTAAAGCATTGACGCGCGCTGCGAGTGCAATCTGACAGTTCGAATGCTCCGGTTCGCCGCGCGCGTACGCCGATAGCAGCGGGCGTCGCCGTAAGCGCTGGCGTCAGACTGGCGGAGGTGCGTTGTTCGGCCTAAAGTCCTCCTCAGGCTCGGGGCTTGACGGAGCGGGCGTTGCCGGTGGTGAGCTGAGGTCGGAGGTGGAAGTTATGGCCGTCTACGAGTTCGAATGCAAGTTGTGCGGCAAGCACTTTGAGGTCAGCGTCCCGATCAGCGAACATGACCGCCTGAAGAAACGGCCGCCAAAGTGCCCCGAGTGCGGCAAGTCCCGGGTGCAGCAGCTGGTCTCGAGCTTCAGCACCAAGGCGCCAAGTAAGTACTGAGTCGGACCGTCGGCGGGGGAAATTGGCCGAGGACGACCGCCCCTGTCCTGGCCCTTTTCCGCAGAACGAGCAGCGTGTGTGGTGACGGTCCTCGTATTCGTTCACCAGCCTAGCGCGGCCCCCCCACCAGGGCCGGCGACGACAGGTGCTTCGTTAGGGCTGGGCGCCTTTCTTAGGGCCAGTTCGCCGCGCTAGTTCACGACGTGCACACTCGATCGCCGAGGAAGGATCGTGGTGGGTGATGTGCTCGCAACTCCAGACGGCCTGGCCGTCCGACTCCTTGATCATTGCCGTGTAGTCGAGGCGTCCCGCTTGTTGAACGTAGGACGCCTTAAGGTCGGGAGCCACATAGGCCATTCTGCTCCACGCGAAAGAACAGACTGCCGACGACTGCATAGAAGCACGCTGAACGCGAGATTCGCCTCCCGGCGAGGGTTGGGCATTCCTCGGCGCCTTTCTTGAGTCGCGATCGACCTAATCGTAATGAGCTGCCGCCTCATCGCCGTTTTTCCCTGGCCCCAGGTCTATGCTCAGTTGCAGCGGCCCGCTCCCCAGCCCGTGACAACTTTTTGGGCTTAGCGGCGGACATGGCCGAGTGGCCCACTGCTCGGTCGCGCACCACAATCCAGGGACAGGTTGTTGCCGAGCGTTTGTACCTGACCCTACGCCGCGCGTCATTCATCGCTGGCGATTCAGAATCGGGTGTGCGGCCCCAGACTTTTTTGTGATTATCGATGACTAAAACAACGAGTCCCACGGCCGGCGGTGACGAAGGGCGCGTCCACGATCGCCGCACCCATCTTGCCGGCCCAGAGATCGCGCGCGCAGCCAGGGTTGCAACCGTGGTCGAGACCAGGGGCGGGAGCAAGCTCTCGAGATGGCCGGCGAACGGGCTCGCGGACGAGCTGCTCTCAGTTGCCGAGAAGCTGATCGTCAGGGGTAAAGAACAGGGCTACCTGACCCCCGACGACATCCTCCAGGGCTTCCCCGAGATTGAGGGGGAACCGGACCAGATCTTTCCCGTCTTCACCGCCTTCAGGCAGATCGGCGTCGAGGTCACCGACGGCGAGAAGGACGAAGAGGTCGAGCAGATGGACGACGAGATGCTCCTCGACGTCGAGATGATGGATTCGGTCCCACTCGACGATCCGGTCCGCATGTACCTCAAAGAGATCGGTCGCGTCAGCCTGCTGACGGCCAACGACGAGGTCGAGCTGGCGCAGGCGATCGAGGCTAAGCCGCTCCACGACGCGCCCAAGGCATTGAGCGTCGTCGAGGAGGTCGAGGGCCGCCAGCGCTCGGTCGAGGAGATGCTGCCGGACATCATCGACCGCCTGGCCACGATCAAGCGCATTGGCCAGCAGGCGTACATCGCCCAGGAGTTGCTGGGCCTGGTCGACTTATCCAAGCTGCAGAGCCTTCTCCACGCCGCCGCCGATGAGCGCCAGCGCCAGGCCAGTAGCGCCGCCTCGTCGGGCCAAAGCGCTGAAGTGCCGGATGATTACCGGATCGCCCGCCGCCGGCTCACCGAGCGTCACGAGCAGGTCCACGCGGCCAAGCAGCGCCTCACCGAGGCAAACCTGCGCCTAGTAGTCTCGATCGCAAAGAAGTACATCGGCCGTGGCATGTCATTTCTCGACCTCATCCAGGAAGGCAACCTGGGCCTGATCCGCGGGGTCGAGAAGTTCGACCATCACAGGGGCTACAAATTCTCGACCTACGCCACGTGGTGGATCCGCCAGGCCGTCACCCGTGCCCTCGCCGACCAGGCGCGGACGATCCGCATCCCCGTGCACATGGGTGATCTGATCAACAAGCTGGTGCGCGTGTCACGTCTCCTGCTCCAGGAGGTGGGCCGGGAGCCGAGCGACGAGGAGATCGGCGAGGAGATGGGAATCACGCCGCAGAAGGTGCGGGAGATCATCAAGTTCGCCCAGGCCCCGATCTCGCTAGAGACCCCGATCGGCGAGGAGGAGGATTCGCACCTCGGCGACTTCGTCGAGGACCGGGAAGCGGCGTCTCCGTCCGACGCCGCCTCCGTCACCATGCTCCGCTCCGAGGTCGAGCACGTGCTAGCCAGCCTCACCCCACGGGAACGGCGCGTACTTCAGCTCCGCTTCGGCCTTGTCGACGACCACCAGTGCACCCTCGAGGAGATCGGCAAGCGCATCGGGGTGACCCGTGAACGCATCCGTCAGATCGAGGCCACGGCGTTACGCAAGCTCCGCCACACCTCGCGCTCCAATAAGCTCCGCGATTTCCTGGAGTAGAGCGGCCGGCGCGATGGCGCTCGACCGGTGATCTGGGCATGCGCATGCAGCGCACAACTCAGCCGAACGAGGGTAGGTACATAATGGGTTCAAGCCCGCAGGGGCGGACCGCGACAACTCTAAAAGACGAGGAGGTGCTGGCCCTACCCTAGCCCCCGGACCCAAGGATTAAGGGACGTGTTCCCGTTCGAGAGGTTCACTGAGCGAGCCAAGAAGGTTCTGGCCCTCGCCCAGGAAGAAGCAGAACGGTCCCACCACAGCTACATCGGCACGGAGCATGTCCTGCTCGGGCTACTGCGAGAGGGCGAGGGGATAGCCGCCAAGGTCCTTAACAACCTTGGTGTGGAGATCGACAAGGTCCGCCGGACGATTCAGCCCTTGCTCGGCCCCAACGATCGGCTCACCGTCCAGCAGCAGGTCATCCCGACCTCGCGCGTCAAGAAGGTGATCGAGATCTCCTTCGAAGAGGCGCGCCGGATGGGCGACAACTATGTCGGCAGCGAACACCTGCTGCTTGGCCTCCTTACCGAGGGCGAAGGCATTGCCGCCCACGCACTGCAGGATCTCGGCGCCACCTTGGACAAGGTCCGTGTCGAGATTGAGCGCCTGCGCGAGGGCTCCACCCAGGAGGAGTCGGAACAGCCGCCCAAGAAGGCCTCGAAGACACCGCTTCTGGACCAGTTCGGGCGTGACCTCACCGAGCTCGCCCGCAAGAACTCGCTCGATCCCGTGATCGGCCGCGAGACCGAGATCGAGCGTGTGATCCAAATACTCAGCCGCCGGACCAAGAACAACCCCGCCCTAGTCGGCGAGGCAGGCGTCGGCAAGACTGCGATCGCTGAGGGCCTGGCTCAATTGATCACGCTTGGTAATGTCCCCGAGTCGCTCATGAACAAGCGCGTGCTCACACTCGACGTAGGCGCCCTTGTGGCCGGCACCAAGTACCGCGGCGAATTCGAGGAGCGGCTGAAGAAGATCATCGACGAGATTCGTTCCAGTCGCGAGGTGGTGCTATTCATCGATGAGTTGCACACGCTGGTGCACGCAGGCGCCGCCGAGGGCGCCATCGACGCCGCCACGATCCTCAAGCCCGCGCTGGCCCGCGGCGAGATCCAGTGCATCGGCGCCACCACCCTCAACGAGTACCGCAAGTACATCGAGAAGGACGCCGCGCTGGAGCGCCGCTTCCAGCCCGTGTTCATTGACCAGCCCACAGTGCTGGAGACGATCGACATCCTGCGGGGTCTTAAGTCCCTCTACGAGAGGCACCACCGGGTCACCATCACCGACGCTGCCGTCAGGGCGGCGGCGGTCCTGAGCGACCGTTACGTCGCCGACCGGGCCCTCCCCGACAAAGCGATCGACCTCATCGACGAGGGGTCGGCCCGCGTGCGCATGAAGCTGACCACGACCCCCGACGAGCTGAAGGACCTCCAGAAGGAGATCAAGAACTTGAAGGCCGAGACGGAGGACGCGATCGCGCACCTGGGGTATGAGAATGCCGCCGCCATGCGCGACAAGGAGAAGGAGCTCAAGGAGAAGTACGCCCAGAAGGAGTCCGCATGGCGCGACAAGCTGGGCGAGATCGTCCCCGAAGTGGGCGAGGAGGACATCGCCCAGATCGTGGCGGCCTGGACCGGCGTGCCCGTCTCACGGCTGGTCGAAGAGGAGACCTCGCGCCTGCTCCGGATGGAAGAGGAACTACACAAGCGGATGGTCGGCCAGGACGAGGCAATCGTCACCGTCTCGCAAGCGGTGCGCCGCGCCCGCGCCGGCCTCAAGGATCCGCGCCGGCCTATCGGCTCCTTCATCTTCCTGGGTCCGACAGGCGTCGGGAAGACTGAGCTGGCCAGAGCGCTGGCCGAGTACCTCTTCGATTCCGAGGACGCCCTCATCAAGCTCGATATGTCGGAGTTTATGGAGCGTCATACAACCGCGAGGCTGGTCGGTTCCCCGCCTGGCTACGTCGGTTACGACGAGGGCGGCCAGCTGACCGAGGCCGTCCGCCGCCGACCCTACTCGGTGATCCTCTTCGACGAGATCGAGAAGGCACATCCCGACGTCCTCAACATGCTGCTGCAGATCCTCGAGGACGGCCGGCTGAGCGACGCCAAAGGCAAGGCGGTCAACTTCGCCAACACGGTCATCATCATGACCTCCAACCTGGGCATTCGCGATGTGAACCAGGCCGGAACGTCGCTCGGCTTCCAGCCCGCCGTTGTGGATGAGGCCGATGAGGTCGAGCGGCGGCACAAGAACACGAAGGAAAAGATCGACGAGGAGCTCAAGCGGATGTTTCGTCCCGAGTTCCTCAATCGCGTCGACGCTGCGGTCGTCTTCAAGAGCCTGACCACCGGGCAGATCCGGCAGATCGTCGACTTCCAGCTGGCCAAGCTTGGCAAGCGCCTGATCGACCAGCGGATAACGATCGAGGTAACCGACGCCGCCAAAGATCTACTGGCCAAGGAGGGTTATGACCGGATGTATGGCGCCCGGCCGCTACGGCGCGTGATCACGAGTCGGATTGAGGACCAGCTCTCCGAGCATCTGCTGCGAGGGAAGATCGCGCGCGGCGACTCCGTGGTGGTCGACGTCAGTCCCGAGGGCGGCCTCACGTTCCACGGCGAGGCGCGCCGAAATGAAACCGCCTCAGAAGATTCCTCACCTCCGCAGGGCGGGCCGGCTTAGACTGGCCTTCCCCTCGTCAACCCCGGCTCCGGCGGACCCATGCTTCACTTCAATCCAGGGCATCTATCGGGAACATATTTGACGAGGATTTTCTGACGATGACGCGCGAGGGCAGGGCGCCTTACGAGGTGCTCAAAGTTGCGGCCGCCTCCAAGCCGGTCTCGGTCGCCGGGGCCATCGCAGGAGTCATCCGGAGTCAGCAACATGTCGAGGTACATGCCATTGGGGCTGGTGCTGTTAACCAGGCCATCAAGGCGATCGCTATCTCGCGCGGCTACGTTGCGCCCGCGGGCCTCGACCTGGTGTGCATCCCCTCCTTCATCGACTTGTCACTCGATGGCCAGGAAAGGACCGGGATCAGACTCCTGGTGGAGGTGCGCTGAGGGTATTGACGTGCCCGTGATCAGAAGCGTCTTGCCGTTGGCCATCCGCCCATTGTCGCCCAGGACTGTTGTGTTACAGGACCTCGGTTGCTGCACCGTTGCTGCACTAGAGGTCAGTCGCGGCCCAAGCTGGCAAGGATCGCGTTCAGATTTGGCTCCGGACCGGGGATTCGAACCCTGAACCTTGCGGTTAACAGATCGCTGCACCCCGTTCAGAAATGGTGGTCTGAATTCGCTGGCTGCCGCTGCGTGCCGCCGTTTGCCATGGTATATCGCCGGCGTTGCTGTACGCGATCGGCATTGGGCCGTGGCTAAGACGCTGCCGTAACCCTCTGAATGCCATGAACAGGTAAAGCCCTGCCCGTGGTCAGTCTGGTATTGCGCGGCGGCGCTAATGACGGCGTCTCCCACAACCCCGATTCGGTTCCAGGAACTTGGCTGCCGCAACTCCGCCGGCGCGAGTGGGCATGTGGGAGTCAACCAATGTTCCGTTAGCTCTTCGATAAGCTCGAGGAGCGTCTCCGAGGCGAGGCCGAGTCGCCAGAAGAGCGCCGTCACGTCGCCGTGGTGGCGACGTCCGTGTAGCAGTAGGTGTAGGCGAAAAGGTCCTGCAGTGCCGCTTTGTCGATCGCCGAATTCTAGGGCGGGCGGCGCCTCCATCTAGGAGCTCGCCGCCCGCTCGGTGAGCGTCAGACGGGACAGGTACCCGGATTAGGCTCGTCGATCCTCGATGCGCCGCCAACCGGCACGCCGGGAAACGTCACAAAGATGATGTAGTTGGTCGAGCCTTTATTCACAGCGTTGTTCAACTCACCGGGGCGTTCAACGAACGCCTGCCCCTGCGTGTACGTGGTGACGTCGCAGTGGTTCCCAACCGACGTATAGAGAGTGACCTCGCCTTGCTGCACGACGACGATCGCGCCTCCGGGATGCGAGTGCCAGCCTGAGAAGCCACCGGGGGCGACCGTGATCTTTGCGACGACAATGTCCAGCCCCTGCTTGATGGGAAGCGTTCCGTCCGATATGTAGGTCCCTTGGGCCAGTTTCTGGCTTGTAAATCCGGGTGGTGGTGAAGATGGTGTCGCTGCACCGGGGACTGCGTTGACGGCCACCAGCAGCCCCGCCGCTCCCACCGTCATGGCTACCAGGCGGATGACCCTTCTCGCAAGCGTATTCATTGGCGACTCCTTATAGGGGTTTTGACCGCGCGCCGGCCGCCGCAACAGCGACCGCCACGACCGATCGGATCGAACGCAAAAGTGAACGTTGACTCCTTTGGCACCCTAAGGCTGATGGGGGGCAGTGTCACCCCGAGGACTACTGGGATGGGTACTGGTTGTTTGGGGTCTAAACTGGCCTCGGGTTCAGCGGATTGAGTAGGAAGCTCGAGCTCGCGCTTACACTCCGCCAGGCGCAGGTCGCCCGCCTCGTGAGGACTGGGCTGACCGATCGTGAGATTGCGGGCAGGCTCTTCATCACCCGCCGGACAGCAGAGTGGCACGTCAAACAGATACTCAACAAGCTTGGTTTCAACTCTCGGTCGCAGGTCGCCGCGTGGGTGGCGCATGACGAGGCAGTGGGCTCGATGGCCGCCTCATCAAACGGGCGTCGACACAATCTTCCCCTTCGGCTGACGACGTTTGTCGGTCGTGGGAATGAGCTGGCCGAGCTCCAGCGCCTTCTCGCTGTGAAGCGCTTCGTGACCCTTACGGCGGTCGGGGGAGCAGGTAAGACTCGGCTGGCGCTCGAACTGGCTGACCGGGTCCTGCATGCATATCCAGACGGGGCGTGGTTGGTGGACCTGACCCAGATCAAAGATGGCTACCCGGTCGCCAGGGTGTTTGGCACGACGCTGGGGGTCCACGAGCGTCCGCGCCAACCGATTGCCGAGACGCTCCTGGAGCACCTGCGCGCCAGGCACGTGCTGCTTGTGGTCGACAACTGCGAACACGTGATCGCGGATTGCGCCGGCCTTGTGGACGCCATCCTCCGTTCCTGTTCCGGTGTCACGGTGCTTGCCACCAGCCGCGAGCCTCTCCGCGTCAATGGCGAAACTGTCTGGCGAGTTGCCTCGCTTGCGGTCCCCGATGCGGGTGCCTTGATCGACCTGAGTGAACTTGCCCAATACGAAGCCGTCGGCCTGTTTGTGGATCGTGCCCAGCAGGCTGCGCCGCGCTTTGAGATCAATGTCGATAACGCTTCCGCGATCGCGCAACTCTGCCGCCGGCTGGACGGAATCCCGCTGGCGATCGAGCTGGCTGCGGCATACGCCGGCTTGATGTCCCCTGACCAGATCTTGAATCGACTGCAAAATCGCTTTGGGCTCCTGACAGGCGGTAGTCGCGCCGGTCCAGCCCGGCATCGGACCCTGCAGTCCACGCTCGACTGGAGCCACGACCTGATGAGCGATTACGAGCGGAGGCTGTTTCGGCGTCTGTCGGTCTTTGCCGACACCTTCAGCCTCGAGGCAGTCGAGCAGGTCTGTTCAGATGATGATCTTGAGGTCGACGCGATCGCAGGCTTGCTTGGCAGCTTGGTCGACAAGTCGCTTGTGGTTGCATCCGTCGAGGGGTCGGCACCGATCCACTTCCGGATGCTGGAGACCCTGCAGCAGTACGGACAGCAACGCCTGGCTGAACACGGCGAGGTGGAGCGACTCAGCCGAAGCCACGCTGAGTACTTCCTGTCAGTCGCTCAAGAGGCGTCGCCGAAGTTCAGAGGCCGTAATCAACGGGTTTGGCACCAGCGGCTTGCGCACGACGTCAGCAACCTGCGGTTGGCGCTCCAATGGAGCGGGGCCCATGAACCAGATGCAAACATTCGGCTGATCATCGCGCTGAGCGATTTCTGGTATATCGACGGCCTTGTTGAGGAGGGCGACGGCTGGCTCAAGCGGACGCTAGGCAGCTATTCGGCCCGGAACAGACTCAGGGCTGAGGCGCTTGCGCGAGGTGGGCTGGTTTCCTACTGGCGCGACGACGTCGAAAGCGCCTCCGCACGCTGGCATGAGTGCCTCGAGATTTACCGCGAGCTGGGTGATCGAGATGGAGTCGCCCAGGGGTTGCGCTGGGTCGGGGAGCTGACAGAGTGGCAAGGCGATTTGGCAGCCGCGCGCAGGTGCTTCGACGGAAGCCTGGAAATTGCGCGGGAAGCAGGGGATGAGACGTTGGTCGCGGATATCCTCAGGCAACTAGGACGATTGGCGATGAGGGAGGGAGACCACGAAAAGGCGCGCGAATGCTTGCAGGAGAGCCTTGCGTATTACCAGAGGCTCGGCGACCACCGGTTCATCAACGTCACTCTCGGCTACCTGGGCCTGAACGCGATAGATAGTGGGGATTTCACCGCAGCTCGCACCCATCTGGAGGAAGGCTTGGCGATCGCTCGTGTACTCGACTTCACAATCGGACTTGCGACTCCGCTCATGTACTTTGCGGCGCTGGCCGCGGCCCAGGGTCATCCGAGTCGAGCTCTCCGCCTTTCTGGTGCGTCGGAGGCGCTCGCTGCTTCAGCCGGCGCTGTTGCCACTCGGCTGACGAGGCCTCTGGTGGAACGGTGGCTGGACAAGAGCCGTACCGAACTGGGTCAGCGGCGGTCGGCAACGTGCAGGGCGGAAGGCCGCGCAATGTCTCGGGAGCGCGCGGTCACATATGCAATGAATGGTTGAACCCAGTCAAGCATCAGCCGAAGGCCGTTTGTCGCCCGCCATCCAAACTTGCACACGAGATTTGGCTCCGGACCAGGGATTCGAACCCTGAACCTTGCGGTTAACAGATCCCTGCGCCCCGTTCAGAAATGGCGATCTGTATTCGCTGAGTGCCGCCGAGTACCGCGGTTTGCCATGGTTTGTCGCCGCCGTTGCTGTACGACGCCTCCGACGAAGACTTCTTGGAAGGCACCCCCACGAGGCAGCGCGTCAACTAATAAGCGGCAACTGAACTGCTGGCTTGCGCGACCGAGTATCGCGGCGGCGAGCTCTAAGCTGGAAGGCGAGCAGGATCACTTCATTCACTCGCCGTTCGAACTCACCAACGCTCGCACCCTCAAGGGACTTGAAGACTTCGCGCGCCGCGGTTTCGAGCTGATACCAGATGTCACCCGCGCGCTTCAGAAAGAGCGGGTGACGCGAGTTGATCACAACCGTAGTGACTTCACGCTCGATAACTGTCTGGCTGCGAATCGCTGGATCGAGTGGGCGCACGACGACCTGGCCAAATCCACGACGTTTGGGATCCTCTGCATTCGGCAGTCGAGGCGGCGTTGCAGGACTCTTGAGTTGCGCCATGGGTCGACGCGTCGCTGGCATACGTGCCTTGGCCCGCGTTCCGGCGGCCGCAAGTCCGGGGAACGCGTCCTCACGTTCGGCCAGCTTGAGTACCTGGCTGAGCAGCCGTCTAACCTGCTCCGCGGTCTTGAGGGCAGATGCAGGCGGTGGCGCCAGCTCGTCTTCCGCGAGACGCTTGGCAATCGGTGCCAGCAGCGAATGCATGCGCTGCTCAACCGCGGTCCACTCGGCGCCATCTCGGGCGAAATCGCTCTTGTTCATCGTCAGCGGCACGAGTGCCAGATCGACCTCCCCTACGAGGCGCGCCATTCCCGACACCTGGACCGCGTTCGGATGTCCGAAGAACTCGCCATCGGTGATCAGCCGGCCGAGCTTGTAACAACGCAGGCCTGGTACGTAATTGACGCCGCGGCCTTCAGGCTCGGCGAGACCGTACCAACCTCGGATGGTCGTGCCTGCGGCGCGGACTGCGAAGCGGTGCTCCTCCCGGAAGTTGATCGGAGCCGCCTCGACCCGGGCGCCGTTGATCGAGATCTTCAAGTCGGCGCGCACAATCAGGGGACGATAGGTATCACTCAATCGGGCGCTCAAACGGCGGGGATCCAGTCGTTTATCGACACCATCGATTCGGATGCGGACGTACCCCTGCTCCAACGGAACGCGCTTTATCACCATCTTGAGCTCGTAAGTCTTGAGCTTGGTGCGATCGCGGTAATCCGCGTCGGCAAATCGCCACGCCGTTTCGTCACCGGGTCGGCTCGCCTCGACGGTGAAGCTCCTGCCCAAATGGCCAATCGCAGCTTTGCCGCCTTGACCGTACTGGCCGAGCAGGTTGCGGCCGCGCTTGGGTGATCCGCCCCAACGCAGATAATGGCGCTCAAGTTCGGCGGGCCCCATCCCCTCCCCACCCCGAGTTTCAATGACAAAGTGCGAGGAATGGACCTGGAGTAGGACCTCGAGAAGGCCGCCCTTGATTCGCGAGTCGATGGCGTTGTCTACCAGTTCCATTACCGCGTCGGCGGAGGAGCGGTAGTTGGCGAAGAGCGAGGCGGTGATAGCCGGGTCGATCCGCTCGCGAACGGTCACACGCTGAGCCATGGAGCTTGAAATCTATACCGGATTCAGTCTGAGCACCGCCCGATCATGCTTGCCTCAGATCGAGCTAGCACGGCCCTACGAGAACGCGGGTCTAGAGTCCCAGCGCAAGCCGCAGGCCAACATCTACCTGCTCCATCTTCAAGCTATCCAGGGTGCCCAGGAGTTTGCTCAAATCGCTCTTGTCGAGGGTCACTACTTGACTTACGTTGATGACCGAGTCCTGGTCCAAGCCCGCGCTGCCCGCTGCCAGGGCAACATTACCCGGTGCAGCTCCCAACCTCAGATTTGAGGTGATCGCTGCCACGGTCACGGTCTTGATTCGCGAGCGGTTGAAGGCGTCTGCCGAAATCACTAGGACGGGCCGACGCCAAGCCGGCGCAGACCCTTGCCGTGGGCCTAAATCTGCCCACCAAACCTCGCCTCGAGCTACCACTTCTCGGCGGTTGCTCTCCTCTGGGCGGTAGCCAACCGACGATCGAGCGACGAGTCCTCGGCCGTATAGACGGCCTCAAGAGCCTTGGTCACGTCCACGTCCGGATCCTGGCGCAACAGACGCTCCAAGGCCCTCGCATAAAACTCGCTGCGCGAGACGCCCAGTTTGCGGGCACGACGCTCCGCTTGCTGATAGAGGGGAGTTGGGATTGAGACAGCGGTCTTCATTTCGAAATAGTATAACTTGGTTATACCGCGCGAGCGGGCCCATTCACACGCTCGTATCAGAGGACGCGACATCTTCGAATGGTCGGCTGGGGAACCGCGAGCCTTGCGGTTAGTGACCGCAAGAATCTGCACCACTGGTCCAGGCAACGTGCACTTTGAGTTCAGGCGAATCGTCTAGCGGGTCTGCGGATACCTAGGGATGCTATCCGGTTGCTGTACGGATGCTGTATGCCTGTCAAGCCGGAGTTGACAGGAGCGCAACTTTCGAATTCAGATTTGGCTCCGGACCAGGGATTCGAACCCTGAACCTTGCGGTTAACAGATCGCTGCATCCCGTTCAGAATTGGCGGCTCGAATTCGCCGCGTGCCGCTGAGTGCCGCCATTTGCCATGGTTTATCGCCGGCGTTGCTGTACGGCACCGCTCTAGAGGCCGCCGGGCCGCAAACGGTTTTGAAGACCCATGGGGTCGTGTTGAATTCAGAACCAGCCCTTTCGGGCCTTAACCCAACGGTCCACTAACCGTCTGGGAGTCCGCCGGATCGTCGTCCCGCGAACGCTCCTATTTTACTTGGGACCGGCGAAGTCGACACGGAAGATGCTGAGTTCGCCACCTACGTCATGGAGGTAGGTTGATGAGTTCTCGGTTAAACCGTGACAACCTTGATCGTGAGCTCGCCCGGCGCCGATGGCGCCAGCCGAGGCTCCGCTTCCGGAGGATGCCCCCAACCCCGCCTAACAGTTAAGTTGTAGTCGTGAAACACCCAACCCGACTGCTCGAGATCGAGCGCGACCTGGAGCGGTCATTCGTAGCCGAGGAGTCAGCGCTTGCGCGCGAGCCGAAGGGGTGGCCGGCCTCTCTCATCATGTTTCACATCGCGAGGTGGCGCGAGCGTTTGAGGAGCGGCCTGACCGACTTTGACGCTGGGCGGCCCTACACGCCGCCGCCCGCCAACATCGACGAGTTCAACGACCAGGAGCTGCCGTCGGGGCGCGACCTGACCCTGAAGGAGACGTCCGCTCGCGCCGACGCGGAGCTGGAAGCGTTGACCGGGCTGATCGCGAAGGTCGGAGATCAACCATTCAATTGGAACCTGGCCCGGACGACCGGAGACGCGCTTGTCCGGAACAGCTACTTCCACCCGCGCATGCACATCAGTGAGTACTGGCACGAGAACGGCGGCAATGATCGCGCTCACGATCTAATCGAAACCACGGCGACCGACCTGCGTGAGATGTGGCCCGCGCCACTGATCCTCGGCGCCGCGCTCTACAACCTGGCCTGCGTGCGCGCGGGGCAGGATCGACAAGGGGAAGCGCTGGACCTGCTCGAGGAGGCGGCGCCGATGCGCCCTGACCTCTGTGCGGCCGCCGCGCGCGACTCCGATCTCGCGGACCTGCGCGACGAGCCCCGGTTGCAGACCCTCGTGCGTTCGAGCGCGGCTCAGCCGTAAAAGGTCGTCAGATGCCGGCCGCCTCGCGGATCCGGTCGAGGACTCGCATGTTCGTGACCGAGTCGTCGGGCGGGATCGCCACCTTGCCATCGCCAGTCACGCTGTCGCCGATCGACTCGACCATCAGCTGGTACTGATCATCGGAGTCGTAACGCGCGGCAAACGGCTTGGGCAGCGTCAACTCGCCCTGCGCGGTAACAGCCGTCAGCACCTGCTCCCCAGCAATGGGATTCTTGTCTCCACTGTTTCCGGCCAATGGGGCTCGCCATGGCTTGCCATCGCCCTCATCTGCTGCTTTCGACAAGTGGCTCACGATGGTTCACGCAGAGCGGCCAAGTCGGGGAAGCGGAGCGCGCGGTTGTCGCTATAGGCGCGGTGCAGCCCTGTGGCTCAGAGCAAGGCCGAGATGACGATTGAAGAGGGGTGTGGACTGAGTTGTCCTGGTCGCGAGTCCTGACCGGTGAGCCTTCTTCGCGCCTGGCTCACAAGCCAGCGGAACTGGACAATCGGGCTCTAAAGCTGCTTTTGAGCCGCTTCGACCCAGCGTATGATGCCGAGCGCGTCGCTCGCATTGGCAATCGAGGCTGCCTCCTCGAGGTGTATTAGCGCGTCGTCGCGGCGACCCTCCTCAGCCGCCACGTATGCAAGTGCAACCAGACCCGCGGCGACGCCGGGCAGGAAACCGATCTCCCGCCGAAGCCGCACCGATTCCTCGAAACGCTCGCGCGCACTGCTCGTTCGGCCGGCGGCCATCTCGGCAAAACCCAAATGCCGAACCGCGTAGGACTGCGTGAGCTTGTCCCCAACCTGCACGGCAAGGTCGTACGACCTCTCGAGTGCAGGAGCCGCAGCGTCGTTGTCGTGTCGGATTACTTGGTGGAAGGTGCCGACCCAGAAGAGGGCCTCACTCTCACCACGCGGGTTGCCGAGCGCCCGATAGAGTTCCACTGCGCGTTCAAAGAGCGCTCGCTCGCGCTCGTCCTCACGACCGTCTTCGAGGAACCGCGCGTGCAGGATCCGACCGCGAGCGAGCGCTAGATCCGCCTCAACACCGTCAAGTTCCTCCTCGGCCGCAGCAACCGCTCTAGCGTCACCCCCGAAGACGGCCTGTTCGTACAACGTCCTCGCCCGCTTGCGCCAGTCCTCACCCTTCATCGGGCCATCTTGCCTGACACCGGGCTCTCGACGGCAGTCTACGCAACGAGACGAAACATCCCAGATGTCATTGACGTCAACTCCGAGACACTGCGTCGCAGCTGAACCTGCGCCTCCGACAGGTCAGTTGGCAATTTCGGAGACGCCCGTCTTTCGTGGAGCGTTAGCCCGCCGCATGGAATGCTCCGCCCTGTGAATACCAACCCCGAGCATGACAAGACCAATTCCTAGCAAATCGATCACTGAGGGGAACTGCCGAAGAACAGCGATCCCGACTACTGTCGCAGTGGCGGGTAGAAGAGCCACAAATAGTGCGTACGTGGCGCGAGGCAGCCGAGCCATGGCGAGCTGATCGAAAACATAGGGAATGACCGACGACGAGACCCCGACCCCGACCCCGGCGGCCAGTGCAAGCGGATCTGTGAATGCCCGACTCGCGGCAGTGAGCCCTATCGGGAAGATGAAAACTAAGGCAAACATCATGGCAGCGGCCAAGCCGTCAATCCCACTCATGGTTGAGTGCCTCGCAACGCGATGGGCGAGCACGATGTATGCAGTGAACAGCGCCGCGTTCGCAAATGCAAAACCCACGCCAATCGGCTCTCCGAGCACGCGAACATGCGTAAGCAGGTAGACCCCAGCGGCGGCGGCGATAATGGCCAGCACGTTCCTTGGCATGCGCGCGCCGAACAAGGCAAGAACGATCGGGCCCAAGAACTCAATGGCGGCCACCGTTGCGAGCGGAAGACGGCTGATGGAGACATAGAAGCTGGTGTTCATGACGGCAAAGACCGCACCGAGCCCAGCAATCAAGAGTTGCCCTCTTCGATCGAGTGCCCGAAACTTTCGCCACGGTCGCCGCCACGCAGCCAGTACCAGTGCCGCCGATGCAATGCGAAGCCAGGCAACGCCGAGGACGTCGACGCGGGCGAACAGAAGTACCGCGAACGAGGGTCCCAGGTAATGGAACAAGGCGCTCACGATGAAGTAGGCGTGCGGTGGCAACCTCTCAACAGCAGGCCGAGTAGTCACCGCTGCATCGCGGATAGCTTTGGAGTGGGAGGCCACATCAACGACAGTAGACTCGTCGCCGCCCAATTGACATATCGAATCGATGGTAATAACCTTGACTCACCTTATGAAGCTTGGGTCGATTCCCGCCAACACCTCAGCTCCGTCCCAACTCGACGAGGTTGACCTTAAGATCATCGGTGAACTTTTGGCAGACGGTCGTATGCCAATCGCCAAGATTGGCCGCCACATCAACCTATCGTCACCGGCCGTGGCGGAGCGTTTGCAACGCCTGGAGGCCGCCGGCGTTATCACCGGTTATCGCGCGGTCCTCGATCCTCGCGCGGTTGGCTACTCGCTCACAGCGATCGTTCGGGTCAAGCCGGCCCCCGGGCAGTTGGCCAGAATCCCGGAGCTTGCTCGGGAGATTCTTGAGGTTGCTGAATGCCATCGCATCACGGGCGAGGACTGCTTCTATCTCAAGGTCTATTTGCGGTCAATCGACGACCTCAGCCGCTTGCTCGATCGATTCCTCGCTTACGGCGATACAACGACCTCGATAGTCAACGCGTCGCCGGTTCCCTATCGCAACCCTCCCCTTCTGGCCACACCCTAAAACGCGTAGCTGCGATGCAAAGGCGTCCACCATCATCGTTTCGGGCGAGACCCTGACGTCCGGGGGGTGCCGGACTCGCGGCACCCTGTGCCGTCCCCGGAGGGGCGAACCGTTCCTAGGCAGGCCGGCATGAGAAGCCATGGGTCACCGAACGAGCTGTTCGTCAACCGCTGCAAGGCCTTTGACCCCAGAGGCCGACGCCAAGGCGGCCCCAATCACAGCCAACCGGCCACCTTCAAGCGCTTGGTCGGTGAGGCGGCGGATGAGCCGCATTAAGGTGCTGGTGCTCGGGTTCTTGGCGGCCTACTGGGTCACCGTCGTCGTGATCCTGGTGGCGGCGACTCACGTCTACGACCAAGTGGCCGGGCTGCAGAGGGGTCAAAGGCCAGCTGAGACAAGAGACTTCATAGTTGCGACCGCACTCTTCGGTGTGCTCTGCGCTGGCGTTCTCAGGGGTTGGCGCTGGACCTTCTGGCTGATCCTTGTCGTTTTCATGGCCGGCCTCTTGCGAGTGCCCGCCTCGGCGCTACAACTTGCCGGGTACCTCCCAGCTCAGGGCCCCACCTGGTTCGTGGTGCTGGTGGCGGTGGTCGGCCTGACCCAGTTTGTCATCGCGCTGATAATGCTGGCCGGCTACCGGAGAGCGGGCGTTTGGGGTGCGCCCTGATCGCGCTCGATGTCGCTGTCCGATTCGATCCAGACCGCGGTCGCTTCAGCGCTGCCGGCGTGCCTCACTGTCGCCAAAGTCGCGGAGTAGCGCGCGTTTAGCAGCCTATTTTGCTCATGAGTGCCGCGCAGATTTGTGGCCCTGAGGCGCTGGCGATCGGCTAGCCACTCGATTTCGCGCCTCCTCCCCTCAGGTGTTTTCCTGTTGGGGCAGATCGGCGGACATCTTGGCAACAGAATTCAAAGACATGCAGTCGTGGCGCGCGAGACCACCGCAGGAGACACTGCGGTGGGCTGCGAAGTCCGTAGGGCCGGTTGAGTAATCGTCCGCCCTTCGGTAATCACCGCCAGGACCGCTTTGTACCTCTGCTCAGCCATGCTCATCTCCCTCATGCAAGGGAGTGTCAAGAATCAACCGAAGTAGGTGTAAGGCATCACCCGAAGTAGTGACAACCATCAGCCGAAGGCCTTTTGTCATCATTCAGCCGAACTTCTACAGGTAGGTTTGGCTCCGGACCAGGGATTCGAACCCTGAACCTTGCGGTTAACAGATCGCTGCGCCCCGTTCAGAAATGGGGTTCCGAGTTTGCTGAGTGCCACAGAGTGCCGCCGTTTACCACGGTTTATCGCCGGCGTTGCTGTACGAAACACCGTCATCAGGTTCGTTGGCTTCTCATGCGATTGGACCGACGTCAGGCGTTTCGGCGGCTCGTTCTCTGGCAGCTACTAGCTAGGCGCCTCGGAGGAGGACCTGCCGGTCCCCGATCGCGAAACCACATGGACGAGCCGGATTTCAGGGTAGCGGCGGGCGACGCGGGACGGTAGATCCATTCGGAGCCAGCGGGAGACCCCAGGCGGCAACGTCGATAGCACGATTGCCTCGTACTTTTCGTTAGCCAGCTCTTGTTCGATGGCCATGTATGGGTCCCAGTTGCCGACTCGTGTCGACCGCACGCGGACCCCCAAGCTCTCTAGGTATCGCCGAGTGCTTTGCGCTCGCTGCGCCGCCAGCCTCGTGCAGATTTCACTGTGCCTTCGAACTGCTGGAGCAAGTTGAGCGGGGTTGCCGGGATGACAATCACGAACTCAGCGTCTGGATCGTGCTTGTGGATTTCAGCTACCGCCTGGTGCAGTTCGGGGCTATCCGCAGTCTCATTGGCCACCACGAGGTAACTAGCTACGACGCTGTGCCCGCCTCCCATGGACCTCCCGTCAAGAGCAGCTTACTTCTGGGGGAGTGACTCGCGTTCAAGCGGCTGCTCAACGAGGGCGTCCATCTGCGACCGGAGGTCACGATTGCCAGCCCTCTCAGAAGCAACTCAGCAGCGCTCGGTAACTAGGATCTACTCCTCGCCTCGGTCCGCCGCGTTCGGCTGGAAAGGCGCGCGACGCACCGACCTGGGGCATCTGCAGGTCGCCGAAAGCCAAGCCTGCGGTCCGGGAGGCCGAGTTGTGCTCGCCGCGAGTTCGGCCTCCTTGCGGCCTCCCTCGCCGTTCCCAGTTGTCAGGCGGCGCTCGGATGACCAGATCGCAGCTGGAACTTCCGCACCGCTACCCCGCACCAAATGACCTCAACGACTCCGAATGGCCATGACCCAGCCAAAAAGCCATACACGCTCGATAACAAGCAAGCGAACGCAAAGACCAGAGTGAAGGCACGATGCCGGCGCTCAAGCGCGTATGTCACCATCATGAGAGTCACCGCCACGACGCCAAACGCGGTAATCGCATTCATCAATCCATCCATCCCTCGGTAGCCCTCGCCGTGGAACTCACCGTGCCCGGCTCGGCAATCCCTTTCTGCCGCCGTGGCTCGATTCGATTGTTACCCGCCAGTTGAGGACCGCTCCTCAATTTCTACGAACTACGTGACAACCTCTCTCTTCGTTTCGCGCTTCATAAGCCCTATTTGCACCGGGTGCCGCCCCTCAAGCGTCAAGTCGCCAAAGAGCTACCTTTCAGTCTCTCGATCTCCTCGGCCACCTTCTCTATTAGCGTGCGCACGCATTCATTGGCCACACGTCGGGATACTTCTGGATCGCCGCTTGGGCCCCCCGCCAGGTCCCGGGCAAAAAGACCACTGACCGTCAGACGGGTGCCGGAGTCTTTTGGCTGCAGAGTGAGTTCGATCTCGATGCGAGCAGTGAAAAGCCGGTCCACTTCGAGAAGCTCGATGGAGCAGATGGTGCTGTGGCCACGGACCTGCGCCGCGGAGACTCTTAAGCGGACTCGCCGTGGCGAGACTCCACCCAGGTTAACCTCGCGGCTGCCTTGAAGTCCTGCGTCGCCCAGCCAGGGCCACCCCGGAGTAAGTGCAATCTCGCGTGCATCCGCGTACGAACTGAAAGAGATGGTCTCGGCGTGTATACCCTGGATCAATTAGCTACATCGCTCCAAATCGGCTTCCGAGTGCCTCCACTCTGTGACGTCCTTAGGCGCCGTGTCGACCTTGTAAACCGAAGGCCGGGATCCAACAACGAGCATTCTGACTACAGGTCGCTATCTTCTGTCTGCTCAAACCAGATAATCGCCGCGCCCATCCGATCGATGACATTGCGTCAGCGCACCTCCACGAGAAGTCTGATCCCGGTCCTTTCCTGTCCATCGAGTGTCAAGTCGATGAAGGACGGGATGCATATCAGGTCAAGGCCGGCGGGCGCGACGTAACCGCGCGAGATAGCGATCGCCTTGATGGCCTGGTTGACGGCGCCGGCCCCGATGGCATGAACCTCGACACGCTGCTGACTCCGGATGACTCCGGCGATGGCGCCGGCCACCGAGACCGGCTTGGAGGCGGAAGCAACTTTGAGCACCTCGCAGGGCGGCCTACCCTCACCCGTCATTCTTAGAAACCCTCGTCAATTTGCGTTCTCAGTCGATGCGCTGGATCGGGCTGACCGTGGGACGCTGGAGTCGGACCAAGGGGCGGCCAGTCTAGGCCAATGTGCCCTGCGGAGCTCGGAAGTCTTCTGAGGCGGTCGCTTTTCGGCGCGGTTCGGCGTGGAACGTGAACACGTCCCCGGGGCTGACGTCGACCACTACCAAGTCCCCCCGCGAGATTCGGCCGCGGAGCAGCTCCTCGGAGAGTTGGTCCTCGATCCGGTTCGTGATCACGCGACGCAGCGGGCGGGCACCGTAGATCCGATCGTAGCCCTCCTTGGCGAGAAGGTCCTTGGCTGCGTCTGTGACCTCGATCGTCATCTGCAGCTCAATCAGATGCTTGCCCAGCCGCTCGAGCTGGAGGTCGACGATCTGCCGGATCTGCGCCGTCGTCAGGCTCTTGAAGACCACCACGGCATCGACCCGGTTCAGGAACTCCGGACGAAACATCCGCTTCAGCTCTTCGTCGATCTTTTCCTTGGTGTTCTTGTGGCGCCTCTCCACCTCATCGGACTCGTCCACAACCGCCGGCTGGAAACCAAGCGAGGTCCCTGCCTGGTTGACATCGCGGATGCCCAGGTTGGAGGTCATGATGATCACGGTGTTCGCGAAGTTAACGGCCTTGCCCTTCGCGTCGCTGAGCCTCCCATCCTCGAGGATCTGCAAAAGCATGTTGAACACATCGGGATGCGCCTTCTCGATCTCGTCGAAAAGGATCACCGAGTAAGGCCGCCGGCGCACGGCTTCCGTGAGCTGACCGCCCTCGTCGTAGCCGACATAGCCCGGCGGTGACCCCACCAGTCGCGCGGTGGTGTGGCGCTCCATGAACTCCGACATGTCGAGCTTGATCAGCGCATCCTCGGAACCGAACATGTACTCCGCGAGCGCGCGCGCCAGCTCGGTTTTGCCTACGCCGGTGGGTCCCAGGAAAATGAAGGAGCCGATCGGCCTTCTGGGATCTTTGAGCCCCGCGCGTGCGCGGCGCACCGCTTGCGAGACGGTGAGGATCGCCTCGTCCTGGCCGACCATCCGCTTGTGCAGCTCCTCTTCCATCCGGAGCAGGCGCGAGGTCTCCTCCTCGACCAGCCGTGAGACGGGCACGCCGGTCCAGGCCGCCACGATCTGGGCGATGTCCTCCTCGCCCACCTCGGGGACAATCTCGCCCAGCTTGTCGCGCCAGGCGGACTCCTTCTCGGCGTACGTCTCCTTGAGCTTCTTCTCCTTGTCGCGCATGGCGGCGGCAGTCTCATACCCCAGGTGCGCGATAGCGTCCTCCGTCTCGGCCTTCAGTTTCTTGATCTCCCTCTGGAGGTCCTTCAACTCGCCGGGGGTCGTGGTCAGCTTCATGCGCACGCGAGCCGACCCCTCGTCGATGAGGTCGATCGC
>WNFD01003186.1_pt1 | contig 24492 bp, 25 predicted proteins | sample 5400491 | NCBI WGS metagenome assembly WNFD01 (sample SAMN13153343, study PRJNA577476) | soil metagenome | isolation source: 120 cm saprolite under Douglas fir tree site 2 hole 2 replicate 2 | place: USA:California | collected 2015-04-18
CATTCTCTCGCCCGTATTTGCAAGTGACATAGTCAATGACTTCGTTCCGCCGGTTCATGCAGAAGTCCATGTCAATGTCGGGCATGGAGATGCGCTCAGGATTAAGGAAGCGCTCGAAGAATAGTTCATGCTCGAGCGGATCGAGATCAGTAATGCGCAACGAATAAGAAACCAGCGATCCCGCAGCCGAGCCACGGCCGGGGCCGACCGGAATATCGTTTTCGCGGGCGTAGCGCACAAAGTCCCACACAATCATGAAATACCCAGAAAACTTCATCTGTTGGATGATGGCAATCTCACGTGCCAGCCGCTGCTCATATTCGCCGATTCCGTGCTTCAATTTGCCTGCGGCAGACAGTCCGCGAATCGCTTCCATCCGCTGCGCAAAGCCTTCGCGCGTGACGTGCTCGAAGTAGCTGTCGAGCGTGTATCCATCGGGAACATCAAAATGCGGGAATGGATTGCTGACTTTGTCGAGGCGCAGACTGCAGCGCTCGGCGATTGCCAGCGTGCGCGCCAGCACGTCTGGAGAATCCTTGAACACCTGGTACATTTCGTCATGGCTCTTGACGTAGAACTCGCTGCCTTGGAACTTCATCCGGTTGGGGTCCTGGATGCTCTTGCCGGTCTGAATGCAAACCATCACGTCCTGCGCGTGGGCATCGTCTTCGCAGAGATAATGACTGTCATTCGTCGCGACCATCGGAATCCCGAGGTCTTTCTCCAGCCGAAACAGATGGGGATGGATGCGGTGCTCCATCTCCAGGCCCTGGTCCTGAATCTCCAGAAAGAAATTATGTTCGCCGAAAATGTCGCGATACTCAGCCGCGGCGTCGCGCGCGGCGTCATACTTTTCCTCCATCAGGAATTCAGCTACCGAGCCCTTCAAGCACCCGGAGAGAGCGATCAAACCCGTCGAATGTTCCGCCAAGAATCTCTTGCTGACTCGCGGCTTGTAGTAGAAGCCGTGTAGCGAAGCCTCAGATGTGATCTTAACCAGATTGCGATAGCCTTCTTCATTTTCGGCGAGCACCAGGAGATGGTTGTAAGTATCGCCATCGGGCGGCGTGCGCTCGATACGGTGATCGTCTTTCTTGCAGATGTAGAGTTCGCAGCCGACGATCGGCTTGACTCCGACGTTCCTGGCGGCGTTTACAAAATGCACCGCGCCAAAAATATTGCCGTGGTCGGTCATGGCCACGGCGGGCATGCCCAGTTCTTTCACCCGCTGACAGAGTTTTTCCACGTCGCAAGCGCCGTCAAGCATGGAGTAGTCGGTGTGGAGGTGGAGGTGGACGAATTGAGACATTTGAGATCAGGCTCCAGGCTTTAGGCTCTGGGCTCCAGGTTCGAACTGGCTATTGATTTGATTTTACCGTGGCGCCCATTCTAAGCGAAGGCAGGAGCGTTAATTACGCCGAGTTATTCACAGTTGTGAATCGTCGGAGGTCAGGTCAGGTCAAGAAAAAAGGGGCGGCAGTGAGCCGCCCCCATGCTGTACTGGTTTCGGGATCGAGCCTGACGCCCAAAGCCCGGAACCTGGTTACTTCGAGTACACGAAATGCCCGCGCCGGTTCTGTTGCCAGCAAGCCTCGTTCGACTCGGTGCAGAACGGCTTCTCCTTCCCGAGACTGACGGTCTTGATGCGGTCAGCGGCGATCCCTGCTCCCACCAACGCATTCTTGACTGCGCTGGCTCGGTTGTCGCCGAGCGCCAGGTTGTATTCGGTTGATCCGCGTTCATCGCAGTGTCCTTCAATCGTGAAGCTGATGTTGGGATGCTGCTGCAAGAACGCTGCGTCGGCCTGAATGGAGGACTGCTCGCTCGCGCGAATGTCGGACTTATCGTAATCGAAGTAGATGTCCTTCACATTCTGCGCGAACAGCTGTTCCTCGGTCAGCGAAGGCGGCGCAGGCGGCGGCGGTGGTGGAGGCGCATTCACCGTGACCGTAGCGCTGGCGGTTTGGGTGCCGCCGGGGCCTTTTGCGGTGAGGGTGTAGGTCGTGGTGCCCGCCGGGCTCACCTGTTGGGTTCCACTGGGCTGTACCGCGCCGATTCCGTCAATGCCGACGTCTGTGGCATTGGTGGTTTGCCACGCCAGCGTAGAGGACTGTCCCTTGTCAATGGTGTCGGGACTGGCCGTCAGCGTCGCAGTGGGCGCGGCAACAGGCGGCGGTGGCGGAGGCGGCGGTGGCGGCGCGGTTTTCTTGTGGCACGCGCCAAGGAACAGAATCGCACTCAATGCGAATGTCAGGACGGCCCATCGCAACGTTAGCTGTTTCATCTTTACTCTCTCCTATAGATCGCGCGCCCTAGGACGCGCGGCTCATTCCGGTCAGGTCGAATCTCCGCCCTTCCAGAGATATCAAGAACTCCAGTACGAGTACAACAACAAATCTATTTCCAACTCCAGTCCGGCTCTGAGTTGTTGCCGGAAGTCGTGAGCTGCTTCTGATTGCTGCCGTCGGCAAGCATCTCCCAGATTTGCAGCGATCCGGAGCGGTTGGACTGAAAAACAATGTGCCTATTATCTGGCGACCACGACGGAAAGTCGTTTCTTCCGCCATCGTGGGTCAACTGTACCCACTGCTTGCTGACCACATCCATAATGTAGATATCTTGCGCCCCCGGAGCGCCTGGCCCGTAATGGCGCATCCAGGAAAGCACCAGGAATTGGCCATTCGGCGACCATGAGGGCGAAACTGCATAACCCTGGTCAGTGTATTGCTGAACGTTGGTCCCATCCGAGCCCATAGTGTAGATCTGCGGCAGACCGGTGCGTCCGCTCACCCATGCGATCTGCGAACCGGTCTTCCGGTTCCACGCCGGAGAAACGTCCGGCCCTTTGGAGTTGGTTACGCGATGCAGGTTCGCACCCGACTGGTCGACTACGTAGAGTTCGGGATCGCCGGAGCGCGACGATGAGAAGGCCAGCTTAGATCCGTCCGGCGACCACGCGGGAGACAGATTCGTGCCGCCCAGCCTCGGGAACGAGACCACGCGGTTCAGGTCGAAGGAAAACATGCGGATTTCCCAGCCCGCGCCGGTGAAAGAACTGAACGCAAGGCGTGATCCGTCGGGCGCGACATGCGGGGAAAGCGAAATCGTTCCCAGCGTGGTTACGGCGTGCTGATTCGCTCTTTGTGTCCGCCGCGCGCGCTCACATAGTAGATCTGCGTTTCCGCGATGCCGTTGATCCCGCCGCCCAGCCGGAGAATGATTTCGTCCGCAAACTTGTGTGCAATGACCCGTGCGGCTTGGGTGGTGGCTGTGTCGGTGTACTGTTTTCCGAGCACTTGTGGGGAGGCGATGTTCTTCACATCGTAGAGCCATCCCTGGACGGTGATGTTATTGCCCCCCGCCGCCAGATTTCCAAACGCCAGCATAGCTGCGCTGGGAGGCGGCGTGCTCCAGGATTCAAACTTCACATCGCCCGGGGCACCGATCTGGCCCAGGGGATAGAAGCTCTTCGATACCATCTCGAAGATGCCGGCGCTGTCCAGATCATTCCACAGTGTGTCGTTGAAAGCCTTGAGCAGATCGGCGTTTCGCGGGTCCTGGTTAGAGGCCTTGAAGTCCGGAACCGCGATGCGGACTTTTTCCACGCCCAACCCGGTTCCGGTCTTGATCCAGTCCTGCGCGCAAGCGGAGGCCAGCAACACTAGCGGAAGAAACCAATAAAGAATTCGTTTCATGAAATTTAGTTTCACCATAACTCCGGAGCCCAACGCTAGTAGCTAGTAGCTAAGAGCTAAAAGCTATCTTTTGTAATCGAACCAAAACTCCACGCTCACCCTGCTTCCGGAATAATCCGAAGGCAGCGGCCCAAAACTGTCGATCCGCTGCAATGCCCGCACGGCGGATTGGTCCAGCGAGGGAACCCCGCTCGATTGCTCGACTTGCACGTTCGTCGGACGTCCGGTTCGCTCTATATCAAATGTCAGATACACGCGGTTCGCAGCCTGAATTCGCGGATCGATTTCGTACTTCAGCCAGTTCTCTGAAACTTTCTGGTTCACCACGCGCACATACCAGGCGTAACGCGCTCCAAAGTCGCCACCGCCTCCGGTAAAACCAAATCCACCCTTCGCTCCCCCGACATTAAACATCGCATACGGCCCGCTGACCTGCCCACCTTCGCCAAACGGGACCACGTTGCTGGCCTCCTCGACTGGTTGCGCTTGCGGCGTGCGGTGCGTTGCAGTTGGTTGCGGAACCGGTTTCGGCTTTATTTTTGCGTTCTTCTCCGGGATTGGGATCGCTTCTTTCTCTTCCACTATCGGCTGCGGCTTCGATTGCGATAATCCTTTGGATTCGGTTGCCAGTACATTCTGCGTCTGCACTGGATTCGCAGGCAGCGGCACATTGCTGACCAGCGAAACTCCCATCGCGCTTCCACCTCCGCCTTCACCCCAGTTCGACCCGTGCCGTCCGGTCGCCATCCACGCGTAGGCCACGATGGCCACGGTCACTCCTACATGCAGTGCCGCCGACCACGCCAGGTTATGTCCCCAGCGGTCATGCTCAAAAAAAATTTCAGTGCTTGCCATGGGACTCAAGCGGCCGGGTCACGATGCTGACATTGGTAATCCCCGACGATTTCACCGCGTCCATCACTGTGGCGAAGGCGCCGAAGGGCACATCTTCATCCGCCCGCAAGAAAATCGACTGATGCTGTGGATCGCGCACCTTCTGCCGCAATTTACTTCCAATTTCGTTGATGTTGACCGGATCGTTTCCCAGAAACACTCGCTGTTGTTTGTCAATGCTGATCACCAGCCGCTCTTCGGTGATCTCTTTCACGGTTCGTGTTTTGGGAACGCTGACTTCGATTCCGGACTGCAGCACCGGCGCGGTGACCATGAAAATGATCAGCAGCACCAGCACCACATCCACCAGCGGAGTGATGTTGATGTCGGAAAGCGAGAGCTGCGTGCGTCCGTTGGCAGCCGTGAAAGCCATTACCGCCGCACCTCCTCGGGGGCCCGGGGGACGGGAGCGTGGCGTTCCACCGCATTGAGCATCTCCAGCGAAAAATCGTCGCAGCGCGCGGCAAAGTCGCGAATCGAACCGCCGATCAGGTTGTATGCGATCACCGCCGGAATCGCTGCCGCAAGGCCCGCCGCGGTGGTAATCAAAGCCTCCGAAATCCCAGGCGCGACCGCTCGGAGACTGGCGCCGGTGCTTGTCCCAAGCCCGCGAAAAGCGTCAATGATCCCCCAGACGGTGCCGAACAGGCCTATGAATGGAGTCACTGCGCCCGTGATCGCCAGCCAAGGCATGTTCCGCTCGAAGCGCGTCATTTCTTCTGAAGATGCGATCTGCATGGCCCGCTGAATGGCCAGCGGATTCCTCAGTGCGCCCGAGGACGAAACCTGCCGCTCAAACTCCTTAAATCCGGACTGAAACACTCCAACCAGCGGGCTGGGGCGGAATTGTTCGGAGACGGCGGCGACGTCCTGGAGCCTCTGGGCCCGGCGAAACGCCCGCAGAAACCGACCGCTCTGCACGCGGGCACGCCGAAGCCCACTCCACTTGGAAAGGATGATGGCCCAGGAAACGAGACTAAACGCCAGCAGTAGCACCAGTACGGCCTGCGCTACAGCGCCCGTTTCCTTGACGAGATCAACGATTTCGCCGCCGATAATAAAAGCAGGGAAGAAGAGCAAATGCATTAGGTTGTGGGAAACGCCAGAAGTTGATTATAGTCCAACGATTTCGGCTTTCCCCGCGGACGTATTCAATCCATAACTGTGGAAAGTACACGCGCCGCAGGGTTCGGTCGGTCGAACCGAACTGAGACCAGCAGCTTGGATGCCGTGACGCCCGCTTCTGTCGCGGCTTTTTTTGTGCGATCATGCTGGTAGATAGAGGGGAGCGCCGCGCCATGTCCGCCCAGACCATCATCGGCCCCATTTCCGGAATCGGTTCAGGCGTCTTTCCCAGCCTGATTTTTGTGCATGGGACCGAGCAGCGGACCCTGTACCTCGACCACACTCCTTTCAGCATCGGGCGCAAAATGGAAAAAGACCTGGCGATCGCTGATCCCCGGGTTTCGCGCGACCACGCCCTCGTCCTTTCCGAAAACGGCAAGTTCTTTGTTCAGGACCAGGGCAGCAAGCATGGCACCTTCGTCAATGGCGAGCGCGTGGAGCGCAGGCAGCTCGAACGCAACGATCGTCTCGAGTTCGGCGCCCGCGATGAAATCCTGCTGACCCTTCTGGACGTCACCCTGAAGCTGACCGGCTCGGAGCGTGGATATGTCTTCCTCAAGAACCTGGACGGCAAGCTGCGTCTGGCGGCGGGGCGAAACTCAAAAGGCGAGTTGCTGCTGGATGACACCACCATTTCGCACTCGATTCTCGAAGATGCGTTGCGGTCGAATTCGGAATTTCTGCTCACCGACACCAGCCAGTCGCTCGACCTCTCTGGACGGCAGAGCATTGTGGCCTACGATCTGCGCACCGTGATTTGCATCCCGCTGCGCAAGATGCAAGTGCAAACCAAGGCCCGCGCGGCCTCAGAGCCAGTGCCATCCGGCGACGCCATGGGCGCGCTGTACGTGGATTCGCGATTCGCTTCCCGCGACATTTCAAAAGTCAGTGGAGACATTCTGCACTTGGTCGCCACCGAGGCCGCCTCCCTGATCGAAAACGCCCGACTGGTGCAGGCCGAGGAAGAATCGCGGCGCTATCAGCAGGAGCTCAGCATCGCGGCCACGATTCAGCAGCGGCTGATGGCCGTCACTATCCCTGAAGTGCCCTTCGCGCGGCTCGTCGGCAAGAACCTCTCCTGCAAAGAAATTGGAGGCGACTTCTACGACGCGGTAAATACCGAAGATGGCCTGGCCGTGGTGTTGGCGGACGTGGCCGGCAAAGGAGTGTCGGCGGCGCTGCTGGCTTCGACTTTACAAGGCATGATCTATTCGCAGCTCGTTGCGCGCATGCCTTTGACAGAAATCGTCGATTCAGCCAATCGCTTCCTGACCAGCAAGCGCATTGGCGAGAAGTATGCGACCGTTGTTATTGCCCGCTTGCGCCGTGACGGCGAACTCGAATACGTAAACTGCGGCCACGTCCCGCCCCTCCTGGTCTGTGGCGGTGAGGTAATCCGGCCGTCGCACGGAAATTTGCCGGTAGGGCTTTTGCCGGATGCAGTTTATGAAAGCGACCGCTACAGCCTGCATGCGGGAGACCGCCTGGTCCTGGTCACCGACGGCGTGACCGAAGCCGAGAATGCAGAAGGCGAGTTCTTTGACAACGAGCGCCTGGAAATTGCAGCCAAGAAGGGAAGCATGCAGGACGTTTTTGCTGCGGTGTCCGAATTCTGCGGCAGCACGCCGCTCAGCGACGACTGCACCGTTGTGGAGATGATTTTCCTGGGCGAGTAGCGCCAGCAATTGCATGATCGTCCTCGACGACAGCCGGTTAAACCTGGAGCAGCTTTGGAGCAGTGTGGAGTATGTGGGAATCAGCCGGCAATCCCTACGCGCTGGAGAAACAGATCCCCGTCTTCATCTGCCGGGACTCAAAGTTCGGCACGCTCGCCGACCTCGGCCCAAAGTGAAACGCTGGCGCTAGGCTTATTCCCCATGGATCGTGACGGAGAAGTTCGTACCTTCCCACCTCTGCCCTTGCGGCCAGAAAAACGTGAACACTATGCTCCGTCCGGGCACTAGTTGGCTTGCGGGCAGGTCAGCGACAAAAATTCCGGTGCCCGTATCACGCGCCATGACGTCGTTCGCGGTTTTCCATCCGTCATCGCTCCAGTGCATCGTGGCGGGCGCCATTACTGCGATGCGCAAGTCCTTTCCCGATGGCATAGTTCGGCATTTATTATTAAAGCGCCATTCCCAGTAAAGCGATCGACGCTGTTCTACACGATAACGCTGTACAGTCTGCGGCGGTTGATCGAAAATCTTGCCGTCTTTGAGCGATCGCACCAGCTTGATGTACTCCGAATGCGCCCATACCAACGGACAGGCGGAGCCGGTTGGCTTGCCAAGAAATAGCTCGCGCTCAGGAATGTCGGCGCTGTCCCAGACCTGTTCGGGCGAAAGGCGGCTGCCGTTGGTCGAAAATTCCATGACGCGAAGCAGTTCTTGCGCAAAGCTGGAATTGCCGGCGGCCAGCTCGTAATGCGCACGCTCTCCTGCCAGCAGCGGCCACGGTCGTCCGATTCCGCTGCCGTCGAACGGAGACCCATCCGCATGTTCGCCGTAGCCATCATCGTTGTAGCGGTACCAACATGGGCCCTGCGGAAGCTTTACCCGCAGTAGTGCATCAATCACTTTGATGGTATTGAGAATTCGCGAATCATCCGGCGCACGCAGTCCGAATCGAACCAGCGCCAGCGCATCCGGGCTGATGACGTGCGCCGCCGCCTCATTGCTCTCCCCGGGCGGGCGGTTCTTGATGGGCACGAAACCTTCGGTTGGAGAAGCCGCACAATCCGTCTCCGCCGGCGCAATGCGAACGTAGTATCCATCCACGCCGATTTGCCGTGCCAGATCGCCGTTGGTCGAATACGTCCAGCGCTCGATGCCTTCATTCCAGGTGTCGGCCAAATCGCGGAGGTAGGCGGCAAGGTCAGATTCGTCCACCGCATCGGCAATGTCGGCCGCCGCTAGCAACCCCGCCACCTCCACTGCCAGGGTAAACGGCGAATAGCCGGCGTCCTCTTCCCAGCGGTCCTGCTGCGTGACCGGTCCGTTGCAGGCGACAAAGCTGGCCGCGCGCTTCACCATCGGCCACCAGCGCTTCAGGTCTGGCAATGCGCCTGGCGCTTCGCGGCGAAGCAAATCCACCAGCAAAACCGGGAAAGCCGCTTCATCCATCTGCAGGCCGTTCCAGTACGGACGTCCGTCGAGCCACATGTTTTGCGGCCAGTGGCCGTCGGCTTCCTGGGTGACTTCTAAATAGCGCAGTACCCGGACCGCGTCGCTAACCGCCCCCGCCGCCAGAAAACCGCCCGCTGTCTCGACCAGATCGCGCGGCCAGACCAGGTGATACCCACCGAGATCTTCATCGCCCTTGTTGAAACCCCAAGGGATGGACAGGCTGGCGATGACTCCTCCCGAAAAATCCTTCGATTCATGGGCGCGCAGCATGGCCGTACTGGCGCGATAGAGATCACGCTCGACCGAACGGTCGAGCGGCAGCAGGGTTTTTTGCCAGCCCTTCCATTGGCCAACGTAATCGTGCAAGAGCGCGTCGTAATTATTCAGCAGGCAGGCGCGTACTTGTTCGGCAGCGTCTGCCCAAATGCTGCCAAAACCGAGCGCCAGAATGCACTGTCCACCGCAAGCTGGCAGATCGATTTCTCCGGTGAGTGCGACGTTGCCGTTCTCCGCCCGCTGATACCTGTTCGTTAACTGAAAATTACGCGAGAGGTCTTGCCAGCCGTCCGAGAATCCAGCGAATCCGACCGACATATTCTTCCACGGCACCGAACACGCGAACGCCAATGCAATGCCGCTGGCGCTCTCGGCGAAGAGCATCGGCACCCCTTTGTAGTCGCCCACCCAGCCCGTGTTGTTGCTTCCGACGTTGCCTAGATGGGGAGCCAGTAGAGCGTACAGATGACTGCCGGAGCTTTGCTCCGCCGGGCGGACGAGGGCGTCCACCCCTACATTGAACCGGATTTTCTGCAGAATTACGTCCCGGTGTGGATCGGCGAACACTTCTTTCTCAATGCGATATCGGCCGCCAAGATGGGTGTTGACCAGGTGAAACGCTGGAACGCCCGGTTCTAGTGGAGCAACCTCGAAGCTGCACTGCCGTTTTTCTTCGGAGAAAAAACTGGAACCATCGGTAACCATCAAACCCAGATCGCGGATGCACGCCATATCCACTCGCGGAAAATAAATCTCGTTCAGGATTCCGTGGCTCAGAGTGAACCACACGCGGCTGCTGCGGTTGAGTGCCGTACCGACGCCGGTCTTGGCGCTGGAAGTCCAGCGCGGCGGAATGCCCGGCCATCCGGGCGCGTATGCATTGGAATCACTCACTGACGGGTTCCTGGCCCGGCGTCTAGGCCGGAAAAATCATTTCGAGATGCTTGGAATAGTATCAGGCAAGCTCAAACGCCCGGAATAGAGCGCCATGCCGACGACCGCGTCCACTCCCATCTGCCGCAATTGCTCAATCTCTTCATGGGCTGTAATGCCTCCGGCCGCGATCAACTGGCGCGTTGTGGCCAGGCGTAATTCGCGGACTGGTTCCAGTGGGAGTCCGGCCATCAGGCCTTCGGTGTCAATATGGGTGTAGAGAAAAGCGCAACAAAAGTTATCGAGTGCCCGAACCATCTGCAGCGGCGAAATGGATGTGATCTCACGCCAGCCTCGAATTGCAACTTTACCACCGCGCGAGTCAATGGCGAAGACGAGCTTTTCCGGGCCAAACTCGGCGGCAAGCTGCTTCGCAAACGCGATGTTGATCGCTCCGTTCTGAATCAGGGTCGAACCCAGAATCACCCGCTGCGCGCCCGCGTTGAGCATTTTGCCAGCACTCTCGATGGAGCGTATCCCGCCGCCAACCTGGCAGGGAAGCCGCTTCACAAAAAACTCAATCAGACTTGCGTTGGGCTCGCCTCCCATCGCTGCGTCCAGATCAATCAATTGGACGAGTGGGAACGATGAAAAGCGCACGATCCATTCCTCGAAGTTGTCAAACTCCAGCGCTTTCTTATCGCCCTGCACCAGTTGCACGATTTTTCCGCCCATGAGGTCAATCGAAGGAATCAGCACGGAAACCTCACGGGGATTCCGGCTACCTGCAAGTGTTTCTTCAATTCCGAGATCGAACTCAAGCCGAAATGAAAGATGGACGCGGCCAGCGCCGCATCCGCTACTCCTTCCCGGAAGACCTGGACAAAATGTTCTGCCCCGCCGGCGCCGCCCGAGGCAATTACCGGAATGCGGACCGCTTGCGCAATCTTCCGAGTCAAATCGCAATCGAATCCCACGCCGGTGCCATCGCGATCCATGGAAGTCAACAGGATTTCTCCCGCGCCGCGGTCCTCGGCTTCCTTTGCCCATGAAATTGCATTCCTGCCGGTGGGCACGCGGCCGCCGGAAACCCATGCCTGGAAGCCGTCCTCAGAACTTGTGCCATTGCGTTTGGCGTCAATCGCAACGATCACCGCCTGCGATCCAAAGCGTTGGGCGATGCAAGTTATCAGTGAGGCATCGGCGATGGCGGCGGAATTGATGCTGATCTTATCTGCCCCCGCGTCGAAGATTGCAGAAGCGTCGTCAATGGTGCGAACTCCGCCTCCCACGGTGAACGGGACGAAAAGCTCGCGCGCGGTGCGGCGGACGGTTTCCAGCAACGTTGCCCGCTTTTCGTGCGTCGCCGTGATATCAAGCAGCACGACCTCATCCGCCCCCCCAGCGCTGTGGGCAGCGGCCAGGGCTGCAGGATCTCCGGCATCGCGCAAATCAAGAAACTGCGTGCCCTTGACCACGCGGCCGGCATCCACGTCCAAACAAGCGATGATGCGTTTGGTCAGCATTCAGAGGGTGCAGAAATTCTGTAAAATCGTCAGCCCCACCGCGCCAGATTTTTCCGGATGAAACTGAACTCCAAACATGTTCTCCTGCTCGACCGCCGCCGAAAAGCCGCCGCCGTACTCGCATTCCGCTGAGGTCGCCGTGAGCAGCGGGACGCGATACGAATGCGTGAAATAGACAAATGATCCGGAAGCCACGCCCCGCAAAAGGCGGGAAGAGCCAGTTCGTATCTGCAGATTGTTCCATCCTACGTGGGGCGATTTCACCGCCGCCGGAAACCGGCTGCACTCGCCTGGCCAGAGCGCGAGTCCTGAAATCTCCGGCGACTCCTCGCTCGAAGCCAGCATCCACTGCATGCCCACGCAAATCCCGAGGAAGGGAACTCCGCGCTCGATGCTCCCAATGATGACCTCACGCAGGCCAGAGTCGTTGAGGAACTTGGTCGCACCGAAGTGTCCCACGCCGGGTAGGACGATTTTGTCAGCGACCGCCACCTGCGCCGGATCGGAGGTCACAACCGTTTCTGCGCCGAGATGATCAAACGCCTTTTTCACAGAAGTGAGATTGCCGGCGCGAAAGTCAACGATTGCGATCACAACAATCCTTTTGTGCTGGGAAGCAGGCGCGCCATCTGTTTGTCGCGCCAGCAGGCAGCCCGCAGGGCCCGCGCAAACGCCTTGAACAGCGCTTCAATCTTGTGATGATTCGAGCGTCCGTAGAGAACTCGCGCGTGCACGTTGGCCTGCGCGCCGCGGGCGAAGCCGTCAAAGAAATCGTGCACCAGTTCGGATTGCAAATCGCCGACCAGCCGTATTCTGACTTTTGTGTCAACAATCGCCGCAGCGCGCCCAGAAAAATCTACTGCCGCCAGGCCAAGTGTCTCATCCATCGGCATAACGAAGTACCCGGCCCGCAGGATGCCACGCTTATTTCCCAGTGCCTGCGCGAAGGCCTGGCCCAGCGCGATCCCGACGTCTTCGACGGTATGGTGCTGGTCCACATCGAGGTCCCCCGTCGCCGCCAGCTCAAGATCAAATCCGCCGTGATGCGCGAAAAGTTCGAGCATGTGATCGAAGAACCGAATGCCGGTCGAGATCTTATATCGGCCTCGTCCCTCGATGGTGAGCCGAATCCGTATGCTGGTTTCTTTCGTGGTCCGATCGAGTGCGGCCTTTCTCATCCTGCCACCCTCTGCCGCAGTCCAAGGCCAGCCAAGACTTCACGCAGGTTCGCGAGCAGCTTCTGGTTGTGCTCGCGAAGCCCTAGTGTGATGCGAACACAGTCCTGGCAGCCATAGTCTCGCGATCTGTCGCGCACCAGGATGCCGCGTTCGCGCATCCTGCTGATGAACGCCTGGCATTGCTCGCCCATGTGAAGGAGCACAAAATTCGCGCGGCTTGGCCAGAAGCGAATGCCCCACGCCGCCAGTTCGATCTCAAGATCGCGGCGGCCGGCAAGGGCTTGAGCCACGTAATCTCGAACAAACTCCTGATCCGAGAGAGCGTCCGGCAGGCAGGCCAGTGCAACCGAATTAAGATTGTATGGAGAACTGGCGCGGCGGATCACAGACATTTGCCCAGGATTCCCCAGGAGCACTCCGATCCTGAGACCAGCCATTCCATAAGCCTTCGAAAACGTGCGCGCCACGAAAAGATTGGGAAGCCCGCGCCAGTTGGGGGCCATGCTGTCGCCGCAGAACTCAAAATAGGCTTCGTCCACCAGCACCGCCGCATCCGGCGCCGCTTCGGCAATCTGCAGCAGATCGGCAAGCGGCGCAAAAGCTCCTGTCGGATTATTGGGATTCGCAACCGCAATCAGTCGGGTGCGGCTGTTGATTAGGTCGAGGACAGCCTGGGTGGGAAACGCAAAGTCCGGGCCGGTTGGAATGGAGATCACTTGCGCCCCGGTCGCTGCCGCATAAATCTCAAACATGGCAAAGGTTGGTACCACAACCAGCCCTTCGTCTCCCGGCTCCAGATAAGTTTCGCAAATCAGATGAATGGCTTCGTCGGTGCCGTTGGTGAGCAGCAGTTCTTCTGGCGAGACGCCGAGATGCGCAGCAACCAAAGCCTCGCCCTTCCCCCGCTCCGGATAGCGCGCAAGCGTCTCGCCATCCAGTTGTCGCAATCGCTCCAGCACGCGCGGAGAGCATCCCAGGGTGTTTTCGTTGAAGTCCAGGCGCAGCCCTTCGCGATTTCCCAGCGGCGGGTGATACTCCTTCAACTTGCGGATTGCATCCCGCGCCTTAAGCATTGGCGCACCTCACACCAATGGAGTCGGCGTGCGCCTGCAGTCCCTCAGCCTCGGCAAGGGTCACAATTGTCGGCGCGATTTGCCGCAATCCCTTCGCCGAAAGTTCCTGCACCGTGATCAGCTTCACAAAATCCATCACGCTCAGACCGCCGCGAAAGCGGGCCGCGCCAGCAGTCGGAAGAACGTGGTTTGGGCCGGACGCATAGTCTCCCGCGGCCTGCGCCGAGTAGTCACCGACGAATACCGATCCAGCATTCCGCACCAGCGGGAGGCCCGATTTCTCGACCGTAAAATGCTCTGGCGCAATTTGGTTTGCCCAATCAAACGCTTGCTGGCGAGAACTTGCGATCAGTACCGCGCCGCGAGTCTTGAGCGATTGGCTGGCAATACCATTCTCGCGTAGGGGCGGACGTCCACGCCCGCCCTTCTCAACTTGAGTGACCACCACAGCCGCCAGCTTTTTCGAGGTAGTGATGAACACCGCCAGCGTGTCCGGATCATGCTCGGCTTGTGCAACCAGATCAGCGGCAATAAACGCAGGGTTCCCGGATGCGCTGACGATCACAACTTCCGTCGGGCCCGCCAGCATGTCAATCGCACAATCGAACGAGACCAGTTTCTTGGCCGCAGTGACGTACAAATTTCCCGGCCCGACGATCTTGTCCACGCGGGCGACCGTCTCCGTGCCATAAGCCAGTGCGGCGATCGCTTGAGCGCCTCCAACTCGGTAAAACTCATTCACGCCGAGCAACGCTGCTGCCGCGAGAACCTCCGAGCTCGGATGCGGTGAAACCACGCGTATGTTTTTCACCCCAGCAACTTGCGCCGGGATCACGGTCATCAGCAACGTCGAGAGCAGCGGAAATCTTCCCCCTGGCACGTAGCAGCCGCACGAATCAAGCGGCCGCACCAACTGGCCAAGCGAAACGCTGTTTTTCGAACGATTCCACGCCTTCGGCTTCTGCCATCTGGAGAATCGGCGAATATTCTTCTCCGCGATCCCTAGTGCTTTCCGCAATGGTGCCGGAGCGCTCTTCCACGCCGCGCGCAATTCCGAATCGCTCACTCGCAAACTCTGCTTCGGTGCGAGCGCATCAAACCTCCGCGCGTATTTCAGTAGCGCCCGGTCGCCCTCTCGCCGCACCTCCTCGACAATTTGACGGACCGCTGGCTCAACCTCGTCCAGTCGCGAACCTCGTTGTTCGATCTCGCGCACGTAGGCCGTGGCCGATTTGCCGGAGAGAATCCGCATTATACGACCACCTTATTCAGCGGATACTCTACGATCCCTTGCGCGTTCGCTTCCTTCAAACGCGGAATCACCTCCCAGGCCAGCGATTCCTCGATCACGGTATTCACCGCCAGCCATTCCGGATCGCTCAAAGTCGAAATGGTCGGGCGCTTGAGCGCAGGCAGGACGGCGAGTACGCGCTCCAAGTCTTCCTTGCGCACATTGAGCATCAGGCCGACACGGTCTTTCGCTTCCATCGCCCCGCGCAACATCAGCGCCAGGTTTTCAATCTTGCGGCGCTTGGCGTCATCCGTCCATGAAGCCTTGTTGGCGATGATCTGGGTGTTGCTTTCGAGCACTGTGTCCATGATGCGCAGATGGTTGGCCCGCAGCGAGCTGCCGGTTTCGGTCACTTCGACAATCGCATCTGCCAGCATAGGAGGCTTCACTTCGGTTGCGCCCCAGGAGAATTCCACTCGCACATCAACGCTCCGAGTAGAAAAATAGTTCTTCGTGACGTTCACCAGTTCGGTGGCGATGATCCGCCCGCGGAGATCTTCCGGTTTCTCGAACGAAGAGTTTTCCGGCACCGCCAGCACCCACCGCACCTTGCCGCGACTCTGCTTGGCATAGATCAAATCGGAGACGGTGACCACCTCAAGCCCACTCTCCACAACCCAGTCGAATCCGGTGAGACCGGCATCCAACGCACCATGCTCGACGTAGCGCGCCATCTCCTGCGCGCGAATCAGCATACATTCGATTTCTGCATCTCCGGTGGACGCGAAGTAGGAGCGGGAATTGGTGTGAATCTGCAATCCTGCCTGGGCAAAAAGTTGCAGCGTGGCCTCCTGCAGGCTGCCTTTCGGAATTCCCAGCCGGATTTTCATCGCGCCTTCTCCTCGATTGCGATCGGACCAACGACAAGCGGTTTGGTGAAGCACGACCGCGTGCCTTCGTGACACACCACGCCGGCGCCTTCAACCTCCACCTGGATCAGAAGCGAATCGAAGTCGCAATCGGTCGACGCGGAAATCACCCTCAGCCGGTTGCCAGAAGTTTCTCCTTTGGTCCAAAGTTCATTTCGCGTGCGGCTGTAAAACGTAACGTAGCCGATGGCGAGAGTTTTCTCGAAAGCTTCGCGGTTCATAAAGCCCAGCATCAGGATGCCGCCGGCCGAATCCTGAATGATTGCCGGAACCAGGCCCTGCATTTTTTCGAAATCAATATTCATATCGCTTCCCATCTGCTGACAAAGATCAATTCACCACAGAGACTTGGAGACACAGAGAACATCGTGAACGAATTGCAAATTCTTCAAGCTCTGCTCCGCTGAACACAAACAAAAAGCCCGCTGAACTTTGCGTCGTCAGCGGGCCTTGAATCCTGTGTTTTGCTGTTTCTAACTCAGCCCCACACACCCGCCGTCACGCTATACGCGTGATGATGGCGGTGGTGATGGTGCTGGGTCAGCATGAAAAAATAGGCTACGTGACGCCAGTGCCTGAGTCAATCCGGAAAATTGGATGGATTTGATCTAATTTCTGAATAGCCGTCAGCATTCAGCACCCAGCATCATGGCCCCGGAGGCGAGGGGCTGAGTGCTGACGGCTCCCACATGAGGTAAAATGAATTCACACCACAAAAAACCTGGGAGAACTAATGGCCAAGATCGCCAAGACTGCTGACCGTAAGAAAGTAATGGACACCACCAAGAGCACCGACTGCCCCAAGTGCGGCAAGCCCACGCGCATCGTGAAACGCGTCAAGGACCGCGAACGCGGCGTCCCCGGTGGCATTTTCATCTCCTGCTCCGCCTGCGAATTCCACGAAAAACTCTAATCCGCGTTCGTCAGAGATGCTCCGTTACTCTCCAGAGCTGTTGGGGAATGATTCTTGTGTCAACTTTTATCGGTCCTGGTGATCGCAAATACGGCAAAGCAAAGTGCGAGCACCAGATGATTCAGCGACGCTCCGAAATACTGCCACAGTGCGGCGTGCGGTCCGGGATAGTTGGACGAGAACAGTAACGTGGCCATGTAAACCATGCCGCAGAGACTCGCCGCGCGCAGCAAACGTCCTACCACGAGAGCGATTCCGATTGCGAGTTCACCATAAGCCACCAGGAAGGCTATGGGCGTGGCGTGCGGCAGAACGAAATTCCTCAGCACCGGAACCATGAACGGATAAGCGCCGGCTTCCAGAAAGCTATTGATCCAGAACTGAAATCCCCCGCCCAGCGTGAACTTGATTCCGAAGACTTTGTATTCGGCGAGGATCAGGAACAGAATGCCTACGGAGATGCGAAGGGTGGCGAGGGCCCTGGCGCTGGAAATGCCTGTGCCAGTTACGCGTGTTGAGTTTGCAACGGGGATAGGAGCGTTCCCAACTCCTGCAGAATCTTGGCAGCTTCTTGTGCTGGATTCGCCGCGGCGCTAATCGGCCGTCCCACGACGATGTGGGTTGCGCCGGCCGCGATGGCCTCAGCTGGGGTCGTAACCCGCGCCTGATCTCCATGTGCAGCGCCTGCCGGTCGCACGCCCGGAGTGACGGCGAGGAAATCGCGCCCTAATTTCGCGCGCAAAGTTTTCACTTCCCGCGCTGAACTCACGACCCCGGAGCACCCGGCTTCAAGCGCCAGCGAAGCCAGCCATACCACTTGATCCACAACTTGCCCGTGCACCCCGGTTTCGTTCAGGTCCTGGTCGTCCATGCTGGTGAGCACGGTGACGGCGAGAATCTGCGGATGCGACTCTTTCTCCCGCGCCGCCTCCACCGCCGCGTGCAGCATCTTTGTGCCGCCGGAGGCGTGAACCGTTAACATGCTCACTTCAAGTTGTGCAGCTTCTCGCACCGCCGCGGCTACGGTATTCGGAATATCGTGATACTTCAGGTCGAGAAAAACCTTGCGGCCAGAGGCTACCAAGTCGCGAACAACCCGCGGCCCCTCGGCGGTATAGAGCTGCATGCCAACTTTGTAGGTTTGTACCGCGTCCCCAAGACTGGAAACAATTTTCTGGGCGTCTTTTGCAGATGAGACATCGAGCGCGACGATCAGCCGCTCACGTGGAGAGATCATTCCATAGACAGTTTAATGGAGATCGCAGATTTTGGTACTCGGGAAATTACTCACTCCGATTACCGGAGGAGTGCCGGCTCACGCAGCAGCGCCATAGTGGTCGCGGGCTTCCGGGCCGGAAGCACGTCCAGCCGAACCCGCTGGATACCCATGCCCTGGAACTTCAACATCCTGGCCGCGCTGTAGGAAACGTCGATAATCCGCCCCGGCACTACCGGCCCGCGGTCGTTAATCCGGACGACCACCGCCCGGCGGTTTCGCAGATTCGTGACTTTGACCAGGGTTCCCAACGGCAGACTGGGGTGGGCCGCCGTCAGATCGTACATATTGAAAGGTTCGCCGCTGGCGGTAGGTTTGCCCTCGAAATCCTCTCCGTACCAGGAGGCAGTGCCGACCTGGTAAGGACGGGCGTTGGGCCGGGTGACTGGAACCGTCACTCCCACTGCTTTTACCGCCGCTTTGTGGTGAGGCGACCATGAGATGCTTGGCCCCTGAGCCGCTCCGAAGCCGACGAGTAAAGCCATCGTCAGGCCTTGAGCCATACGTCTTCGCATCAGATACCCTCCATCGTCAACGTCGTCCTCCTCGTGCTAGTATGTTAAGAGCACACAGTCTCCAAAGGCTAGAAGCCTGGAACCTCCCTGTCAATGCAGGATTGTGTGTATAAGTCCTTTAGAATAGTTATAGATAGGTGAAGTAACCTGGCTCCAAGAGTCCGCCCGAACAGCTATGTGTCTGTGTGAGAACGACATGCCTAATGACGTATCCGTCAATAACCGGCTGGAAGTTCGCTCGTGCAATATTTTCGTAATTGTTTTTTCATCGACTTACGGCGATTCTTAGATAAATACTTTAGTATCAATAGTGTACAAGTAAATCGCTACCTGCTTTCGAGGCCATGAGTCGGTCGAAATGGGCTGCCGGACCATGTGCTCACGCACCAATGGCCGAGGAGACCGTGGCCAGATGGACGAGGGCAGCACGGTCTGAAATTCTTCCTCGCCCTCGTACTAAAAAATTTTGCAAGCGTCGCGGTTTCCGATAGATTCGCTCTATGTCCCAAACTCCACCCGTAGTGCTGACGATTGCCGGGTTCGACCCCTCGTCAGGCGCCGGAGTCTCGGCCGACATCAAGACGATCGCCGCCCACGGCTGCTATGGGATAGCTGCGATTACGGCCATCACCGTCCAGTCCACGGCTGGGATTCGGCGAGTGTCACCGGTTGATCCCCGCCTACTCACAGATACACTGGACGAGCTGACCAGTGACATGAAGGTTTCTGCGGCGCATATCGGGATGCTGGGATCGGGTGAAATTGCCTCCCTGGTGGCCCAGTTCTTGGAAAAAGCCCAACTTCCCAACGTGGTTTTGGATCCCATTCTGAAGTCCTCCACTGGCGCCAGTCTGCTGGACCAGGCGGGAGTCAGCGTTCTAAAGGAAAGGCTTCTTCCCCTTGCCACCGTCATAACCCCCAATGTGCACGAAGCGACCACGCTGACCGGAGTACCGATTGAAAACGTAGAAGATATGAAGCTGGCTGCGCAGCGATTGCAGGAGATGGGTGCCCAAGGTGTCGTAGTCACGGGCGGCCATCTGGAAAGGGCGATTGATCTGTTGAGCTTGAAAGATCAATACGTGCAGATCTTCAAGTCAGACCTTTTGCCCTCTACCAACACCCACGGCACCGGGTGCGCGTTTTCCACCACCATCGCCTGCCAACTGGCTCAGGAAAGGCCTCTTTCCACGGCAGTGCTCTTGGCCAAGTCTTATATAACCGCGGCCATCGCCAACGGATATCCGATAGGCAAAGGCTTAGGCCCGGTCAATCACATGTATCAAATGAGAAACCATCCGCGGACAATGGGAATGGCAAAGAAATTGGCTTCGGGGAAGGACTAGTTCTCCGGCTTCCGACTCTTCAAGAGGATTCCCGCCAGAAAAGCCGCGCAGGCGGCCATTAACCACTGGATGCGCCAGAGCTGGATGGCCTCAAAATCTGAGTAGTCGTGAACGCTCATCAGACCCATGGTCAGCGCGATAATCAGGAAGCCGATTCCAACCAGAAACGCGCACAGCGAAGGCAGAGGCAGACCGATCCAGTTACTGACTCTGGAAAAATCGAGCGCCCGCCCGAATTCAAAATACTTGATCCAGTTCCGGGCCGGGGGCGCGTCGGCACGGTGGCGGCCGCTGCCACAAATGTGACAAAACGCCGCTCCTACCATGAACTCGGTGCCGCATCGCCGGCATGCATCCGCGAGCTCTGCCGCTGGTTGGGTTGCCGGAGGGCGCCAGAATTCATGTTGTGCTTCGTGAACTACGTTAGACATATAGAAGACCTTTACATTTGCGAGGCAAACCTATGACCAAAGCCGATGTGCAACAACTGCAATGTTTCCAAAGCTTTGAGCTACAACAGTCTCGTCCATTCAGCGAACAGACAGAGAAAGAATTACCCGCATCGTGCAAAGATTGTTGATCGGCGTTTGTCGTTCGGCATCTATCGATCGTCTCGGGTACACTGAAATGGTCAGCTTCTGAGAGCTTCCATCCCCTTGCTTCGGCCTATCACATTGCGCCTGTACCTGGCAGTCACGCTCTTTCTAAGTGTCTGGGGACAACCTTCGTGGGGACAACAACCCGCCGTCAGGTCCAACGGGGGGCCTTCGTTCCGCTCTGCCGACCCGCTGAGTGCTGCCGCCTTCGATCACTTTTATGACATGGACTATGACAGCTCGATCCAGGAATTCACCCAGATCCAAAAGCGTCATCCGGACGATCCCGACGCGGTGAATCACCTGCTGACCGCCGTGCTGTTTCACGAGCTCTATCGCATCGGAGCTCTCAGTGCGGGAGAGTACTCGAACGACAGTTTTGTGGATACTAAGCATCGTGCGGCTGATCCGCATACCTGCGAACAGATCAAGTCGCTGGTGGCGAAGGCTCTGGCGATGGAAGAGAAGCGGCTCGCTGCCAGCCCCAAAGATGCCGGCGCATTCTATTCCCGCGGCGTCACGCGAGCCGAGTTTGCCACTTACACCGCATTGATTGAGCGCGCATGGTTTTCAGCATTGCGCAATGCCGTCGGCGCCCGGCACGACCATGAGAAAGTTCTGGAACTCGATCCCAATAATGTGGATGCGAAACTCATCGTCGGCGCGCACAATTACGTTGTCGGAAGTTTGCCCTGGGGCGTGAAAGCTGCTTCCTCCGTGGTTGGACGTGGAGGCAGCAAGGAAAAGGGTCTTGAGTATCTGCATCAGGCTGCTGCCGCCAACAGCGAGACCAGTGTTGACGCAAAAATCCTCCTCGTCGTGTTCCTGCGCCGCGAGCGCCGGTTTGACGAATCGTTGCAAGTTATAAGGTCTCTGGAGCCGCAGTATCCTCACAATGTTCTGTTCGCTCTTGAAGAAGGGAACCTGCTGCGCGCCAAGGGCCAGGATCGGGACGCTGAAACGGTCTATCGTCGCGTGTGGCAGGACGGGCGCGATGGAAAGTATTCCGGCCTCCACTATGAAATCGCCGCGGTCGCTCTGGGCGACTTGGCGCGCAGCGAGAAGGACTACGCTGGCGCGGCAACTGCCTACGACCTCATGACCCAGGTGACGAAACCCGACCCGGAAATGGCACAGAGAGCCGCTGTCGGAGCCGGCGAGATGTACGACCTGTTGCGAAAGCGCGAGCTGGCGCTCAAGAGATACGAGGCTGCGGTCGCGGTTGACTCCGGCTCACCCCTGGCTGAGACCGCGCGCAAGAGAATGAGGCAGCCGTACAGCGGGAGCTAGACGGCCCTTCTTGTTTTTGCCGGAACATCAACCGACGGCGGAAACGCCGCCGGTTTCTGTGCCCAGAGGTGATCAGGCTCGGTTCCAGACGATATCCGCGGCCTCCAATTGAGGGAACCTTTTCGACCCTTTGGGCGTATCCTATGCGTGGAGGCGTCTATGTATTGCAACTATTGCGGCAAGTCCATTCAGGATGACGCCAACGTATGTGCGTATTGTGGAACTCGCGTCGGTGGGTCGATTGCCCGGAAGCGGCTGGTTCGTCCCCGCGAAGGACGCAAGGTCGCTGGCGTGTGCCTAGGCATGGCAGAATACTTTGACCTCGACGTTACCCTCGTCCGCGTAGTCTGGCTGGTTATGGCCTTCATGACCGGAGTCGGTTTCCTGGGATACGTAATCGCCTGGATCGTCATGCCCGAGGAGCCTTACATGCTTCCAGCGCAAGCGCCATCAGGGCAGCAGGCAACGAATTCGTAAGCTCGATCAGGTGACAGTCGCCCATACCCCACCGTCACTTTGCGTCGCTGAGTGGCCGGGGCTATCATGAGCCATGGCCAAAGCCCAGCCCAGGAAGTTCGCCAGCGCCTGCCCCAGTGGATTACCAACTCTTCTACACGCAAAGAGCGTTAAACGATCTCGCGGAGATCGTCGGTCATATCGCCGAGGATGATGCCGAGGTGGCAACGCGCTTTGGGAACTCTTTGCTTGACCATTTGGATCTACTTCCGCGCTTTCCTCACATGGGCAGCACCGTTCGCAAGCGTCCCAGGTACGCAAACTGGTGCATAGCCCAATTTTGGTTTACTACACCATCCAGGAACCGGAACGCCGCGTCGACATACTTCACTTTCGGCACGGGTCGCGGAAGCCCACAAGGTTTTGACACTCGTTGGGTAGTGCGATGTGATTAAATTCCACAATGCCGCGCATCACCAGCGACGATGCCGAAATCTTCTACGATGTGACCGGCAGCGGGCCGCCAGTTGTCCTACTGCACCCTTTTCCCGCAAACCACGAAATCTGGCAGCCAATCGCGCAGATGCTGGCTTCCCGTTATTGCCTGATCATGCCCGACCTGCGCGGGCATGGAGAATCGTCGCTCGGCAACGGCCCTGCGACCATGCAGAAGCACGCCGTGGACATCGCCCGCGTAATGGACGATGCGGGGGTTGACCGCGCTCCGCTGATCGGTGTCTCTATCGGCGGATACGCGATCTTCGAATTCTGGCGCCGCTTTCGCGATCGCGTGACCGCTCTCGTCCTCTGCAATACCAAAGCTCAGGCCGACACGCCCGACGCCCGCGGCGCGCGTCTGCAGGCTGCCGGCGATGTGCTCCAGCGCGGTACCACCCGATTTTTCGAGAGCATGACGCAGAAACTTCTGGGCGAGACCTCGCGCCGCTCGCGTCCCGACCTGGTTGAAGGCGCGCTGCGTATGATGCGCAAAATGTCCGCCGAAAATGTCGCTGGCGTACAACGCGGCATGGCCGACCGCCCCGACTCGGTTGCTACGCTGAAGACGATCACCGTACCAACCCTGATCATCACCGGAGACGAAGACGTCATGACCGGCCTCCCCGACGCCGAGCTGATGAAGCAGCACATCTCCGGAAGCCAAATGAAGATCGTCGCCAAAGCCGGCCACTACTCGCCTTGGGAGCAGCCGGAAGAGGTGGGCAGACTGCTGAGGCAGTTTTTGGATTCAGTGCATCGCGCGTGATGCGGACATCGCTCAATAAAACCGATTCCTTTATAGTGAAAGAGGAATGTCCCAAAACAAATCTGTCGTCATTTGCCCAGCCAAAACCCTCGCGGGATCAGTCCGCCTGCCCGGTGACAAGTCCATTTCCCACCGCTATGCCATGCTGGGCGGGATCGCCGAAGGCACCACCAAGCTGGAGAATTTCTCGACCGGCGCAGACTGCGCCAGCACTCTCGGATGCTTGCGCCCCCTGGGAGTGAAATGGGAAAGAAACGGCGGTTCGGTTGTAATCCAGGGCCGCGGCGCGAAGTTGCAAGCACCCAGCGTTCCTCTCGACTGCGGAAACTCCGGCTCGACCATCCGCATGTTGAGCGGGGTTCTTGCCGGGCAAGACTTTACGAGTGAACTAGCCGGGGATGACTCGCTCTCCCGCCGGCCGATGTCCAGAATCATTCAGCCGCTCGAAATGATGGGCGCGAAAATCGAAGCGGCCAATGGGGGCCGTCCGCCGCTGCATGTGACCGGAGCGCGGCTGAAGGCGATTGACTACAAGCTGCCCGTCGCCAGCGCCCAAGTGAAAACATCGCTGCTATTTGCCGGGCTCTATGCCGACGGTACAACCCGCATCGAGGAGCCGATTCAGACGCGCGACCACGGCGAACTAGCGCTGCAGGCCTTCGGCGCGCAAATTGATCGCCGCATGAGAGAGGTCAGCATCAGCGGAGGCCAGAAGCTGCGTTCCATCGAAGCAACGGTTCCCGGCGATATCTCCAGCGCGGCATTTTTTCTCTGCGCTGCCGGACTTTTTCCTGACTCGCAGCTTTCCATCCCCGGCCTGCTGCTGAATCCCACGCGCGCGCGCCTGCTCGATGTTCTGATGGGGCTTGGGCTGCGCATTACGATGAGCGAACTGGAGGAGCAGCACGGGG
>WNFD01001380.1_pt1 | contig 24489 bp, 16 predicted proteins | sample 5400491 | NCBI WGS metagenome assembly WNFD01 (sample SAMN13153343, study PRJNA577476) | soil metagenome | isolation source: 120 cm saprolite under Douglas fir tree site 2 hole 2 replicate 2 | place: USA:California | collected 2015-04-18
CAAACCGCCTGTCGAATAGGTTTTCTCTCGCGAGCCCTGCTTTTCAGCAAGCAAAATTGTACGATAATTGTACGATGGAGAGGCTTGTGTAGGCCTTCTGGCACTTTCTTCCATTTGTAGAATCAGTAAGTTACAGAATCTAAATGGGGATGAAAGGTTCGACTCCCGCCGCCTGAAGCAACTGCCGCAGAGCCTCTCCGAGCACAAGATTCGAAAAACGTTTGGAAATGCGCGCGAGTGGTTGTTTGTGGGCTGCGGCTCCGAGTTATTACATCGCACTCGCAGCGGCAGCGTCATAGAGCGCGATTACTGGCGTGCGCGCGAGAGCGTTTCCGGCTTCAGAGCTGCTGCTTTTCCCCGACCTGGTGCTGGCGGGTTCCAGTGACGTTGCCGCCGTCGTTATTTCGCGATCCGGACGCACCTCCGAAGCTTTGCGCGCCGCCGAATTGCTGGAAGGAAAGAGGAAACATTCGAACTCTGGGGGTGACTTGCACGGCGGACCAACCACTGCAGGAGATCACCACCAGGACTCTTGTCCTGCTGCCCGCCCACGAAGAGAGCACGGTGATGACACGATCCTTCAGCTCCATGCTTCTGGCCCTGCAATACACGGCCGCTTGGATGGCAGAGGATGATGCGTTTACCAAGTCGTTGCTGGATTTAGTGGCGTTCGCAGAGCCGGCGCTCAACGCTTTGCATCCCCGGATCAGAGAATTTGCCAATTCGCGCCAGTTTGCCGGCTACATCAGCCTGGGTCAGGGACCTTTTTATGGCTTGGCCTGCGAGTGCGCGCTGAAGCTCGCGGAAATGTCCATTTCCCTAGTGCAGAGTTATCACATGCTTGAATTTCGCCATGGGCCGAAATCTGTCGTGAGTCCCGAGATGCTCACAGTTTTTCTGATTTCAGAGAGCGGTTACGATGCAGAATGCGACCTGCTGGAGGAAACCAAGGCACAGGGCGGCACAACGCTGACCATAGTCAACCGGGCAGACGAGCGGGTGCGGGCCTCATCCGATTTGCTGATCGAATTCGATTTCGAATTGCCGGAACTGGCGCGGCTGGCGCCTTACTTGTTCGCAGGCCAACTTTTGGGCCTATACACCGGCCTGAAGAAAGGCTTGGATCCCGACAATCCTCGCAACCTGAGCCGTGTGGTCCTCCTCGACGGAGAAGAACCGGGCGAGAAATCTCGCCACCCATCGCTTCAGCGCATTTGAGATGGTTCCAGCTATTTTCCAACTTCCAACAGCAAGTTGTCTGTGAATTCGATTTTGAGCTTGGGTGCTTGGTTTGCTGATGCTTCGTTTGCCGGAGCTTCTACCGTGCCGAGCTCTTGGCCGTGCCCGTAGTCCAGCACCTTGTAGGTTCCAGGCTTCAGACCACGCAGTTCGACCTCGCCCTTCCACGGGGCCGACGTGGGAGCGAAGAATGCGTAATACATCTTGCCGTCTTTTTCGATTGCATATCCCTCGGGCGTATCGTAGCCGTAGTTATATAAGTTGCGGAAGGTTCCCTTGGAGAGCATCTTCTCGTTGTAGATGCCAATCCATTTCTTCCAGTGCGCCTCCTTTTCCGGGGTAAGCGCCACGGCTTTGAACTTCGGCCCCGGATCGGGCCAAACGAACTTGGTTCCCACCACACCGCCGGTTCCAATTGTCGAGGCAAAGTCAGATCCGTGTTCGCTCCAGTCTTTGCCTACACGCGTCATGGCGGATAGTTCGACGTGATCGCCATAGACGGCGGCCTCAGGCCCAAGCAGCGCTTTGTACATCTTCATGCGGCGGCGTACCTGCACGGCACCTACTGGATCGGCGGTGACCGCTTGATCCATGTACGGCAGCCAGGCCAACGAAGGCGGCGTGCCGCAAGGACAACTCTGGGTCACGCTCTCGGGCTTAATCGAACGCGTGGACTGGTAAATGGTCTTATAAACGTCGGCCATGGCATTCACAGAATCCTGTGGCGACTTGTGATGATGCGCCGGATTGTAACACTGAGGAACGGCGTAGATGTTGTCGAGCTTGGAACCGTCAAATCCCCACTCGCGGACGAATTTCTCGGTGAGCTGCTTATGGTACGCCTGCACTTCCGGCACCGCGGGGCACAGCGTCGCCAAGCCTCGCGTCATGCGCGCATGCTTGCCATTCTTGTCGAGGATGAGCCACTCGGGATGTTCCCGCACTACTTTCGAGAGGACGTAGTGATGAGACTCCCATTTGCCTTGACCATCCTCCACGCCCAGCGGCAGCCACCATAACTGGACCAGTTCCCCTTGTTTGTGGAAGTCATCGACCATCTTCTTGATAGAGTCGCCGGGAAAAGTATCGGAGCGGGGGTTCCAGTCACCATAAGTGTCGAACCAGCGGTCATCCAAAGTGGCCCACTTGATACCCATCTCCTTCAGCTTGGGAACGTTTCCAAGCATCTGCGCAGGCGTTACGTTGAATTCGTACCCCCACCCGCACCAACTGACGTTGTAGGCTTCACTGGAAGGCTTAGGCAGATTCCATCCCTCCTTGGCCAGCACGCTCGACCAGAGGCGCAGCGGTTCGTAGAAATCTCCGGAATACACCGAGACGAAAGTCCGCGGCGTAGAGAAGTTCTCTCCAGGCTTAAGGGTAACGTTCGCGGGGATGACCACAGCTGCTTTCACGCGTGAGTCGTCGCCCACTTTCACCGGCAACGCGAGCGTCAGCGGCACAGTTTCGATATGGCCGATGGCCTCACCAACAGATGCGGTCCAGAAGGCGACCACAGGAATGCCACCTCCGTAACCACCTTTCACCACTGCTCCCATATCGTTAGGTTGCGAGAAGCCGGGTTTCAACTTGATCACTTCGTCTTTGCCCCAGTCAGAGCTAGATCCCTGGAACGACCACATGTCGCGGCTCGCTCCATTTGCTACGTGAGAACTGAAGCGATGTTCCTGCGCCACCGCCTGATCGATCCTGATCTCGTCCGCGCCCGTGTTCTTGTATTCCACGGTGGTCAATGCAAGGTTGGGGAAATCGTCATACACCTCGATGACGAGCGTTGCCTGCAGATTATTGCCGGAGTGGCCTGCCGCATTTGCCGGAATCTCTACGCGGCGCCCGCGACCCATCTTGCCGCTCGCTTCCGCGAATCTGGTTGCGGCAAAGTCCAGCGCGAACGGAGTGACTTTGCCATCGGTCACCACCGAGTTACCAGCCCCCGGCTTGTCCTGTCCCAAATCATCCAGCGTGAGCTTTTGACCATCTTTAATTAAAGAAGCCTGGATGTAGCCGGAAGGCAACACTTGGAATTCCACCGTGCTCGAGGTGATGACCACGGGTCCGCTATCGGTAACGACCGCTTTGATGTCGGACAACTGGGTTCGCGGCGCGGCAGGTTTAGTTGCCTCGCGGTCACAGCTTGTGCTCAACAGTGTCAGGACGAGGTAAACACATAAGATGGTTTCGATAAAATGCGCGCGGCGCTCAACTTTCATGTTGCCCCCTTTTGCAATTCAATATTTCTCACGTGTCTGGCGGAATACATGTTCTGGATTCAGGTAATAAATCTTTCCCCACAGAGCATCCGGCAGATCAAGGATGTTAATGTTTCGATACACACGAGCCAAAAACAATATTTACAGCCCGGGAATCGACCGCTTCGCATTGTCGTGAAATATTTTTCGGAGTACAGGCTGCGGCAGGCTCAATCCGCGTATCTGCTTGCCAGCAACCGTCACCATCTCATCGGTCGCCAGAAATTCCCAGTCACGGGCATAAGTCGATTGCCACTCCTTCAGTGCCTCCACCGCGCTCGCCTCAGCGAGCAGATCGAGGTCAGTGCCATAAAGAACTCTGTCCTGGTACTTGATCAGGAACGTGCGCACTTGTTCCCGCGGCGTCAGCATCAGGTACTCCATCCTCGCCGCCGTGTCTACCGCGAAATTTGGGTACTTGTCCAAATGCTGCGCTATGTTGTCGAGATTTTTCTCCATACTGCCGAGGTGGACTCCCACGACGCGCAACTTGGGATTCTTTTCGAGCACCCGGTCGCGCGCCGCCAGGATGCTTAGCTTGGAGGGGAATCCTGGCTTGTCGCCGACGTACCATTGGGGATTTTCCTGATAGTACGACCACGACGGGTCGGAGGGGTCCGGCGGTCCCCACGCTACGTCTGGTTCCGCCTGGTGCGTCAGCAAAGTTTTGCCGTGGGCCGCGATGTCCTGGTAAATGGGTTGGAACTTCGGATCATCAGCCATGATGTACTTTCCGCTACGGTCCTTCAGTTCCATCCCGATATTTTTCCAGATCTTCACCGCGACCGCGCCATGAGCGAAGTCTTGATTGAACTGCGTAGTGCTGTCAGCAGTGAATGATGGACTGTCAAACTTGTACGGATCGAAGGTGGTACACAGAGCGATTTGATCACTGCTGGAGCGCACCAGAACAAGGGCATCATCGATCTGTGGCTGCAACTGCCTGTGGTAGGAGAGCGTGTCATCCATGACGAGGATGTTCAGTAGTTTCAGATTCAGCCGTTGGAGCATGGCTTGAAACGCTGCATCGCTCTTGAACACATGCACGTGGGCATCGATGGGATGCAGCGCCGCGAAGGCTTTCAGTGCTTGTTCGTCCTGACTCTGCCCCGCCCGGGCAGATGCGGGAAGCAGCATTAGCGAAACACACAACAACGCCGTGAGAACACCAGGGACGAGGATGAGGGCACCGCGTGGCGAACGCATCACGATCTCCTTACGGCAGAATCGCTTTTATCCCGGTCAATTCGCAAAAATCTACCAGTGTCGGGAAAATGTCGCTGCCATACCCCAGGCAAGCATATTCATTGGTCCAATGCTGGAGAAGCTTGTTCACATCGCAGTGCGCAGTAACGAATCCATGCGGCCAGAAAGGAACGCCGCACTCGCTAAGACGATTGGCGAGTTGCTCGGCAGGCGGTTCGAAAACCGTGGCGCGTGTAATGACCATCTGGAACTCTCCATTGACCCTGCCCAGCCGCGCCAGCACTCCTTCGCCTACTTTGCAGATTAGCTTCACCGACAGGCCTCCTGCTTCACCTTCGGTGGGGATGCCGTGTTCGGCAAAGCCCGCCGGGCCGAGTTTTCCGGCTAAAGACGGCGGACACGCGCCATCCCCAATGATCTTGATCTCGTTATTTTTCGTATCGATATGCTGAAGATCTCCGTAGTAGACGCGTTCTTTACTCAGCTTGGTTAGCAGCAGAACGGTAAGAAGAGTATTGAAGTCACCGAGAGTGGAGGTCCCATATCCATCCTCCAGCATCATGCTTTGTGCAAAGCAGGTTGCCGAGTAGTCGTCCCCGAGTCCGGGAAATGACTGGATGGTGTAGAAGTCAAACTTCTCGCGCTGTACGATTTTCTTCAGGGCGAGATAGAGGCGGATCGAACGCTCATTGACGATGCCCGGGTCGGGAGTCTTGCCGAATAACTTCTGCAAGCGCGGGACAAGTTCTTTGATTTCATCAGAGGAGATCGCCTGTGTGGTGCGGATGAGTTCGGTGGTATCGCGCGAATCAATATCCACGCCAAATAACCGCATCCACTGCGAAGGATCCGCCACTCCGCAGGTTTGTCCCATGCCTCTGCCACCGAAGGTGCCGAGGGTAGACAGGTTAAGCCAATTCTTCAGGTGCGCGGCCTGCGCGTAACTTACAATCTTTCCGACGGCTTCAGGGTCGTCGGACGCGCCGTATACAAACTTGTGAGGAACTCCAATCTCCAATAGCCCGCCGTGCATGACGAGTCCACCTACAGGTCGCCAGCCCTGCGAGCCGGGATGAGTCCAGAGCATCAAACCTTTTCCGGTGGTGGCGTAATCGCGGATGGCCCCGACTAGATGCGCAGCCCATACCCAAGTCCCGGAAAACAGGATGACGGCATCAACTTGTTCGTCGTTTTTCATCCGCCGCAAGGCGGCAACTGCTTCCTGCTTTGTGGCGATGACTACCTCATGCGTAACCAATTTAAGACCAGCTTTTATGAGTGCGTTCTTTGAGCGCTCAACCACCGCTTCATCGATAAACGGCTGGCCCATGGGATCTTTGAGTCCGTCTTTGTGAACGCCGTAAACAATGAATCCGACTTTTGGCTCGATCATTTGTTTCTCCTCAATTGCAGATGCCTTGTGCGCGCCGCAAAGGCGCGAGACTCGAGTACAGAATCCGGTATTGCTCCACCTGGGCCTTGTAGCTTTCAGCGAGAGCGGGATCTGGAGCAATCGTTTCGGCGACGCGGACAACCTGCTCGACCGCTTCCGCGAAGCTTTGGTATTTGCCAATAGCAACTCCCGACAGAATGGCTGTGCCGAGGCATACAGCTTCGGGACACTGCATCAGATGAACCGGACAGTTTGCCAGCGCAGCCCGCAACTTCATTCCGAGACGAGAGCGGCCGCCGCCGCCGTGTGCGTAAATTTCCATGGAGGCCGCCTCTGGTCGCAAGAATTCGGTCGTGCTTGCGAATTCACAAGCGATGCCTTCCAGGATGCCCTTGTAGAGATTCGATCGGTTCGTGGCCGGACGAATGCCCGCGATTACTCCGGTGGCGCAAGGGTCGAAGTCAGGATTACAAGTGCCCAACAGGTGTGGAGTGATGCATAAGCCGGTGGGTCCGGTATCTGCCAGTTCCTCTAAGGCAGCACACTGTTCGCCGATGGATGTTGGGCAGGCCACCTCTCCTGCCGAGTAAATGAGGCGAAGAAACCACTCGATCATAATGCCCGATGGGAAATACGCCAGTGTGACATACCGCTCCGGGACGAGGTGGCAGTAAGAATTCAAATTGGCGGGCAGAGCATGGTCAATGGTTGCGGGGCTCGTCGAGGCGACGACCAGACATTCGTAAGTTCCCAATGACGCTGAAACTCGGCCCGGCTCCAGCACGCCGCATCCCAGAGCCCCACAGGGCTGATCGTGACCGCCGACTACGACCGGTGTGCCGCTTCTTAGGCCAAGTTCGAGGGCGATTTTCGCCGCCAAAGTTCCTACTACGGTCCCAGCGGGAACGGGAAGCGGAAATTGTTCCGGCGTCAGCTCACAGGCGGAAAGAATTTCTTCAGACCAGATCCGTCTCCGAATATCAAACGCGAGGAAACGGGAAGCCAGCGAGTAATCGATGTACGCTGGAAGGCCGAGCCGCGTCAAAAGATAATCGGGAAGCGCCAGGAAGCGAACGACGGAAGAGAACACGTCAGGTTTGTGCAGCCGCAACCATAAGATTTTAGGAAGAGGATACATCGGATGAACAGCAAGCCCGGTGATCTCGAAGAATCGCCGCCGCCCCAATGTGTCTCCAAGCCAGTTCGCCTCCGCGACCGCACGGTTATCGACATTGAGTATGGCCGGCGCGACAGAGTGCTGCTGCGAATCAACGGGAATAAACGTTTCACCATGGGAGCTGATGGCGAGCACTTCAACAGGGTCTTTGGTGACCTCAGTTGTGATGGCCCGAGTTATCGTCTGGAAAGCCTGCCAGAACTTCTCTGCCTCCATCTCGGCCCATAACGGGCGCGGCAAGCTCGGGGAATAGGAATAGGTTGCGTGGGCGAGGGCGGTGCCACCTTCCGAGAAGGCGACGGCCTTGCAGCTACGCGATCCCATGTCGATGGCCAATAGACTCACAGGTCACTGTCCTTGCGCAGACCCCTGGCCCGCGAGTACGGCATGTACACGCTGCAAAAGCTCGAGCAGGTTATCCGCCTGAAAGATATTTCGGCCAAAGAAGACGCCCGCTGCGCCCGACTGAACGATACCGCGTACGACATGAACCACTTCCTTGTCGGAACCAGTACGGCTGCCGCCAAGAACTAGGATCGGAATCGGACAAGCGGCAACCACCGCGCGCATGGTTTCCGCATCTCCGGTACTTTCTGTCTTAACTACGTCGGCCCCCAGTTCAGCCGCGATACGCGTGTGCAGCATGATCCATTTGGGGTCGCAGGGGTTTTGGACCGGAGCCCCACGCGCCAACGACTCCACGACGAGAGGCATTCCGATTCGCTCGCACTCCCGTGCCAACTGGCCCACGCGCCGGACCTCTTTTTTCTCGAACTCCGGATCGCCGCTGCCAACCACGAGAAAAGTGATAACTGCGTCGGCGCCAGACTGAAGCGCATCCGCCGGATGGCCAACGAGGCAGGTTTGAAATCCATGGGAAGAAGTCTTGGCGGTTTCGCTCAAGGCAGTAGTCCAATCAAGACGGGCGATCAGGCCCGGCATTTCGCCGGGCGCCAGCGCGTCGACGAAATAGCCGATGCTGCCCAGGTTGAGTAGCACGGCATCGGCCTTCGCCTCAACGAACCGGCGGACTTGTTTTGCGGGATCGACTGTGCCGGGGATGGGACCCAGGATGATCGCGTGATCAAAGGCGACTACCAATGCGCCGCGGTTTGGCCGTAAGATGCGATTCAGACGAATGCGTTTTCCGTAATCAGCCAAGCAATTTCTCCGGTGAAACGTTACAATACCCGTAAATCTAGTCTTACGGAAAAGCTCTGTCAACTATTCGTGTCAATAGTGCGTAAGCTTTGCCATCGCAACTGCCGGAGAAAAAGCTATGACCAACCTTAAACATTTGCGGGAAGAAGTTCTGGAAGCGAACTTGGGTATCTATCGTGCCGGTCTGGTGACCATGCACAGCGGAAATGCCAGCGCGGTTCATCGGGAGAGCGGAAGGTTAGTGATTAAGCCCAGCGGAATGGATTATGAGAAGCTATCCGCAGACCTTCTGGTTGTGACCGACCTTGCCGGTCGCAAGATTTCCACGGGGACGGCCGGGGACCAACTCAATCCCAGTGTTGACTTGCCTCACCATCTCTATGTCTACAACTATTGCCCGGACGTGGGCGGTGTTGTGCACACGCATTCCAACTATGCGACCAGCTTTGCTTTGTTGAATCGTCCCCTGCCGGTTTATTTGACCGCGATGGCCGATGAGTTTGGCAGTGAGATACCCTGTATTCCCTACGCTGATAATGCCGGCGATCACATTGGCGAATCAATCGTAAAGCACCGAAACTCCGCGCCGGCTGTGTTATTGGCACATCATGGCGTGTTCGCCTTCGGGGCAACTGCGGGAGCTGCCCTGAAGTCAGCGGTCATGCTGGAAGATGTTGCCAAGACTTGTCATTTGGCATTGCAGCTCGGCGCGCCGAGGGCTCTGCCGCCTGAAGAAGTGCGCAAATGGTACGTGCGCTATCACACAACCTATGGGCAGCCTGGCACGGCGGAACATTAGAGTAAGTAACGGCAGTGTGATGAGAGACGGTGGGAGCAAACATTAGTGTGGAAGCTTCACAATGCGTAGTTATCGAAAATGCGCCGCCTGCGATCTGGGACATGAGGACTTGGCACTTCATGACCACAAAGAGTTAGAGTTGCTGTTCGCGGCGGAGTAGAACTGTGTATGGCTTAATCTGGCCAACAAAGGAAAACCGATGGTCACCATTCGCGATGTTGCGGGAGAGAGTGGGTTCTCAGTCACTACGGTCTCGATGGTGCTGAACGACGGGCCTGCCGCGCAGCGCATCTCCGCACGGACGCGGAGCCACATCTGGAAGGTGGCGAAGAAATTAGGATATCGGCCAAATCTGTTTGCCCGTTCCCTGCGCAGCCAGCGAAGCAACACCATCGGCGTGATTGCCTTCGATATTACGGATGCATATTGCACGCAAATCCTGCGCGGCATCGAAAATTATCTCCGGCCATCCGGCTACTTCCCTATTACCGCCGACCTGCAGAATGACAAGTCACAATTTGAGCGCTGCGTCGATCTGCTGCTGGGCCGGCGCGTGGAGGCAATTATTGCCATCGCCAACCCGGTTTACCTGGATACCGCGCTGCTGGCCGAGTTTGCCGCGCGATCCATTCCTGCGTTGGTCATCGGCCGCGAGTTACAGCGAGGACCGGTCAGCTCCATCGTGGTAGACAATGAATTTGGCACGAGGCAGGTTTTTCAGCATCTTTATGAACTTGGCCACAGCAAAATCGCATTCATTAAAGGTCCAAAGATCCTGGTCGACAGTCAACAACGCTGGCGCGGCATCGAGAGTTCCGCCCGCAGTGTAGGAGTTAAAATTGATCCCAAGCTGGTTTTGGAAATCAAGGGCCGCAATTCAAGTTACGCGGAAGGGTGCGCGTTAACGGAAGAGTTATTGCGACGGCGGTCAGATTTCACAGCCCTCGTCGCTTTTGACGATCTTACCGCCTGCGCGGCGATTCGATCGCTTAGCATGGCCAAACGTCCAGTACCCAAGGACTGTTCGGTGGTAGGGTTCGATGACCTTCCCGGCTCGGCATACTACAATCCGCCGCTGACCACTGTGCAACAGCAATTGGAGATGCAGGGTTCCTTGGGAGCGGAAATTGTCGAAGAATTGATCCGAGCTTCCCTCGAAAAGCGGCCCATCGTGGCGAAACACCGCAAGGTCTCGCCCAAGCTGATCATTCGCGACTCTACGTGTCCGGCTTCCCGTTCCTAAGGCTGAACCATGAGGCGCGGAGCTACTTGACACGCCCCCACAGTAGCAGTGTAACGTTTCACTCAATTCCCCTGTTTGGGTATGGGAGATTTGCATGGACCAAATTGCCAAAGCCGACCTCTACCGCTGGTGCAAGATCCCGCGCGACGAACTCGTGAGTCATCCTCTTCTTGTGACGCGCTTTCGCATGGTGCGCGATTCCGCCGAAATGGGCCAGTTGATGGCGGAAGATCTTTGCCAAGTGATCGAAGCCAATAATCGGACCGGAGCGCCCACCCGAGCCATTATTCCTTGCGGCCCAATATGCTGGTATGGACCGTTCACCAATCTGGTGAATACTCGGCGCATCTCCTTGCGAGGCTTGTCCGTATTTCATATGGACGAATGCCTGGACTGGCAGGGTCGTCCCTTGCCTGCCGCACATCCCTACAATTTCCGCAGCTTCATGGAAAAACATTTTTACGGCGGCATCAAGGCTGAACTGCAAGTACCACAACAGCAAAGATTCTGGCTTCTCCCCTCGACCATGGACGAAGTCTCAGCCGCGATACAAAGCGCACCCGTCGACATCACCGTCGGAGGGTGGGGGCAGGACGGGCACGTTGCCTACAACCAATCACGCCGCCATCCCTACCATGCCATCACCATCGAGGAGCTTGCCAACTCGACTATTCGTATCCAGGAGAATAACTTCGACACCATTCTTGCCTTGGCGCAGCGCAGCTTCGGCGGCGCCTACCAGTTTGTTCCACCTATGTCGGTAACCCTGGGTATAAAAGAATGCCTCTCGGCCAGGATGGTGCGAGTCTACAGCGACACCGGTGCATGGAAGCAGACTGCACTTCGAGTGGCATTATTTTCCGAACCCACAGGGGAATATCCCATGACACTCTTGCAGCGGCATCCCGACGCGATCATCACCGCGACCGCGGAAACCGCGCGCCATCCCATTAGCGAGAACCCCGATTGGGAGCTGCTGTAAGGAGATCCCATGCGGTTTCTACACGTTGATGAAAATTCTCCCTACCGGCGACTGGTTGGTATTGGCGGCCTGGGCACCGGGATGCTTTTTCAGCTCGAAGGCGACCACACACTGGGCCGCAACGAAAGCCGGTTGGGGCGCCTGCTCGACGTGAAGGACTACTGCAAGCTGCACATAATTATCCACTACGTAGCAAAGCTGTTAGGAGCGCGGCGTTCGGGGCAGCCGTTTCATGTTGTCCCGACCGGCAATGTGGGTGATGATCGTGCGGGGCAGTACGTCATCGAGCAGATGACGGGTGTGGGCATCGACGCCAGCCACGTGCGCACAATCCCAGCGATACCGACTCTGTTTAGCGTTTGCTTCCAGTACCCGGATGGAACCGGCGGTAACATCACGACGAGCAACTCTGCTGCGACCGCATTAAGCAACAGCGATATTGACAGAATTACTGGTGTGCTGAGCGCTGGCGGACGGCGCACGATCGCACTCGCAGCACCCGAAGTCCCACTGGATGTGCGAAAGTACTTCCTCGAGGCGGCGTTGCGCACCGGTGCATTTCGTGCGGCCTCATTCGTAGCTGCCGAAGTTCGGCCGGCGCGGGAAGCAGGGATGTTTGACCTGTTGGACCTCGTGGCTCTCAATCAGAGCGAAGCAGAAGAACTAGTAGAACTACCGTTCTCGCCCGAATCGCCGGAGCCCTTTGTGCGTCGCTGTCAGGAACTGCTTTGCAATTCCTACACTCGTCTGAAGATGCTTGTCAGCGTGGGAAAAGCAGGGGCCTACGGGCTGACTGCCAACGCCTGCAACTTCTGTCCCGCGCCACAAGTGGAAGTCGCTTCCACCGCGGGAGCAGGCGACTCGCTGCTCGGTGGAGTTCTTGCTGCGATCGCTGTTGGTATTCCTTTTTTGTGCCCCAGTGATACGACAGAAAATCGTCCGGACAGATCGATCCGCACAGCCCTTCAGCTTGGCGTCTTGCTGGCGAGCTATAAGTGTCTATCCCCGCATACGATCAACTCCTCCGCTTGCGTCGATGCACTGGTAGAGTTTGCGGGTGATGCGGGTCTGGGCTTTTCTCCGGAGATTGAGAGCCTTTTTGTCGACGAAACCCTGGCTTAGCACCGAGGCCAAGACGCAGCCCGATTGTGCTTTTTCATGGCATCGCTGGTGACCGATATCACACGTTTGGCGCGACCGGGCACGGATTTTTTTCTTGACATAGGTTCCGGCAGGGCTATATATAGCTGTGGTCCAGGTAAAACGTTACACTAACGCCGCTTTTGCTCGATTTTGCTTGCCATCCTTCACCGGCTGAAACTTATGAGTAGGATTCGGGCTCACATCCCGCCTGACTTTCGCCTCTCTCGCCTAGCGACCACGTCCTTAATTCTTCTGCTCGCGGTTCCAATTGTAAGCTGCCATCAGCGGCCCTCGGACCGCGGCGCCATAGAGGGAAACTCTGGCGTCAGTGTGGCCGTAACTTCCGCGGGTCCCATAGTAATCAAAACACAGGTGGCAGAGTTTCGGCTAACTGCTGCTGGCTATTTGCAGGCCAGCCTGTTGCGAGATAACCAAGTTCTGACTCTGGATGACGTACATGCGGATCCCCAGGGCAGCGCGGACGCAGTAGTGAGCGGCGGCAAAGAGATCAGTGACTTCGTGATGGATTTCACCCACGCCCGCGTCACCAGTGCCTCCGGCAGGCTCGGCCGCAAGGGAAAGCGAATCGAGATTTCAGCCAAGAGTCAGTCGGTACCCGCGCTTGAGAAGAACTTCGTGATCGAGGTCTACGATGACCTGCCCAATCTGGCGCTCACCAGCACTACTTATCGGAATCTCGGAACTGCCGATATTCCTATCGAGCGCGTGGTTATGCAACGGCACATTTTGAACGCTTCTCTCAACGACCAGAAGGCGCTGCCGTATGGGATGTGGTCCTTTCACGGATCGAGCGAGGCTTGGGGGAAAGACGACGTCATGCTTGTCAATGACAAGTTCACCCGCGCCAATCCCATGCAGGTGGTCATGCACAATGACGAAAACCAGACCGGTGGCGGCATCCCGGTAGTGGCCTTCTGGACTGCTGCGGTAGGAGAAGCAATCGGCCACGCGGAGACTGTACCTCTGCGGCTTGGCCTGCCTGTCAATACGCGTGCCGATCATCGCGTAAACGCGCAAATAACTGTAGATGCTGACGCGTCCTTGCATCCTGGCCAGGTATATACGACACCGCTGACCTTCGTTTCCGTTTTTCACGGCGACTTTTACCAGCCCTTGAGCCTGTACTCGAAAATGCTCCAAGTCCGCGGTCTGAGCCTTGCCCACCCCACCGAGGCTGACTATCAGGCCAACTGGTGTGGCTGGGGATACGAGATGGACTTTACGCCCAAGCAGATGCTGGACACGATTCCAAAGCTGAAGGAACTGGGCTTGAAGTGGGCGACGTTAGATGCCGGCTGGTTCAAGGCTCGTGGCGACTGGAAGCCACGAAGCGATACCTTCCCGGGCGATTCCTTGCAGAAGGTCGTAAAGGCCTACCACGATGCCGGTATCAACCTCACGTTGTGGTGGATTCCCATCGTGGCCGAAGATGGACATGGCAAAGACATTCTCAACCACCGGCCTTATCAGTTATCCGATGTGGTAAAAGAGCACCCTGACTGGCTGATCCTGGACAAGGACGGCAACCCGGCACGAGCCACCGCCGGCCTTGGCGCTCTCTGCCCCGCGGTTCCCGAAGTGCAACAGTACTACAAGCAACTGACCGAGCGGTTTATTCGCGACTGGGGTTTCGACGGACACAAGCTCGACTTCTCATATACCGTCCCGGCCTGTTACAACCCCAAGCACCATCACAAGTCGCCGAACGAATCCATCGAGGCGGTCGGCAATATTTACAAGATCATTTTAGAAACGACGCGCGCCCTCAAACCGGATAGTGTCACGCAAGCGTGTCCGTGTGGTACTCCGCCCAGCCTGGCGTGGCTTCCCTATATCGACCAAGCAGTTACCGCCGACCCTGTAGGTGCCCGGCAAGTACGCCTGCGAACGAAGATGTACAAGGCCTTACTCGGTCCGGCTGCCGCTGTCTACGGCGATCACGTCGAACTCACCGACGTGCAGTTGAGCAACACGCAGAATGAAATCGATAAAGGAACCGACTTCGCTTCCGAGGTAGGTGTTGGCGCCGTGGTAGGAACGAAATTTACCTGGCCGGGCTACGGACCAAAATTCAAGACCGTCGAACTAACCCCGAAAAAAGAGGCGCACTGGAAGAAGTGGATCTCCCTCTACAGCGCCAAGATGCTTTCCCATGGCAACTTTCTCGATCTCTACACCTACGGCTATGACATACCCGAGGCCTATGCGATTGAGAAAGATGGCAGCACGTATTACGCCTTTTACGCCCCGGACAAAACAAAACCATGGCGAGGACAAGTGGAACTGCGCGGTCTCGCCCCAGGAACCTATCGAGTTCTGGATTATGAGAATGGAAAAGAATTGGGATCGGTCAACGCCTCAAACGCGAAACTGAACGTTGAATTTTCGGAGCATTTGTTACTTGAAACTACCAAGGTGCCGGAGCGGAATCGCTGATTCCAGTTCTGGCGCTTGCCCGGAGGGGCAATTATGAAACCTTTTTATCGTCAGGGTGGTAATGCATTTATTTCCGCTGTAATCGTAGCGTTGCTCGGCTTGGCTGCAGCATCGCCGGCATGGGCCCAGAAAGACATGGGCAACATTGTGGGCGTGGTCAAGGACAGTGCGGGTGCCGTGGTGACGGAGGCCAATGTTGCAGTCACCGATGTGGACCGTGGGACCGTCTTCCCGACCAAGACCAATTCCACCGGGGAGTATGTCGCAGGTCCGCTGAGAATCGGACAGTACATGGTGACCGTGGAGAAGAAGGGTTTCAAAAAAGCGGTCGCTGGCCCAATCACCCTCAACGTTCAGGATCGGATCGCCGTAGACGTAACCCTGGAGGTGGGAACCGTCACCGAAACGACAATCGTCTCGACCACGGCCGCGCAGTTGGAGACGGAGACTTCTGAACTCGGCCAAGTTGTCGGGAGCCGCACTGCCACTACTCTTCCATTGAACGGCCGCAATTTCGCGCAACTCGCTCAGCTAGCAGTTGGAGTCGCTCCGAGCGAGCCAGGATCGCGCACCGAAACCAGCTTTGGTTTCAGTTCCAACGGAGCCCGTGCCTTACAAAACAACTTCCTGCTCGACGGCATCGACAACAATGCCAATCTGGGCGACGTGCTGAACGGCAGCGCGTATGTGATCCAGCCCTCGGTCGATGCCATCGGCGAATTCAAGGTGGAAACCAATTCTTATAGCGCAGAATTTGGCCGCGGCAATGGCGCCATCATGAATGCCGTCATCAAGTCGGGCACCAACGCCTTCCACGGAGATCTGTACGAGTTCTTCCGCAATGACAAGCTGGATGGCAGAAATGCGTTCGATTTCCTGGGACGGCAAGCCTACCAGCAAAACCAATTCGGAGCCACGCTGGGCGGGCCCATTTTGAAGGATCGCACGTTCTTCTTCGTGGATTACGAGGGGTTGCGCATTCGGCAAGCCCTCCCCCAACTTCTGCTGATCCCCACCCAGCAAATGCTGGGAGGCGACTTCTCCAGTTTCCTCGATCTGACCTCGCCAATCCCGGGAGTGCTGGATTGCAGCGGGAACCCAACCTATCAAGGAGAGATCTTCGATCCACGCCTCACTCAGACTTCAGGCAATCCGAGCGGGTATTGCGGTGTGCCCGTCGGCGTTGACGGCAGCGGAGTTCCCACCAACATTTTCCCCAGCACCGGCCCCAGCGCCATCAGCCCCGTGGCAGCCCGCCTCGCGTCTTTGTTCCCAAACCCAAATGTCAACATCAATGGAAACAATTACCTCGTTGACCCCAAGAAAAGTCTGGATCAAAACAATTTCGACATCCGCGTGGACCACAAAATTTCCGACCGCGACAACTTCTTTGCTCGCTTCAGCTATGAAGATCAGCCCATTACCACCCCGGGTCCGTTCACGAACGCTCTTGACGGCGGAGGCTTCACGGCAGGCAATCAGGACAACGCATACCGCAGCACCGCTCTCAGCGAACTGCACACTTTTTCGGCGAAACTCCTGAATGAGTTTCGCTTCGGCTACAACCGCATCAATGCTCACCGTAGAGAGCCGAATGCGAATACCAACGTTTCAGGACAGCTTGGTTTGCTAGGTGTTCCCTACCAACCGGGGGTCGGCGGCCTGCCTTCGATGTGCTTTGTAAACTACTCCTGCATCGGGAGCTCGGATTTTCTGCCCTCCGTCGAAAAGCAAAACAGTTTTGTGCTGAATGAAAACATAATTTGGATTCATGGCCGTCATTCCTTCAAGTTCGGTACCGAGCTCCGCAAAGAACAGTTCACCATCTTTCAGGACTCTGCGCCGCGCGGCGACTTGAGTTTCGGTCCTGACTTCACGAGCAATCCCGGGGCGGATCAGAGCAACGGCCTGGTAGGAGGGGATGACATCGCGTCGTTTCTGCTGGGCGTCCCGGACGGCGCCAGCATTGTCAATCTGCATGGCGTGGATTATCACCGAAACATTTTTGCCTTCTTCGGGCAGGATGACGTCCGCGTTAACGACAGGCTCACGTTGAACCTGGGGCTTCGTTATGAGCTGTTCCGGCCCGTCACCGAAGGCAAGAACCAGATGGCAACCTTCGATTTCGCAACCAACACTTTGATCCTGCCCAAAGGACAAAACACCCAGCTCACTCCCACGATCGCTTCGTTCTTGCCCGTGCAGGCAACTGCATCACCGGGTCTGGTCAATCCCGACTACAAGGATTTCGCTCCTCGCCTTGGCATGGCTTACAAGTTGAACGACAGATTAGTAATGCGCGCCGGGTATGGAATTTTCTATGGAGGCCAGGAGAACGGCCCCTTTTCATTTCCCAGCCCCGGATTTAATCCCCCGTTCTTCATCACCCAATCCTTCAATTCGCCGTGCGGCAGTCCCGTTCTGGCCAACGCTAATCCCTCCGACCCGACTAACTGCGCGATCGGATTCAAGCCCGGTCCGCCGGCCGACTCCAGCCTTGCGATCAACAACTTTTGGACCCAGGGTTATCCGGCGAATTCGCTGCTGGATCCGAACAATCCGTTGTTGTACTCGATTGATCGTCATCTGAAGACGCCCATGATGCAGCAGTGGCATTTCGGCTTGGAGTATCAATTGCCGAGCGAAACCGTGCTGGAACTTTCCTACGCCGGTTCGCACGGCCAGCGCCTTTATGGCTTCTATAACGGGAACCAGGCGACTCCGAGTACCGATCCTAACGCTCCTTTAGCGCCCCGCCGTCCTTTCCCTTCGGTGGATGGCACGATCGACTCTTTCCGCTCGGACACAATCTCCAACTACAACTCTCTGCAAGCAAGAATCGAGAAGCGTCTTTCCCATGGGCTGCAATTTGAAGCCTCTTACACCTATAGCCATTCGCTCGACGACGCGTCCAGCGCCAGTTTGGGGTCTTTGAACAACGGAGATTTTCGCGATCAGCGCAACCCCGGATTAGAGTACGGAAATTCCGACTTCGATGTCCGTCATCACTTGGTCGTGAACTATGCCTGGGAGCTCCCGTTCGGCAAGGGAAAGGCCTTCGCCGGAAATGCTTCTGGATTCTTGAACCAGGTAATCGGGAACTGGCAGGTGGCTGGAATTGTTTCGGCTTCCACCGGGAACTGGTTTACCGTCACCGATCCATTTGTGAACAGTTCGAATACGGATTGCGGCGGCACGGTTGGGTTCAACTGCTCTCGACCGGATGTAGTGGGCAATCCCAACGGCAAGCCATGTGTGGCAGGCACTTTCTTCAACACGTGTGCATTTACCAGTGATCTCGTCCCGGGCACGTTTGGAAATGAAAGACGGAACATCGTTCACGGTCCGGGATACCAGACGTGGGACGTTACTCTGTTGAAGACCTTTCCCGTCCGCGAGCAGATGCGGTTTGAGTTCCGGGCCGACTTCTTCAATATCTGGAACCACGTGAACGGTCTGTGGGGCCCGGTGGGCGCGGCCGGCCAGGTGGAACCCGTTGCCATCGAACTGGGCACGCCCCAATTCGGAACCTTGCAGGCTGCGCGGGATCCACGTTTCATCCAGTTCGCCATGAAGTTCTATTTCTAACCGCGCTTCCCCGGCGCACGGGGACGAGTGTGAACTCGTCCCCATCTTGCAACAACGGAGCAGGATTGGCAGACTCTCAAACCGTGTCCGCAGCAGATGGACCTCGCCTCCGCCGAACGCTCGGCCTTTGGGACCTGATCCTCTACGGGATGATCGTCATTCAGCCCACGGCTCCCATGCCGGTGTATGGCATTATGAGCCAGCGTGCGCACGGTCATGCAGTGACCACCGTTCTCTTAGCTATGGTGGCCATGCTGTTCACCGCCATCAGCTACGGGCGAATGGCGCGCGCGTACCCCAGCGCCGGCTCCGCTTTTACTTACGTTGGGTCCGAAATTCATCCCGCACTCGGATACGTTACTGGCTGGGGCATGGCGATGGACTACATGCTCAATCCCATCGTATGCACCATCTTGTGCAGCAAGTTTGCTCTGAATTTCTTTCCTGAGCTTTCCTACCCGGTGCTTGTAGTTCTATTTATCTCGTTGTTTACCGGACTCAATTTGTTTGGGATCCGAACCTCGGCCCGCATTAACGACACTCTTGCCGCCGCCATGGGAATCGTAATCGTCATTTTTCTGGCGGCTGCTGCCCGTTATGTTTTACGCATGCCGCACGATGGCATATCCTTCTTCACCCGGCCTTTTTACGACCCACAAACTTTTTCCTCGACAGCCGTTCTAGGTGGCACCTCGCTGGCCGTGCTGACTTACATCGGGTTCGACGGAATCTCCACGCTCTCCGAAGAGGCCGAGAACCCCAAGCGAAACATTCTTCTGGCAACGGTTCTCGTCTGCTTGATTACGGGTCTCCTGGCATCGGTCGAAGTTTATGCCGCGCAACTGGTTTGGCCCTCTTCCCAGCCTTTCCCTGATGTGGACACCGCGTATGTTTCCGTCGCCGGGCGTGCGGCGGGCCAATGGCTGTTCAGCCTGATCAACGTGACGCTTCTGGTGGCCACAGTGGGATCAGGAATGGGATCGCAACTCGGGGCTGCGCGCCTGCTGTACGGAATGGGCCGGAGTAACGCGATTCCGAAGTCATTCTTCGGCGCCATCGAGTCAAAGCGGCGCATTCCCCGGAATAACGTTCTGTTCGTCGGCGTGTGCGCCCTGATTGGCACCACGTTCCTGACATTTGAGCGTGCCGCCGAGCTATTGAATTTCGGCGCATTGCTGGCGTTCATGGGCGTCAACGCCGCCTCATTTACCAGGTATTTTTTGCGCGAACGAAAAAGGGACTTGAGCAACTTCTTGGTGCCGGTACTGGGATTCATCGTTTGCTTTCTGCTTTGGATAAACCTGAGCCGGTCCGCCAAAGTCGCCGGGGTCGTCTGGATGTTGCTAGGAATTGTCTATGGAGCATTCCGCACCCGCGGATTCAAGGCGGAGTTGGTTTCGTTCGACATTCCCGGCGAGGCAAGCAGTGCGGCGGAAACCGTGAATTAGTTATGGCAGGTGAGAAATCTTAGCTGGCAACTCGAATTCGCATTCACACTCGTCTTTCGCAGGGAGGATCTATGGCAGTCATTGTACGTCTCGTTCAGCAATACCACCCTTCCAAGAAACAAGAGTTCCACACGCTGGAGAAGCAATTCGCTGATTTGGAGCATCGCGGCATTCTTCCAAGAGGCGAGCGGCTTGTTCCGATTGCTGGCCGCGAAGCCGGCAACACCATCGTCTGGCAATGTCGCTTCGATTCGCTGGGCGCTGCCGAAATAGCTCTTAAGAAGATCGACGCTAGCGCTGAACACACGGAACTAGCTGCAAAACAACATCCACTTTTCCAGCAAAGTTGGGTCGAGTTTTATGAGGTGCTCGATTTTTGATCGTTGCTGCCGCGCCTTCCGAATCAGCATTTGGCCGGGCGGAACAAGGCCGCCGATGAGGTCCCGTTCCGTGCCGTTCAGATGAACGCCTCGCGGTAAATTTCACGGTTCATGTCCGGGTTGGCCAGAAAGATCTTGGATGTGCATGGTGCCGGGAGGGGGAATCGCCCCCCACAGTCCTTTCGGACCTGCGGATTTTTAGTTGAGCCGTTTTGCGGGCGTGAGTCCGCGTTTTTTGCGGACGGGAGCCTGCAGGCGAAATCCTGAGCCGCGATCTTTGCGGCGAAGGATCCCTCTCTCGCGTGCTCTGGTGCCGGGAGGGGGAATCGAACCCCACAGTCCTTTCGGACCTGCGGATTTTTAGTCCCTATCTACAACAAATCAGTTCTTGCAGTTTATTGTACTTACAATGACTTAGATGGTCTAACCTGGGACTAGTTATTTCCTTCTGACATTCCCCGGATAGATGAAGCCTAAGCCGAGTCCGCTGAGGTCTGTGTCAAGACCGGGCGAAGCCCGCCGCGTACGCGGTCGCAGAGTCTTGACACAGACCGGGCCTCGGCTACTCTCTGGCTATCCGGGGAATGTCATTTCGGCATTGCAACACTACAGACCAAGACCGAAACCCTGAGCAATCTCATTCGTGTGCGCCGTTTGTGGTTCTATCTTGTGCGCCGCTGGCTCCTGCTGAATCGCGGGCGAATGGGACACGTCGCGCGCGAGTTCCTGCCCCAGCGTCGCTGCATTGTTCGTATAAATCTGCGCGTCATAGCGTCCGCGCGAGACAGAGACATAGGCCATGCGGCAGTTGAGCAGATCCTTAGCGCCCAACTCGGTGTCCACATGAATCAGGATACGGTCGGCAGTCTGTCCCTGGCTGGAGTAGCTGGTCATCGCATAGCCATGGTCCAGATGCGGATGCTTGCGCGGGTCGACGTCGGCCGTGCGGCCACCGTCCATCTTCAAGCGCAGCCGCCCGTCTTCGCTGATGCGTTCGATGGTCCCCAACTCGCGGTTCGCAACTTTCAGTTCGTGGGCCGGCGCGGTGAACTGGACGCGGTCACCTACTGAAAAACTCCGCATCTCCTCCCGAAAGACAGAGACGCCCTGCTGTCGGCGTGGATCATAGGTGCGCTCTCTGCCGTCCTGCAGCTCGACTGTCAGCCGGTTTTTCGGAACGTCGACGCTCTTCACCCGCGCGTATTCGCCTTTCCCGATGCCGGTCCCCGCGATCACCCAATGACCTTCCCGAAGCTGACAATCCTCGAAACGTAAGGTCGTTACCTCAGCACTTCGCAGGCCACATCCAATAAGAAGCGCGAGGAGAGCACGGTTACAACAGCTGCGGAGATTGTCACGGCTTTCAGTACTGAGCAACTTCTTGCCCTCTTCTGCTGTCAGCCAGTTTCCTACACGTACCAATACAGAATTGATCCGTTTTGGGAGCGTAAACCGCGAGAAGCGTTTCTCGTTACCTATCAAGCTGCGTGAGAGTGCACGTTTACGGCAAGCGCCGAATGGGTTTCGACTCTGTCAGCCCTTAGAGGAACTGTCCTGGTTCGACAGATGGCCGCAGTTACTTGTTTACCAAAACTTCTATCAAGCTTGACGGTCAGATTCTGCCACGAGGGGGTGATCAGTACCTAAGTAACTGCGTTTACCTTCACATTCCGACCGGACGGGTAGATATTGGCGCCGGAGCCCATGGTAGCGAGCCTTGTTACTCTCGTTACTTCGATGTAAGTGGTATCACTTAGCAGATTGATTCGTTCTGTCACCCTGATTGCACGAGGTACGGGTGTGCATGCCCCACGCAACAAGCCAAACGTCCGTGAATTCTTGGTGGGTCTTTTCAGAATACCTAGAGACGCTATCGGAGCCGGATCGAGAAATGAGAGGAACTGCAAGTACAGAAGCTGGGCTGTTTGGACGATGCTTTGCATGCTGCTGACTGCCGTTCGCCTTTTTGCACAGGAAGCGCGTTCAATCCCTGACGAAGTCGTCGAACCAATACTCACAGAAGAGACTCTTCCCGAGGAACCAGGCGAGTGCGATCTGCGAACATCGATCGATTACCGCGCGAGCAACCTTGAGCCTGCAAACGCGCTGCCTCGGCTGCAGCTCTTCTGTGGTCTTGTTTCCCGGTGGGGCATAGAGTTGGATGTTCCTTTGGCATTTCCCGACCAGCAATTAAGTAGAACTGGGTTCGGAGACGTAGCCAGCACGTTCAAGTATAGGCTAACCGGCGTGAGGCGGAAGATTCCGGTTGTGGTGTTGGGCATGGAAACGAGATTTCCCAGCGGCAACCTGCGTCGGGGAACAGGGGAAGAAGGTTTCGAATTGCAACCCTTCGTGGCGCTGCTGACACAAGGCTCACGCTTGGGTTTGCAGGGCAATATCGGAATCGGTTTCCCTGCTGGCTCGCCAGAACAGGCAATTCGTACGTACTGCAACCTCGCAGCTACTCTGCGGTTGACCTCCGGACGTGTTTATTTTATTGGCGAGTCGAATGCATCCCACGCCTCCGGAGGAGACACCATCCTTTCTCTCTCTCCGGGAATCCACTACGGAATCACGCAGCGCGTCTACGTCGCTTTCGCTTCCCCAGTTCATGTGCGAGGTGGCGTGGGTAGGGCAGGTATCGTGATTCAGATACAGTTCCGCTTAAATAGAGAGCGAAGGTCCGAATGAAGATCCCGTTCAAAGGCAACTTGGGTGGCCACCTGGTTCAATTGCTTATGGCCCCTATTGTGATTAGTTTGATAGCTATCATTGCCTTACTGACGCTGTTCTATACAACGGAGAGAAGTCGTCACGCTCAAATCCAATTGGCGCGAGTTGATGCAGCTCTCAATCTCGTAAGTAGCAATGAATGGGAAGCGATTTATGACCATAAGATCACGGATGCCGAGTTGAAAAGCATAGCTGATAGACAACTGGAAATCGTTGAGCTGATTTCTGACATTCGGCGCTTGCGGTTCGAGGATGAGGTTTGGGAGATCGACCGTGATTGTAGGCTTTACAATGCCGCGATGAAGCGGGAATTATTCCTCCTTCGGGAGGGTAAGGTTGAGCAGGCCCGCAATATCGATGAGGAAGACGTGGATCCTTTGTTTGAAAGGATCCACGAGGAACTTGCCGAGGCGAATACAGAATTTGAGGCACGAGTATCCCATGCAAGAACATATCTTGTTATCGGTTCGATTGTTATCGTGCTTGCGACTTGTCTAGTCTCCTTTATGTCCTTCCGCCGGTTGGAACTGTTGCGTTTAGCGAAATTGACGGCCGACGAGTCGAACCGTCTGAAAGGCGAGTTCCTGGCGAATATGAGCCATGAGATCCGTACTCCCTTAAATGGCGTGATTGGAATGACGGAACTAGCACTGGACACAGAACTCACTCGGGAACAGCGAGAGTACCTGGAAACGGTCGACTTATCAGCGAATACCCTGCTTACCGTGATCAATGATGTGCTTGATTTCGCCAAAATAGAAGCGGGGAAAGTCGAACTCGAAAAAATTAACTTCAATCTGCGAGATTGTCTAGAAGAAACGCTGAAGACGTTGGCATTGCAAGCCGACAAAAAGGGGCTTGAGCTTCTGTGCGACATCGCCTCCGATGTGCCGGAATGGGTTTCGGGAGATGCTGTCCGGCTGCGCCAGGTCGTCCTCAACCTTGTCGGCAATGCGATTAAGTTCACCCATCAGGGCGAAATTGCTCTTCGAGTGAAGTCCGACGGAGCGGCCGAGGACATTCGAACCTTGCAGATCACCGTAGCGGACACAGGAGTTGGCATTCCCCTAGAAAAACAGAAATTCATATTCGATCCTTTCATCCAGACAGATACGTCAACCACGCGAAACTATGGGGGGACGGGTTTGGGATTGACCATCTCGGCACGGCTTATCTCCATGATGGGAGGCGAAATCTGGTTGGAGAGTGAAGAGGGACGAGGAAGCCAGTTCCACTTCACCGCCCAGCTAGGGATCGTGCGGACGCCCCC
>WNFD01003105.1_pt1 | contig 24467 bp, 23 predicted proteins | sample 5400491 | NCBI WGS metagenome assembly WNFD01 (sample SAMN13153343, study PRJNA577476) | soil metagenome | isolation source: 120 cm saprolite under Douglas fir tree site 2 hole 2 replicate 2 | place: USA:California | collected 2015-04-18
ATCCATGGGCGCCTGCTGCGCCAACGTCTACGTCTTTAATCCAAATGGATCAATCCTCGTCCCGCAGACAGTGGTCGGCACCACCTTCTGGAGCGATGCAGTGACAATGTCGTTTAACGGGACCTACACCTTATTGGTCGATCCGGGCAACACGACGGGGAGCATTACCTTCTCCCTCTACAACGTTCCTCCAGACGTTAACGCCACGATTTCGGAGGGCGGTTCAGCGGTAACCGTCGCGAACACGGTCCCTGGTCAGAACATGAACGTGACTTTCCCGGCGACCGCCGGCGACGTCATCAGTTTGAACGTCAACATGAATTGCTGTCTGATGACGCTATCAATCTCGAACCCGGATGGAACCACGCTCATACCACCGGGGCTGGGCGGCTACTTCTTTATCGATAAGACCACCCTGGCTCAGACCGGGACTTACACGATCGCGCTGAACCCTGATGGCGTGTCAATCGTTCAGGCAACGCTCACGCTCTACCGCGTTCCGCCCGACGCTACGGGGAGCCTTACCGAGGGCGGCCCAACCGTATCCGTATCGAATACTGTACCGGGACAGAACATCTTAGGCACGTTCGCTGGGACAAGCGGTGATGTCATTAGCCTCACCGTCAGCATCAGCTGCGCGCAGGTCAGCACGACCGTGTACAACCCGGATGGCACGACGCTCCTGCCCTCGACTCCCGGTTGCTACGTCTACCTCGATCGGACCACGCTTCAGCAGACCGGCACCTACAAGATCGCGGTGGATCCGAGCGGCGCCGCACTGCTCCAGGCCGACATGACGGTCTACCGAGTTCCCCCGGACGCGACCGGCACGATAACGATCGGCGGTCCATCCGTAACAATCAGCAACACCGTCCCGGGCCAGAACATGTCCGTGACATTCGCCGGCACAACGGGGAAAACGATCAATCTGACCTCCAGTTTTTCTGGCTGCGGCATTGGAGGCCTGACGATCTACAACCCCGACGGAACCGCTTTGTTTGGACCGCAGGGATTTCCTGGCTGCCTGTGGGGGATCGGTCCGTTCACCCTGCAACAAACCGGGACGTACACGATTTTCCTCGATCCCGGCGGCGCCGCCATACAAAGCGTAACTGAGACTCTGACCGATCCACCGCCTCCGGGCGCGGCGGCTTCGGCCCCGAGTGTTGTAGCGACCGGCAAACCCTTTGTGACTGAGCAGCCGACTCATGCCGCGCCCCGGCCGCCCGACACCCCGCGCACGGTTGCATCCGCGGCCGCCGGGCCATTGGACGTAAACGATCGAATCGCTGGCCCGGAATATTGGCCGCCCGACCCAAAGGTATCAACTGCGAACTGGACGGCAGCACGCAATCCCTACCAGGTCTGGCTCAAGCTGCCCGCGCTCCGAGGGCCTCCAGGGGCCACGGCCCTTTCCGGGCAGGTTCTCAAGCTAAATGGTGCTCCGCTCAAGGACGTCACGCTCTCAATCGGAAATCAGTCCGCGCGCTCCGACGAGACAGGACGGTTCTTATTGAAAAATCTGGCCGCCGGCACCCAGGTGTTATTCATCGACGGCCGGACAGCAAGTCGACTTGGGCAGGCATACGGCGTGTTTGAGGATCGTGTCGAAGTGGTCACCGGTAGGACGACCGCGCTCGGCTACCCAAGAGACCGTGATCACTTCGCCGGAGATCCCTGGCCTCGAGGTGCGCCTCCCCGTAGGAACGGTGATCAAGGACAGCGACGGGAAGGTCGTTACCCAGCTGAGTATCACGGCGATCCCCGTTAATCGGCCGCCATTCCCCCTCCCTGTGGGCGTCTACGTGCCTCTCTACTTCACGGTCCAGCCCGGGAGTTCCTACATATTCCCCACTGGGGCTCGGATCATCTATCCCAACTACACTCATCTGGTCCCAGGTAGCCGGGCAAACTTCTGGGATTACGACCCAGATCAGAAAGGCTGGTACATCTATGGGCATGGAACGGTCACGCCCGATGGCAAGCAGGTCGTGCCCGATCCGGGTGTGGTGGTCTGGGAATTCACTGGAGCCATGCTCAGCCCACTTGGGTACATTGCGGCAATTTTTGGGCCGTTGCTCCATGCCTTCGGCTTGGACGGTGATCCCGTCGATCTTCAGACCGGGCTGTTCGTGCTGCGGAAAACTGACCTCGTACTTCCAGACACTATGCCGCTGGTTCTTACGCGAACATACAGGCAGAATGACGTTGACAGCACCGGCCATCCTATCTCCCGCGACTTCGGAATTGGAACGACGAACCCATACAACATGTACCTGGTCGGCACACCGGGTGCATATCAGTACGCGGATCTGATGATGCCGGATGGCGGAAAAATTCACTATGTCCGCATCTCTTCGGGGACCGGCTTTGGTGACGCGGTCTTCCAGGCACAGACGACGCCGAGCGAGTTTTACCTCTCCAAGATTGTTTACAACGGTAACGGGTGGACGCTGACACTCAAAGACGGCACGCGATACATCTTTGGCGACAACGCGCCATTGCAGGCAATTCGCGATCGGCATGGCAATCAAATCACGATCAGCCGACCTGGTGGACCGAATACGAATATCACACAGGTCACCTCGCCCAACGGCCGATGGATTGCTTTCACGTACGACACCAGCAACCGCATCACCCAGGCTCAGGACAACCTTGGCCGCACCGTCTTGTATACCTACGACTCTGCTGGGCGCCTCTGGAAAGTGACCGATCCCAACGGAGGGATCACCACCTACACGTACGACCCGGTATCTGGTGGGATGCAAACGTTACAGGACGCCAGGGGAATTGTCTTCCTTACCAACGTTTACGATTCCAATAATCGCGTAATAAGACAAACCCAGTATGACCAGACGGCCTATCAGTTCTCTTACGTTCTCAACGGGAGCAACCAGGTCATCGAGACGGACGTCACCGATCCGCGCGGGCTTAAGAGAAAGGTGACCTTTAACGCCGATAGCTACCTAATCTCAGACACGACTGCGGTTGGCACGGCTGACCAGGAGACCGTCACCCTGACACGCCAGCCGGGAACCGACCAAGTCGCGAGCGCGACGGACTCCTTAACTCGGCAGACCACATTTGGCTATGATGCCATGGGCAACGTCAATCTTGTAACCAGCCTTGCGGGCACGGCTAATCCGGTAGCGATTCAGATGACCTATGAACCGAAGTTCAACCAGCTCAGCACCTTTACGGATCCCCTAAATCACCAGACCCAGCTCGGATACGACAGTGCGGGAAACCTGACCACCGTTACCGACGCTCTGCAGCATCAAACGATCGCCCAATACAACTATTTCGGTCAGCCAATCTCTGTAAAAGACCCCATGGGCAATATCACCCAACTCCAATACGGCTTTGGGGATATAGCTGCGACCCTTGATCCCCTCGGCAACACTACCAAATATTTCATCGATGGCGGTAGTCGGCCGATCACAACCAGCGACGCCCTGGGGAATTCCGTACGGACCGATTACGACTCGCTGAACCGCCCAACGCAGGTCACGGACGCCAATGGCTCAGTAACCAGTTTTACCTACGACCAAAACAGCAATCTCAAGAGCGTGAAGGATGCGCGAACGAACACGACGTCATTTGTGTACGACAACATGGATCGGCTGCAGAGCCAAACGGATCCGTTGCTCAAGGTCGAAAGCGATGTTTATGACAACGACGGCAATCTGATCCAGGCCACCGACCGCAAGGGCCAGGTGGCGGTTGCCACGTATGACAACCAAAATCGACTGAATTTCGTCGGCTTCGGCAAGACCGTCAACAACAAGGGCGTAGTCAGTTATGAGAGCACGATCACATACAGCTACGATGCTGGCGACCGACCCACCAAGGTTGTGGACTCAGCGGGCGGTACGATAACCCCGATGTTCGACCTTCTCGACCGACTAACGTCAGAAACCACTGCCCAGGGGCAGATCACATACACCTACGATGCGGCCAACCGCCGAAAGACGCAGCAGGTAGCAGGCCAACCTCAAGTCATTTATGACTACTACGACACCAACCAGCTGAGGTCAATCACGCAAGGTGCCGCCGTGGCGACGCCCACATTCGACAATGCCGGGCGAATGATTGGCCTTACCTTGCCCAATGGGGTCTCGATGACCTACACCTACAACATCGCGTCGCGCCTAACCAGCATCGCGTACACGAAGGGATCCACAACTTTGGGCGACCTAGGATACAACTACGATGCCGCCGGCAGGCGGATCGGTGTGACAGGAGCCTTCGCTCGGACAAATTTCCCCGCGGCACTGACGTCCGCCACTTATAATGCCGACAATGAGTTAACAAAGTGGGGCAGCGCCAGCGTCAGCTACGACGCCAATGGCAACATGCTAAGCGACGGCACTAATACGTATACCTGGGATGGGCGCAACCAACTGAGCACCTTTACAAAGAGCAGGACCACCAACAGGTTCCAATACGACGCTTACGGTCGCCGCATACAGAAGACCGTGGGGGGTGCGACAACGAGCTTCCTGTACGACGGCGCAAATCCAGTCCAGGAGCTCTCTGGAGCGACTCCGACAGCGAACTTACTGACCAGCTTGGGGGTGGACACCTATTTGACCCGGACCGATTCGGCTGGGACGCGTGACTTCCTGCCTGACGCTCTCGGTTCCACTGCGGCATTGACCGACTCCAACGGCGCTGTTCAGACATCGTACGGATACGAGCCATTCGGGAATGGGACATCGAGCGGATCGGCGAGCACGAACACCTATCAGTTCACTGGACGAGAGAACGATGGCACTGGTCTTGATTACTATCGAGCCCGGTACTACAATCCGACGTTCCAGCGTTTTGTGAGCCAGGATCCGATCGGCTTTGGCGGAGGTGACCCCAACTCATACGCATACGTGGGTCAGAGTCCCGATAACTTCACAGACCCAAGCGGGCAAATTGCCCCAATTGTTGCTGCCATGGCTGTCGGATGTCTCGTAGGAGCAAGCATTGCTGGATTAATCGACGACGTTAAACTTGCCAACGCTGCCCGGAAAGGCGTGCGGTCGGACATTGACTTCGCAAAATACGGGAGAGACCTTTTAGGCGGCTGCGTTGCAGGAGCAGTATTTGCTGGCATAGGTGCCGTAGGCGATGCAATCATCTACGGCTCAGGAACCACAATAGTTTTTTGGTCGGGACCTGGTGCCGAAGCAGCCGCCACCGAGTGGGCGTTGGCCAATGGGGCGAAGACCATAGGCATGACCGCGCTAGGGCAGGCCATCAAGACCGCGACCGAGGGCTGGGCCTGGGAGCTGGAACGCCCATTGTGGGCAGCTCTTGCGAGGAAAACCGCTCAAGCCGCAGTAGGCGATGTCCCAGTCTTCCAAAGTGCTGGTGGCGTCTACATCAACAGTATCTGGGCCACCGTTGAGTGGAGGGTCTTGCAATGGAGTCCCACAGTCACAAGCATCATCGCCCACATTGTCGATGGTGGTTAGGTAGGTGGCCGAGCGTTTCTCAACTCCCCGCACTAACGTCATCGAAAGTGATCAAGGCTTTTCGGTGGAAGTACTAGGGCAGACTGGCATGTTCTACGCTGAAGTTGAACGTTCATTGCATCTGTATTCGGAGCTAGCGGGAACGATCGATGCCATTGCCATTTGGCGAGACTCCATCAAACGCTGGGACCCCCCTCACGATGGGGAGACTATTGGGACTGAAGAGCGCGAGCGCATCATTGGAAACATTCAGCGGGCCTTTGAGGCAACGAATAGGAAACTTGATGTGATTTGAGGTCGTTCGTGACTCGGGACGGCCCGGGTCTACTACATTTCACGGGCACAGTGGGAAGCCGCCAAACTAACGGACATGAGATCATCCGATTACCCTTCCCGGGATTCGCTATTTGGTGAGACGCCCCTTGAGAGTATCATCGGCGAGAGCCTCGAGAGCCCATGCCATCAGCTGTTTGCCGATGCCAGTCGGTCTCTCGGGGCCGGTGACGATCAGAGAGCGCAGAACATCTTGCACGCGATTGCGCTAATGCCTCGAATCGAATCCCGGTACCAGCTAGAGGCATGGCATTTCTACCGGCTGCTAGGTGGTCGGCCAATTCCGGAGTTGGCGAAGCTCGTCTTGGGCGTGATCGTCGAGGTGGGAATTGATAACGGTGATGACCTGCTGGCTGTCTACGCCGATCGCACAGCCCATTACCACAACCACGCCGGCACCGGAGTTGTCTGGAAGAGGCCGAACGACTCGCTTGATGGACTGATCGATTCAGTCTTACAGACGGCCGCCAATATCGTAAACCGGATCGGACCATGGCAAGGAATAAGGCGTCCGCCGCCACGCCAGGACCACATGCGGCTCAACATCCTAACGCCCTCAGGGCTTCACTTCGGCGAAGGCCCGTTCGATCAGCTTCAGAGGGACCGGCTTGCGAAGCCCCTCGTCTCGGCCGCCACCAACGTTATGGCCAAGCTTACGACGATGGCCTTTGGACCTCTCGATGCGTTCCCCTCGAACTGAGGTCCCCCGAATGTAGGGTGTCGCGTTCGGCAGGGAAGGGGATGCTCCCCGTCCCTATCTACCGCATCCTAAGATCAGGATCATGGTAGGTCTTCACCTGATCGCGGAAGCATCAGTCCAGGAGGTTGAAGAATGACCAGGGTGGCTGTACTCGGGACCGGAAAGATGGGTGCCGCGATCGCGCTCCGATTGAAAAACGGCGGCTTTGAGGTTTCTGTCTGGGATCGAACCAAGAGCAAGGCGGAAGCCCTGGGCGTGGGGCCGGTGGCCGATACTCCGGCTGATGCCGCCCGTGGCGCAGACGTTGTCATCAGTATGGTGACCGGTCCGCAGGCGATACACGACGTCTACTTCGGTCCCAACGGCGTGTTCCAGGCTTCGTCCAAGAAAACGATCGTTGATATGAGCACGACCGGGCCCGGAACTGCGCAGGAGCTGGGGCGGGCCGCAGAAATGAATGACTCCAAATTGATCGAGGCACCGGTGATCGGCAGCGTTCCAGCCGTCAACAGCGGATCGCTCTTCATCATGGCAGGCGCTGCGCTGGTCGAAGACCTGGACGCGGTGCGGCCAGTCCTGGAGCGGCTGGGCGAGGTGCATTACGTTGGCGATCTCGCCAGCGCGGCGGCGCTCAAACTGATTGCCAACAGCTACCTCGGCATCGTCAGTACGGGGGCCGCCGAGTTGATTGCCGCCGGAACCGCGCACGGGCTCGATCCGGAACACGTGTTCAACGTGCTCTCGCGATTGTGGCCCGGTCTTCGGCTCCGTGAAGCTGGGTACCTCAAGCACGTCCACGAGCCGACCATGTTCGCGGAGCGCGACCTTCTCAAGGACCTTGACCTGGCGCTGACCTTTTACCGTTCGGCGCAGCCATCCAAAGTGCCGCTCACGTCGTTGACGCGCGAGATCGTCGCCGGAGTCGCGGCGGAGGCCCCGGACCTCGACATCTCGGCAATCGTCAATGCGTATGCATCGGACCTAGCACCGGCGCCACACAACAAGGGGGTCTCATAATCGACCCCCGTGGTCAAATACCACGACTTTGGTCGGGTTCACATGGACGCGCTCAGGAACCAGTTATACGGGGTATGGACCATGAACGGGCTAGCATCAGCACCCACGCAATCATGGATAAGGTTCGCGAGCTGGACCTGTATCCCGTCGTTATCGCCGAAGGCCGATTTACCGCATCGAGGCGCCTTGCACGAGCCATGGAAATCGCCTACAAGGCGTTGAGCACACCCGAAAAGTCAGCCTGACGCGGAATCGTTCTGCTCGGCAGTTCGCACCAGCGCGTGCGCGATCGCCTCGACCACCGACTCTTCATGCTGGCGGAGGAATGTCCGCGCCTCGCGCTGGAGCCGCCTCGGCACCATGTCGTGCACGACCTGCTCCATCGCCCTGGCCCACTCGTCGGTGAGGATGTGCGTCAGCTCGTGGACGATGACGACGTCGCCGCGGTCGACGAGCACGTCCTGCCGAAATTGGAGCTCCGCTTCGAGGAAATTCGGGCTGATCTCCGCGTAGCCCTCGGCGCCCCGTAATTTGGGCTTGTAGGTGGCCCGAATCGTCCATGCGCCGAGACCCATCCGCCGCACCCAGGCCGCGAGCCGCTCCTCGAACCACGCGGGTGGCTTGAGCTCCCGGCGACCCGGGGCCCGTTCAGGGGCCTTGGCCGGCGTGTCTGGGGCGGCGGCTTCAGGGGACTTGCGTTCCGGCTCGTCCACCCATCGAGGGTACCCTAGAGCCTCGGGACGCCGTGGATCCCACCGCTGCCCCCACCCTGCCCTCCCCCGCGAGCGGGGGAGGGGAAATTTTGCCCTGCTCAGCAGGGGAGGAGGCCATACGCTTCCTTCGCCCGGAGGATCCGAAGCGCGGCATCGTCGACGCGCTGCCGAAAGCTCGCGTCGGCCGCGACGCGCGTCCGGATCGCCTGCACCATGGCGTCGGCCGGCGCGGACGTCTTCGAGATGATCATGTCGCCGCCCGCCGACAGGAAGTCGATGGCCCGGGTCGCCGGTGGGATGCTGGCTACCGCGGCCGTGGCGCCGAGGTCGTCGGAGATGATGACGCCGCCAAAGCCGAGCGAGTTTCGCAGCATCTGGGTCATGACGACTGGGGAAAAGGCGGCGAGGTGGTTGGGATCGATCTTCGTGTAGAGGGCCAGCGCCACCATTACGAAATCGGCATTCGCGGCGATCCCATCCTTAAAGGATTGGAGGTAGGGATCGGTCGCGGTCGTCACAGTGTCGGTGGCGGTCGTGAAATCGGTATTGCCCGTCACCCGGCCGAGGCCGGGGAAGTGTTTGAGGGAAACCGCGATCCCGGATTGGTGCAGGCCAGCGAGAAAGGCCACGCCATGGCTGCCGGCGGTGGCCGGATCGTGCCCGTACTCGCGTTGCAGCGCGCCAATCGGCTGGTTTTGCGTATCGGTTCCGGGCGGGACCACGTCCATTACGGGGGCGAAGTCGAAGTTGATGCCCGCCGAGTGCAGCTGCTGACCCCAGGTCGCAGCCTGGCTCTGCAAGGCGGCCGGGGCTATGGCGCCCTGGACGACCGCTGTGGGAATCCATGAAAAGCCCGCTCCTTGCATGGCCTGGATCACGCCGCCTTCCTGGTTGGCGGCGATGAAGAAGCCGACATTCGCCGTCGACGCGCTCGAAACCTGAGCCTGTACCGCTGAGGACACCGCCTGGATGCCGGCGACCCCGGCGGTGCTGGTGTCGACAAACCAGACCGAGCCGATGTGATCGTTCTGGATGAGGTTGATTTCGGTGGGCCCGAGGCGGTCGCCGGCCAGGCCGAGGTGGAAGAGTTGACCAATCCGCTGGTCTGAGGTCATGGCCGCAAAGACGCGATCGGGACAGGCAGGCGTTGGTGAGGCGCTCGGCGAGACGGTCGGCGACGACACCGGCGACCGCGTGGGCCCGGCAGAGGTCGAGCCACAGGCCGAAATGACCGCCACCGCGGAGAGAAGGATGGCGACCAGCGCTCCGCAGTGCCTGTCCGATGACTTTTTCATGGCTTGGCCGTCTACCTAAATGGACACAGCATGCCCACGCCTGAGGGCAGCGAGCTCACATTTATCGTCAACGGGCCTGTCGTGCGCGCCGACGTGCCCGGTCTGTACCAGCGCGTCTGCTGTCTGCTGGAAGGCAGCGACGCGCTCGTCGCCTTCTGCGAGGTGCAACGCGTCAACCCGGATGCCGTTACGGTCGACGCCCTCGCGCGCTTGCAGCTCGCGGCTCGCCGCCACGGCTGTCAGGTTCGGCTGCGAGGTGCCTCGGATGAGCTCCGGGAGCTGGTGGGCTTCATGGGATTGGCCGACGTGCTGCCGGACTAGGCTGCGCGTCGAGATGGTGCGGCAGGCCGAACAGCGGAAAGAGCGCCTGCGTGTCGAGGAAGAACGTGAACTCTTCGATCTCGTTGGCGCCGAGCTCGAGGACGAGCAGCGCCCAGGGATCGTGGCCACTCCCCGAAACGCTCGGCTTATACTGCCCGAACGCCACCTGGCCGTTTGCGCCGACGGTCGGAACCAGCCGCGAGCCACGGCAGCCGATACCCGGCCCGAACCACCAGGCGAGGATGTCCTCGCGGCCGCTGAGCCAGAGGTCGTAAGGCGGCATTGACTGGCGAGCGTCCTCCTTGATGAGCGCCGTCAGCGCGGTGATGTCATAGCTTTCGAAGGCTCGGACGTAGCGGGCGAGAAGCTGCTGGCGGGGGGCATCCATCGGGGGCGCCGCATCGTCGGAACTGACTCCGCTGGACTGCAGCGTCGCGCGCGCCCGCTGCAGCGCGCTGTTGACCGATGCCACGCTCATGCCGAGGAGCTCGGCGACCTCCTTGGCCTTCCAGCGCAACACCTCGCACAGGATCAAGGCGGCTCGCTGGCGCGGAGGTAGGTGCTGCAGCGCCGCCACGAAGGCGAGCCGGATGCTCTCGCGCGTCACCGCGAGTTCCGCCGGGTCACCTTCCGCGGCAAGAAGACTGTCCGGGATGGGCTGGAGCCAGGTCGCCTCTGGGAGCGTGTTCAGGTTCGATTCCACCGGAGCGCGCGCGGGCCCGAGATCCATCGGCCGCGCCCGCCGATTGCGTCCGTCCAGCATGTCGAGGCAGACGTTGGTAGCGATCCGGTAGAGCCAGGACCGTAGCGCGGCGCGGCCCTCGAAGCGCTCCAGCCCTCGCCACGCCCGCAGGAGCGTTTCCTGCACTGCATCCTCCGCCTCAAAGGGCGAGGCCAACATGCGGTAGCAATAGCCGGTGAGCTCGGCCCGGTGTTGCTCGAGTTCACCTTCGAGCTCGCTCGCTGCAACCGTCCGTTCCGGGGCCTGCATCCGATTTATCGTACCGCCCCCCGGGCGATCGAGGAGTCTCTGCTCGGCACTGCCATATAGACTCCTCTACGGAACGTGATTAGCGTCTGCCCGGGCTGCGGCCTGCAGCGGCCGAGCCTCGGCCTGGAACCGGACCGCCGGGCGAACGCGTCCGGCGAATGTCGCGCCCTGATGAATCCGCTGACCTATTACACGCTCGCTCACGGCGATCCCAGCTTCATCCACCAGCACGTGGTCGACGCCTACGGCGCCCAGCACGTGCGTCCGTCGGCGTCAACCATCGGAGCCGCCTTCACCCTGGCCGGCCTTTACCTCGCCGTCGAACGCCGCTTCACCGGCCGCCAGGTCCAGAAGATGCACATGCTGATGGCGAGCAGGTCGAAGCCGTGGCCGCGCTTTGAACCGCCCGGTGACCTCGGGCCGCTCACGGTAGGTGACGTCCTTCCGGCTGAGCCCGGGCCGCCTCGTGACGAGGCGATCGTGCGCTGGTGCGCCAGCGTCTGGACGGCCTGGTCGGCAGACCACGATCGCGTTCGGGCAATGGTCGACAGATTTCTTTAGAGACTCAGGCGGCTTTGGGCGGACGGTTCAGCAACATCCAGTACATGCCCAGGGCCCGGGCGGATTCCGTGAACTGTTCGAAGTCGACCGGCTTCACGATGTAGCTGTTGACACCAAGGCGGTAGGTCTCGACCAGGTCGCGCTCCTCGTGGGACGAGGTGAGCATGACGACCGGGATCGTCCTGGTTCGGTCGTCGGCTTTGATCTGGCGCAGGACCTCGATGCCGTCGATGAGGGGCAGCTTGATGTCGAGCAGGATCACGTTCGGATGGTCGGCGATGCTCCGGTCGGCATACTTGCCCTTGCAAAAGACATAGTCCAGCGCTTCCTGGCCATCACGGACGACATGGATCTTGTTGGTGAGGTGATGTTTGCTAAGTGCTCGCAACGTCAGCTGCTCGTCATCGGGATTGTCCTCGACCATGAGAATGTCTACGCTGCCATCGACTGCTGCCACTCTGCACCTCCTGGGCCCAACGTGAAATAGAACGCCGCCCCCTCGTTAACCTTTCCTTCGGCCCAGGCCCTGCCTCCGTGCCGGTTCACGATGCGCTGGACGATTGCCAGTCCGACACCCGTCCCCTCGAAGTCCTGGTTTCGATGCAGGCGCTGGAAGACCCCAAAGAGCTTGTCCGCATACCGCATATCGAAGCCCACGCCGTTGTCCTTGACGAAGAAGACCGGGCCGCCAGCCGCGCCGTCTTGCTTGGCGCCAACCACGATGCGTGCGCCTTCGCGCTTGCCTGTGTATTTGAATGCGTTGCTGAGGAGGTTGACGAAGACCTGCTCGAGCAGCGCCGGGTCGGAATCGCAGTCGGGGAGGTCACCCATGACCAGCTCGACCTTGGGGCCCTCGTTGGCTGCGGCGACCTGGGCGACGGCGCGATCGACAACGGCGCGCGTGTGAACGCGTTGAACACGAAGCGCCTGACGGCCCAGTCGAGAGAAGGCGAGAAGATCGTCGATCAGGTGGCCCATATGGTCACCGTTTTCCTTGACCCGCTGCAGAAATCCCAGGCCCTCCTTGGGGAGGCTACTGCCGAAGTCCTCGACCAGGATGCTGGCATAACCGCTGATTGCTCGCAGTGGCGCGCGGAGGTCGTGCGAGACCGAGTAGGAGAAAGCCTCAAGTTCGTGGTTGGCCGCTTCGAGCTGGCGAGTCCGCTCCGTAACTTCGGTGACTTTCGTTTCCAGCTCCACCACGAGCCGCACGCGATCGAGGCCGGTGCTCACAAGCGTTGCATAGTGTTGCAACCAGGCCTGCTCATCCGTACCAAAGACCGGTGTGAAGGGTCCCCCGACCAGGACGATGGCGGCGTCCACTTCGGCGAGTGGGGCGATGATGGCGGTGCGGGGCGGCCTGCCGCCGAGGGGGACAACCTGGCGACCGGCCGCGGCGCTGACTGTCGACTCGAGCGCGGAGGCCTCCACCGCCGTCATCCCGAGTGTGGCGATGATCTTGCCTGCCGAACGCAGTAATCCGGCGTCGGCACCGCTGAGGCGCACCGCCCAGTCGAGCGCGCGGGCGGCGAGGATCGGGCGGTCTGACGCGAAGAGCAGGATGTCGTGTGTCGCCTGGCGAAACTTGGTCTCCTCGCTTTCGCGCCAGGCGCGTCGGAGCCAGACCGGTGGCACGAAGCCGGCGTACAGGAAGGGAACGATCACCAGGCTGGAGAGCGCGATGGCGATGCGGACGACCGGGTTGGGACCGAATGAGCTGGCCAAGATCGCCGCTAGCAGGATGACGATGATGCCGATGTAGCCGAGACTGAGCGCCCGCATCCTGGCGCGCTGCACCGCCGTCCGGCGGCCGGCCGCGATCCATAGCCGGACGCTCGGCTCGCCCACGCAGCCACTCCAGACGGCGACAAAGGTGAAAAGCCCCACGAGTTGAAGCGCCTTCGGGGTGCTCGTCCCGCCCAGGGCGACCCCGATCTCGAGCACGGCGGTCGCGGCTACGACCGAAAGGACCAGCCTCCGGGTGCGCCTGGCGAGCGGGATGACGCTATCCCGAAAGAGCAGGAGGGCCAGGCCAGAGCCGAGGAAGATCGTGATGGTCAGAACCGAAGTAACGCCCACGAACCAGTGGCCGAGCAGCTTGGCCACTTGTCCGAGGAGGGAGACCACGCCTAGGCAACCGATGGCCATCGCCAGGTACATCCGGCTGGTGTCCTTCGTCGCGAGCCAGTCACGGATCGTCAGCGCGGCGATCAAGCAAAACGCCGCCGTGCTCGCGATACCTAGGACGGCGACCACCGTAGCGGTTGTCACGACAATAGAACTCGCCCAGCGACAACTAATTGCCAGTCCAGTCGTTGGAATCGGTTGAGCCCATGAGTGGACGGCCCCTTCGTCTGCTGATCCTGGAGGACCGGCCGGAGGACGCAGACCTGGCGCTGCGCCAAGTCCGTCGCGCCGGCTTCGATCCCACCTGGCGGCGGGTCGAGGACGAGGAGGGCTTTAAAGCCAACCTCGACCCCGAGCTCGACCTGATCATCGCCGACTACCACCAGCCACACTTCGACGCGCTTCGTGCGCTCAAGCTGATGCAGGACGCTGGGCTGGAGATCCCGTTCATCCTGGTCTCGGGCGCCGTCGGCGAGGACATGGCGGTCGCCGCCGTGCGGTTGGGCGCCCTCGACTACGTCCTCAAGGACCGGCTGGGGCGGCTCGGTACCGCCGTGGAAAACGCTCTCGAGCAGGCAAAGTTGCGGCGGCGCCAGCGGGAGGGGCAGAAGGCCCTCGAGCACCAGGCGTTGCACGATGGCTTGACCGACCTGCCCAACCGGTTGATGTTCCGTCAGCAGATCGAGAAGGCGCTCGCCGAGCGGGACAGCGTGGCCGTCCTGCTGCTCGACCTCGACAACTTCAGAGAGATCAATGACACCTTCGGCCACAAGATCGGCGATGGCTTGCTGGGCCAGATCGGCCCGCGCCTCCGGCAGCAGCTCGACGACGGCGACCTGATCGCCCGGCTTGGAGGCGACGAGTTTGGCATCTTGATACGTGGTGCGGACGCCGGCCATGCGATGAAGGTCGCGGACGCCGTGCTCCGCGTCGAGCGGCCGTTCCTGATCGAGGGCCATCCGCTCGAGGTGACCGCCAGCATCGGCATCGCCACTTTTCCGCCGCACGGGTCTACTGCGGAAGCACTGCTTCAGCGCGCCGACGTTGCCCTCTACGTGGCCAAGCGTGCCGGCAACACCGCCGCGGTTTATCGTCCCGAGGACGACCCGTACGACCCGAGCCGTGTGGTGCTGCAGGCCGATCTGCGTCAGGCGATCGCGCGGCGAGAGATCATCCTCTATTACCAGCCACAGGTCGCCATCGCCACGGGGGAGGTGACCGGGTTCGAGGCGCTGGCCCGCTGGCGTCACGCGCAGCGCGGCTGGATCCCGCCGAGCGAGTTCATCCCGGTGGCGGAACGTATGGGGTTGATCAAACCGCTCACCGCCTGCCTCGTCGAGCTTGCCTGCCGTCAGTTCGTCGACTGGCAGTCGTCGGGGACCTCGATTCCGGTTGCGGTCAACGTCTCGATGCGCAACTTGCTGGATCCACGGTTTCCGAGTTCGATGAAAGACATCGTTGCAGCCAGCGACGCCGATGCGCGGCGCATCAAGCTCGAAATCACCGAAAGCGCCCTCATGACCGAGCCGGCACGGGTGCTCGAGACGATAAACGAGCTACGCGCGCTGGGATTCGGCTTCTCGATCGACGACTTCGGCACTGGTTATTCCTCGCTCGCCTACCTGCGGCGGTTGCCCGTCGAGGAGATCAAGATCGACCGGTCGTTCGTTGGGGAGCTCCCAAACAACGCCGGGAGCGAAGCCATCGTGCGAGCCACCATCGAGCTGGCCAGCGGCCTCGGCCTGGGCGTCGTCGCCGAGGGTGTGGAGGATGAGTCCACCTGGCAGATTCTGCAACGCCTCGGCTGCGCCACCGCGCAGGGCTATTTTCTCAGCCGCCCGATGCCGGCGAGCGAGGTCGAAGGCTGGCTGTCGGACTGGTCGAAACGGTCCTCGCGGCCGTTGGCGGCTTAACCTTTGCCCGCGGTGTGTGGCAAGGGCTTGTCCTCGAGCGGCCCCTCTTCAGCGGCTTCGCTGATCTCCTCAGATAGCCGCGGGAGCGCCTCGGCATGCACCTCCCCGGACGGGCTCGCAGAGAGGGGAGCCTCCTCGCCTCGTTGGGCCCGGTAGAAGGCACCGAGCAGGACATTGAGCAGCCCGGCGATCGGCACCCCGAAGAGCGCACCGAGAACGCCCCCCAGCTCGGCGCCGATCAACAGCGCCGCCATGGCCACTAGTGGATGGATGCGGGTGGCGGAACCCATCACGCGTGGCCCGAGGATGTAGGCCTCGATGGCGTGGCCGCCGACCGCGACCACCAGGGCTAGCAGGCCGACGAACGGCCCTTTGAAGACGAGGGCGATCACGACGGCCAGGCCCATCCCGATCGGTGCGCCGATCAATGGCAGGAACTCGAGGAAGAAGGTCAAGATTCCAAGCACGACGGCGTAGGGGACCCCGATCACCGTCATCGCCAGGCCGGTGTAGGTGCCCATCACGAACGACATCAGCAGCTGGCCCCGGGCGTACTGGCTGAACGTGGTGCCAACCGCCAGCAGCGTGAAGTCATAGACCTCTTCGTGTCCGACAAAGAGCTTGCGCATGCTGGCGATCAGCTGGCGGCCTTCCACCAGCAGGTAGATCGAGATCACGACCACCAGGAGGACATTGATCAGCGTTCCCAGGGTCCCGCTCAGGATGCCGAGAACCGATCCCAGGACGGCCGTGCTGATCCCGCCGGACCCGGTCGGCAAGCTGAGCTTCAACGGGATGCCCGTGCTGTCGATCGCATTCTGTAGATACGTGACGAACGCGATGGCTCGGGATTCCAACGCCGGCAACTGCTTGGCCTGGTAGATCAACGCTGGCGTAACCAGCACGATCAGCCCCGCGATGATCCCGATGATCACCACGTAGATGAGCAGCACCGCGAAGACGCGTCTATCTTTGAAGATAGTGAGTCGTTCCATGCTGTCGATCACCGGCGTGAGCAGCAGGGCGATGATGGCGGCGAAGACGAACAGCAGGAAGACGTTGAAGATGTGAACGACCAGGTACTCGCTCTGGTGATAGAGCATCACGGCCGAGAGCGCGATCAGGAGGTAGACCAGGATCTGGACTGGCCGCTCGAGATGGCGCCAGATCCTGATCAGGGATCCTCCCTTCTCGTGCTCCGCCACGAGGCCAGTCTCGCATACCCTCCGATCAATCAAGCCCGCTTTGGACAGCTCGTGATACGTTGGCCGAACTAACGACACAAGGAGGCTATTCGTGGGGACCTGGAAATTCGATCCGATGCATACGCAAGTCGAGTTCTCCGCCAAGCACCTGGGAATGATGACGGTGCGTGGTCATTTCACGGAGGTGACGGCAACCGGTGATCTGTATCCCGACCAACCGGAACGCTCCAAGGTCGACGTCAGCATCAATACCGCGAGCATCCGAACGCACAATGAACAGCGCGACAACGACCTGCGGGGGTCCTACTTCCTGGAGATCGAGAAGTACCCAACCATCACCTTCAAGAGCACCAGGATCGAGACCAAAGGCAGGGACAAGGACGCAGGGCCGCTCGACGGGACCATGACCGGCGACCTTACCATCAAGGGCGTGACCAAGCCGGTGACCCTCAACGTGGCTAAATACGGCGAATTCAACGATCCAGGGATGGGGCATCGGATCGCCTACGCCGCCGAGACCAAGATCAATCGCCAGGACTTCAACATGAAGTTCGACGCGATGCTGGACGGTAAATTCGTGGTCAGCCACGAAATCGAGATCAATATCGAGGGCGAGCTTCTCGAGGCCCAGGAACCGGCGACGGTTGGCAGCTCCCCCAAAGGTAAGGAGGACCAGGCAGCCCCTTAGGGGGATGGCAGACACCCGCGCGCCGTCGATCATGTCGGTATGAAGCCAGCTGAGGGCGTCGTGACGCGACCAAGCGCCTACGGATTTGCGGAGACCCTCGCTCGGCTCGACCGCGCCCTGGAACGGCGCCAGCTCGAGATCTTCGCCCGGTTCGATCACAGTGGCGCGGCCAAGCGGGTCGGCCTGACCATGCCGGACACGCAGGTCGTGGTTTTTGGGAATCCGAAGAGTGGCACGCCGCTGATGCTGGCGTCGCCGCTAATCGCCCTCGATTTGCCGCTGCGGGTGGTGGTCGCGGATGACGGGGGGAAGGTCGTCATGAGTTACCTCAGTCCGGCGTTTCTGGCCGAGCGCTACGGGATCCCTCCGGAGCTCGTCAAGAACATCTCCGGAATCGAAGCGATCGTAGACGAGGTCATCGCCTGAGGCCGGCGCTGGTCAGAGATTCAGAATCGTCACCCGGTAGCGCGTGCGGACGCGAGCGGCGATCAGCGATCGGTGGCAGGCCGGAGCATCGCGCTCGACACAGAGCAAGGCGGAGGTCGCGTCGTCAGGCAGTGATCCGAGCACGGCGCCGAGGTCGACATGATCGAGCACCTCTTTTACGTAACGGCGCCGATACGCCTCGGAAAGCTCGGCGCGTGAGCGCTTGCCCACCTTGAGACGGTCGTCCTCTCGGTATTGAAGCTGGCGGAGCTCGGTGGTGGGCGCCAGTTCCGGGAGGTGCCGGTATGGGATCCCGGCCTGCTTGAGCGCCGCCTGGAGTCGGAGCGAGTTGGCCCACGCGTACTCGCGGCCGCGGACGCCGCGGCGCTGCCGAACGTCGACCACCATCGCGACCCGATGGCGCATCAGCTTTTCAAGGAAATCGTCGAGGTTGGAATGGTAGACGCCCACCGTCGCGATTGTCCGCACCGGCAGTGCCGTCGACATCAAACCGCGCGCCATGTTCCCCTCGGATGGGCCGACGATCTGGTAGGTTGACTCGCCGAACTCGTCGCGCACGACAACGGTCGAGCCGATGCGCGCGATCCCCTTCGCGCCGCTTTCCTCGATGACCTGCACGCGTGCGAGGGTGGCTTCGATCGTCTGCACACGACCATCGAGCATACCCAGGTGCTGGCGGGCGTCGTGATAGGCGAAGTTCTCGCTCAGGTCGCCCTGCGAGCGGGCCGCGGCAACCTCCTCGACCAGGGCCGGACGGCGCGCGCGGAGCTCGGCCAGCTCGCCCTTGAGGGCCTCAAAGCCATATGCGGTCATCGGGATGGGGGCGCCATTGTCATTGGCCATGTCCAAAACTCTATCGTGCAGAAGCGGTTCGGGCGACCCTGGCCGGCTTGGGCGTGGCCCGGGTGGAAGCCCACAAGTACAGGCTGGCCAGGCTACGGTTGGGCCGCCATTTCTCGCCGATGGTGTCGACCTCGCGCGGACTCGGTAGATGGTCGAGCCGGTAGAGGCGCTGAACCGCGGAGCGGATCCCGAGGTCGCCGATCGGCAGTATGTCGGGCCGCTCGAGGTTGATCAGCAGAAACATGTCCGCGGTCCAGCGGCCGAGCCCCCGGGTGGCCGTGATCTGGTCACGAACCTGATCGTCCGTCAGCTTGTCGAGGTGGCCGACTTGCAGCTCGCCGGAAATGATGTGTTCCGCTAGGGAGCGGACGTACTCGACTTTCCGTCCGGAGAAACCGATCGCTCTGAAGTCGGCGGCATCCAGGGTGAGCAGTTCGGGTGGCGAGGGCATCCGCCCCCCGAAGCGTTCCTGGAGCCGGCCCGCGATGGCCCGCGCCGCGTAGCCGGAGATCTGCTGACCGATGATCGAATAGACCAGCACGCTGAATGGATCGCCAAGCGGCCGCGCCCGGCGCCAGGCTTTGCTGTCGACTGGCTCCGTCGCGTCGATGAGCCGCGCGAGCTTTCGATCGCTGGCCTTCAGGGCGGCGAGCGCCTTATCGCGAGGTGACGGGTTCTTCCTGGTAGCGATCGATCCATCGTATCCCGCCCCGCGAGCGGCCGTCCGTATATAGATATAGGTATGGGTAAAGTCGCCTGCCAGATCTCGATCTCGCTCGACGGCTTTGTGGCCGGCCCCAACCAGAGCCTCGAAAACCCCATCGGCGAGGGCGGGATGCGCCTGCACCAATGGCTGTTTGAAACCGCCAGCTGGCGGGAGCAACACGGCCAGCGCGGCGGCGCCCGCACGCTCGATTCGGATGTGGTCGACGAGCTCGTCCAGGATGTCGGCGCCTACATCATGGGCCGCAAGATGTTCGGCGGCGGCGCGGGGAACTGGGACCCAACATGGAAGGGCTGGTGGGGCGATGACCCGCCCTACCATGTGCCGGTCTATGTCCTGACCCATCACACTCGCGAGCCGCTGCCGATGCAGGGCGGCACCACGTTCACCTTCGTCACCAGCGGGATCGGTTCCGCGCTCGAGCAAGCGCGGTCAGCCGCCGGCGACAGGAACATCGCGATCGCCGGCGGCGCCCACACGGTGCAGCAATTCATGGCGGCGGGGATGCTCGACGAGCTCTACCTCCATATCATCGTTCGCTCGTAAGCTAGAGGCACATGTCGTACCAGACAGAGCTCGCCGGCTGGCACGATTTCTACATCCTGGCGGGGACCGGGTCAGCCACACTGGTGGGCCTTCTGTTCGTGGGCCTGTCGCTGCACCTGCAGATCGTGATCACCGCCTCGGAGGTCCGTAGCCTCGCCCGCGTGACACTGGCCAATTTCGGCGCCGTTCTCTTCGTGGCGCTGTTCATGGTGATCCCGCAGGGGGCGTCCTCCGCGGGCTTGCAGCTCATCGGCGTCGGGATCGTGAGCCTTGTCGTGGCCGGGCCAAGCCTGGTGAGCGCCGTGCGACCCGGAGAATGGACCTTCGAGATGAGCGCGATGGAGCGCGTCCGCGTGGCGGTGCGTTTCGGCTTGAGCGGCCTCAGCTACATCGCCATCATCGTGGCCGGCGTCCTGTTGCTGTCCTCGGTCAGCGCGGCCTTCACCGTGCTGCTCATTACCGCTGTCGTCCTTCTCGTCGTCTCTCTGCGCAACACCTGGGACCTGTTGGTCACGGTCGCCGACGTGACCCAGTGATCGGAAGCTCCAGGTCGACCAACACGGGGACGTGATCGGAACCCGGCAGCGGCAAGCGCCATGCGCGATGGGGAAGGCCCTGGGGCGCGGCGAAGACGGCATCGAGCTTCTGTCGAACACCAAGCGCGCGGTGGGTCCAACCGATGCCGGTGGTCACCTCCTCGAAGCTGGCCGCGGCCGCCAGCCGGCGCAGCTCGGCCCAGCGCGGGCGTCCCCCGATGCCATAGGTGTTCATGTCGCCGGCGATCAGCATGAGGTCCGGGGTCGCCCGCCCCGACGCGTCATCGAGAACCCTGGCCAGCTGGGCATGCTTGTGCGTGATGCCGAAGACATCAAGGTGGACGGCATAGAACCGAAGTCGCAGCGCGCCCATGCGCAGATTGGCAACCACGGCATTTCGCCGCTGAGGCGGCAGCGCTCTCATGACCCGGCCGGACGGGGTTGGAAGATCGATGGTGTCGAGACTCTCCAGCTCCATGCGGCGCGCGTCCCAGAGGATGCCATTCGCTTGCGTGCGCCCGGCGACGACCTGGGCCGTGACCTGCTCGAAGCGCCAGGACTCGCCCAGCCGGGACGCAATGCGCTGCGCGTCGATGCGCCCATCATGGATCGACAATTCCTGCAGGCTGATGAGGTCCCGCTCGGGCAATACTCGGACGCTCTCGAGCACTACCGGCAATTTGTGTCCATAAGCGACGTTCCAGGTTGCAATTCGCAGCATTGAGGATCGAACTCAGCATAGGGAGCGTTCGGGTGAACGGGACGTGACGCGCTTCGGCCAGCGCCGCGCCGTGCTTCGCACCCTCATCGTCTGGGCAGTCACGGCGGTCGCGCTCCACACCTTTGCCCTGGTGATTCCAGGCGTCCACGTCAGCGGCTGGCTCGCCGCCATCCTCGGAGCGGCGGCGATTGGTCTTCTCAACGCGCTGGTTTGGCCGTTGTTCGTCCGGATCGCGCTGCCGATCACGGTGCTGACCCTGGGCCTGGGCGCGCTGCTCTTGAATGGGGTGTTCGTCTCCCTCGGGTCTCGTCTGGTCGAGGGCTTCAGGGTGGAGAGCATCTGGTCGGGGGTCGCGGTGACCGTCGGCCTCACGCTCGTCAACACCGTGTTCACGACGCTCCTGGCGATCGATGACGATGACTTCTACGACCGCCAGGTCGTCCGCCGGTTGGCGCAAGGCGCGGGCGCCCCGAGCAGCCATATCCCCGGGGTCGTCTTCGTGCAGATCGACGGCCTCGGGTACGACGTCCTGCGGCACGCGGTCGGCAGCGGCGACGCTGGCACCATCGGCCGCTGGCTCAGCGACGGCTCCCACCGGCTGTTGCGCTGGGAAACCGATTGGTCGTCGCAAACGGGCGCCTCACAGGCGGGCCTGCTGCACGGATCGAACGATGACATTCCCGCCTTTCGCTGGTTCGAAAAGGAGCTGGGCGTGGCCAAAGTCTGCAACCACCCGACGGATGCCATGGAGATCGAGCGCCGGCATTCCAATGGGCGCGGGCTGCTCGCCACCGATGGCGCGAGCCGCGCCAACGTCTTTTCGGGCGATGCGCCACGCAGCTCGCTGACGATGAGCACGGTGCTCCGCCGCGATCGTGGTGGGCGTATCGGCCAGGACTACTACGCCTACTTTGCGAACCCGTACAACGTCGCCCGGACGATGATCCTCGCCATCAAGGAGATCGTTGTCGAACTCTGGAGTGCATCGGACCAGCGGCGACGCAATGTTCAACCTCGAGTGAGCCGCCGCTTCCCCTACCCCCTGGTGCGCGCCTGGACGTGTGTCATCCAGCGCGACCTGCAGTGCGAGACGGTGATCGCCGACATCTACGCCGGCCGCCCGGTGATTTATACCGACCTCCTCGCCTACGACGAAGTGGCGCATCATTCCGGGATCGAGCGACGCGAGACGCTCGGAGTGCTACGAAAGCTGGATCACCAGCTGGCCCGGATCGAGCGGGCGGCCAGCGATGCCAGGCGCCCTTACGCACTGGTCGTCATCTCCGACCATGGGCAGACGCAAGGCCCGACCTTTCGCCAACGCTGGGGACAGACGCTGGAATGGTTCGAAAGGCGTGCGCCGGCGGCAGCGTCCATGGATCGGTCCAGGGCGATGAGAGCTGGGGGTACATGGCCGGCTCGCTGACCGAGGCGGCGGGCGGTACGGGGTTGGCGGCGAAGGTGTTGCGAACCGCAACGCGATCGCGGACGACCAACGGCATTGTCGAGCTCGGACCGAACGCCAGCCGACGGAAGGATGTCGACAGGGAGCCAGTCGAGATCGTGGTTCTGGCCTCGGGCTGTCTTGGGTTGATTTATTTCCCACAGCGACCGGGTCGCCTGACCCTGGAGGAGATCGAGGAGGCCTACCCCGACCTGATCCCCACGCTCCGCAGCCATCCGGGGATCGGATTCATGCTGGTCCATTCAAAACGTCGCGGGGCCGTGGTCCTGGGCCGGAGCGGCGCGAACTACCTCGATCAGAGCGTGGTCGAGGGCGAGGATCCGCTTGCGCCCTTCGGCGCAACCGCGGTTCGTCACGTGCGGCGCACCGATGGCTTTGTGCACGTCGCCGACATCATGGTCAACAGTGCGTACGATGCCGGCAAGCAGCAGGTCTACGCGTTCGAGGAATTGGTCGGATCCCATGGCGGGATGGGTGGCCCGCAGTCGTTCCCCTTCATCCTCCTGCCGCAGGAATGGGTGGTCCCGGATGAAACCGTCATTGGGGCCGAGTCGATGCACCAATGGATGCGCCGCTGGCTCAAGGACCTGGGCCAGGCGCCGGACGACGGTCCGCCCAGCGCCTCAGCGGGCTGAATCAGCCCTGGCTATTTCTTGCGCCCCGACCCCGACTAACAGCAGCCAGGCGCCCGTCACCATGAAGATGAAGGATGACATCATCCCGAGGCCCACGACGTAGAGCCCGGCGGCATTGCCAGCGAAGAGGACCACCGCGCCGATTTGCTCCAGGATGAGGCAGGCGAAGCTTCCAATGGTCCGCCACAGAACGCCGTTGTCGGCACTGCGAATGGCCTGCCGGATGCTGTTATAGAGGATCACCTCGACGATCATGAGGACGCCGATGATCTCGATCGCGATCGCCTGTCCGTTCTGCCCGCCCATGAGCACCAGGGCGCAGCGGATGAACACGGCGGTCAACCCGGTCAAAATGGTCCGCGCGCGATGCCGGTGGACGGGATCGCGCGTGATGTCGTCGAGGTGGAGCGTCATGGCGACGAACACGAGCCCGGTCAGCGCCGCCGCCCCGGTACCGACTACCGCGAAGTAGTCGTGCCACAACGCGGGCTGGTACATGGTTCAGGCGCCTCCGGGTAAGTGTAGTTGGACTACGGCGTAGCAACGCTGGCCAGCTCGCTCGGAGTTTGAGCCCTCGTCCCAACCTTCTTATGTTCCGCGGGGATGACTACCACCGGCAGCTGCGCGTGCAGGACGAGCTGATGGCTCACGCTTCCCAACAGCAGCTCGCCGAAACCGCCGAGGCCTCGGCTCCCGGTGACGATCAGATCGGGGTGTTGATCCCGCGCGATGGCGATCAGCGTCGGCGCCGGCGACCCGGCCTCGAAGATGGTTCGGTATTTGACGCCAGCAAGCTTGAGGGGAGCCGTCCACTCGTTTTCAAACCGCTCTCGCAACTCATCCATCCAGTTGTCGGGCAAATCGATGGGGGCGAGGCCCAGGCCCAGCGCCGAAGGCGTGAGCAGTTCGGCGATGTGCACTGCCACGATCTCCGCGTCGAGCGCTTTCGCGAGCTCGATCGCCCAGTCGAGCGCCCGAGCGGAACCGGTCGAGCCGTCGAGTCCGACGAGGATTTTCTTTAGAGGCCTGACGCTGGTCGACCCTGTAGTTTCCATGTCATGCACCTCGATTGAATGACGATGAGGCGGAGGTGGGGAAACCTTCGCCTCTATTGATTGCGTTAGGCGAGATTCGGTCGACGGTTGCCGGTGACGTTACGCAGCAAGCTGCCGGCGTTGACGACGGCGAGCACCCCGACGATATAGGCGGCCCACGCGA